>Ga0209780_1005204_pt1 | contig 10220 bp, 8 predicted proteins | sample WorMetexBAHAMAS2_FD_187384 | JGI IMG/M metagenome (GOLD analysis project Ga0209780, IMG submission 187384) | Marine gutless worms symbiont microbial communities from Max Planck institute for Marine Microbiology, Germany - Inanidrilus exumae... | ecosystem: Host-associated > Annelida > Digestive... | reverse complement strand
AACTAAATCAAACAACAGAAGCAAACATGCATCCATAACAGAATATACTACAACACACCAAATTTTTTTAAACTACAGCCAGGTTTTTCGCGTCCTATGACCTCTGGCCTGGAAACAAAAATAGCCTATTGTAAAAGAAATTAGATAACTAGGGGAGTAAACAATTGACACAGTGCCGGTATCAACAAATGAATCAGGGTGTGTTACATGCAACATGCACAGTGAGTGTAAAATATTCCTTGATGCCAATGATAATAACGTTTATCTCACCTGTCCGGCAGTGTTGATGCACGTCAGTCCACCTGTACGACTGTTGACGGCCGTCGTAAAGGTGATGTGTGAGGAGAGTGTGACACGACACAGACACGTTGCAGTCTCCACGTCACACAGGTACAGGTGTGAATATTTAGTGACGACGTAGAGCAAACCGACACTGCCAGACATCTGTCACACACAATACGCCATTGTCACGCGGATGAAAAGGTTACAACAGGTGAGGACAGGTAAAGGTGAGAATACAGCAAACCGACACTGCCAGACATCTGTCACACACAATACGCCATTGTCACGCGGATGAAAAGGTAACAACACGTGAAGACAGGTAAAGGCCAACAATACCAGACATCTGTCAGATATAATACAGCATTGTTACAACAATTGTAAGGTAGAAACAGGTACAGACAGGTAAGTGTGAAAACCGCAATGCAGCACTTGCATTTGCACAGGACATCAATAAATAGAACGATACGATGCAATACGGTATATTTACATGTGATGAAAAGCTGACGAAATGGCCAGCTTAATCTAGTGCACGGCACAGAAACGCAAAAATGAGGAAAAAATAAAAACAAAAACCGAGTCGATCTGGGAGCAATGGCAGTACAGCAATATAATTAGAAACTAATCCAAGACCTGGAGCGAAACTGGAAAGTCGTATCTCTCTGACTCGATGGGGAAGCTGACGATGTCACAGTGAGACCACGGCGCCAAATTACCGTCAACGTTTGAACCAAACTCCACGACGTGAACCTACATCACACAATACTGGACTGCAGCCACCAACAACGAATGCACAGCTACATCCTACATGGGAGTGTGGTCTACAGCCAACATCCATGTCACGTATCAACAAAGGTTCAGTTTTGGAAAGAAGTGGAAGAAGATATCCTAGACGGAATCGGCTAATCAAGCTTCACCTGAAAAGGCAATTAAAATGCAGGTAGGCAAGCAGGTAGATAAGTAAAATACGGTATACACTTTTGGAGGACAATCACTCCGTCAACCACGAACAGCCAAAACACGACAAGATCCTCAGCTACTGGATAGAAAATGAGCCATGCTTCTGTGTAATCACTGTGCAACAGTGCAGTGGACAGTTATGTTTGTAGGCTACAATCTAGAACATGGATATAAATATATAAATAAGTCTAACAAGTCGCGAAAATGGGGATTTGAACCCGGCAAAACCAGACGGTCATCCTGTTACCAACCAACAGTGTCAGAAGGGGACTCGAAGAACTGGTGCCAAGCTCGAAAAATCACCCAACACCTCATCCTTGCTGGATCTCAGACTTCTGCATCTATGCAATCATCATTCTGGCTGTCCAGATAGCCATAGTACCCGCGAGTTGCTGGTTGAATTAATAAGCTGTGATTACTATTATTATTAGCAATGAATTAGATTAAGGTGGCATTGTCGCATTACTGCTGCAGGACCACCTTACAATGTCAGTGTCACAAAACAGTGCTAAAGCTGTCAATCGACGGTACGACAGCCTAAACAGTACAGTCTTGAGTTCACGGCAGAAGGCGAGCAAGGAAGGAAGGCATGTCCCTGACATGACAAGGCAGCGAATTCCAGTCTCTTGCTGCAGCCGCCGGAAATGCGCGGTCACCCAGTGCCGAACGGCAAGTTGTCGGCACCAGCAAAGTCGACGTGTCAGCAGATCGGAGATGATGCTGCATAGCAAGGCCGAAAACTGGTTGAATGGTCTCCACAAGGTAGCTTGGCGCTGTACCGTGAGGACAGCGGTATGTTAACACGTATAAACGGAACTTGATGCGCTCTGGCACTTTGAGCCAATGTAGCTCACGGAGCAGCAGAGACGTATGCTCGGTTTTCCTTGCCGAGAAAACCAGCCGGGCGGCGGCATTTAGAACCGACTGCAGTCGATGTAGTAGAGTTTCTGGTGCGCCGGCCAACACAGAACAGCAGTAGTCAAGCTTGCTGATGACAAGTGCTCGAATTAAGGTCAGCAAGGCTGGACGCGACAGAGAATGTCGTATGCTACTGATCTGTCGCAGAGTAGCAAAACATGAACAGACTGTTGCAGTCACATGAGAGCGCATGGTGACGTCAGCGCCAAATTGGATCCCGAGGTTCCGAACGACGACAAATGGTTGGACTGATGTTCGGAATTTAATTAAAGTAAATTTGATAAAACTCAAATTCTCACTTGCAGCTACCAGCAATAAAATCAGTAACGGAGCCAATGGGAAAATCATTTCACCTGGCATACAGCTACACTAAAAACAGGTAAAACAGGTAAAGGTATCGGGCTTAATTGAAACCTCATCTCTAAAGCGCTCTGGATGGCACGCCTTAACGAGGGATCACACAGTTTTACCTGTCATCCACACGTTTATTCACAGATAGATTGAGCCATCCTGTCTTTACTCCCCAGCCGCAGAGCATCACCATACCTTGGTCATTACTCACTTTCCGTCCACAGAGGATAGGAGGCTAAGTTGAAACAGTGGCAGTAAGTGGTAGTGGCGTGTCGTAAGTTAAGGGTATAGCATACGAGAGAAATCTAAGTTCTTCTTGCACTTCAACAGAGAGAGAGAAATATATCTACCTTGCCGACGGTGTGGTCGACAGTGTCCCTGCCTGCGGCACAGAGAACGGTCGTTGGAAAGCGGTTTCCTTCGAACAGATACGACGTCAGCAGAACGCTGTGGGTGTGAATGCACTGTGTCAGTCTCTTGTCTCGCGAGTACACCTGAGTCTTTCCCACAATGCACTCGGCCTGCACCACCAGACGACACTCCAAACTATTGGCAAACTAGAAGATGGACTTTGATGCCCCAGCATCGACGTGGCCGCCTTTGCCACCACATATTAGGCCTGCTGTGACCTTGACCTTTGACCGCCAAAATCTAACCGGGTCATCAGCAGGGGGCTAATGGTTATTCCCTGTAAGTTTCATTGAGATTGCTCAAGTAGTCAACGAGATATGGTGTTCACGAGATTTGACCTTGATGGCCTAATGTGACCTTGACCTTTGACCTCCATAACCTAAGCAGGTCATCAAGTAGGGGTTAGTAAATATTCCCCGTCAGTTTTATCAAAATTGTTCAAGCCATTCACGAGAGATATCATGGTAATAATAACTGACCAGGTGAACAGGACAATGGGACTGTGTAAAAACATAATGCTTTTGCTGACAATGTTGGATGATGAAGGGATCACATTCTCTCATCAGACATAACTGCGAATACAAACTCACTTGTTAACCGCCTGCATCTTCAGTTTCAGCCATATAAAATTAACAACAACTAGAAGGCACCCAGTAGAGTACATACCTGCACCATGCCATACAGAAATTGACACGTTGGTTGAGAGATTAACGTTCCCTTTCAGTATAAAACTAGGCTATATTGGGGATGATGTCTTGGGTGATTTAGTTCCATCAGGTTAAGGAGGACCAACGACACAGTAACCTCCCAACCTCGTTGCCATTTTGTTCAGCAACAACCCAAAATGGGAAAGGATAGGAGAGGCTCATTTAAGTTATTACGTTAGTGCCTACAACAAAGTGGAAACTAACCAACCACACCAAGACCTATTTATCAGTTCAACGTGATATCTTGTGTAAATTTATGCTATTCATCAGTTCTGGCTTTGGAACACTTCAGTTAGGTAAAACCAAAAAGAAGCACCAAAGGTACCCACCACGGGTACCGGACCTGCCCCCTCCACCTCAATTGATGCAGTGTCATTACAGGTAAGGAGCAGGTAAACCGAAATCACCTGTGGTGTGAGGCCGGTGAGGGCAAACCAGCGCTGAGAGTCGTCACATTTACAGCTCGTGATCTCCGAATAACTGAGTCGCTCGTGTCGACTGAACAGCTTCCGGGGAAGCTCACCTGACAACAATGCCACCAACCTCCGCAACTGTTACCTGATCATCATGCCGTAATCATTCGTTAACCGACAACACCATCACATTTGCTTGTGTACTGTAACAGGTACAGGGTGTGCCAAAACAAAAACTTAGTATGGTACTGAAGAAGCTAAACTGAACACAACAACACCAGAAATGCACCAATAAACCAAAAGACATTACGATAACACAAAATAAACGTAGCAGAAACTAAAGCCAGGTTAGCTCGCCTTGTATGACATTCAGCCGGGACACAGATCAGGACGTCTTACAGCCCTGGGGCCTGCAAAGGGGCAGAACATTTTTGAGCTCCACAAATCTTGTTCTGTATCTTCATTGCCGACTCACTTTGAGCATCACTGTGTCCACAGTAGAACGCCGGAGCAGCAGAACTGACTGTTGCTTAGCACACTGTACCTTTGTGACATATTTCACTAACAGAAGCCAGCACTCACAAAAGTGCAAACACCCATGCTAGCAGTTTTTGTGCCTCACGACCTTGACCTTTTAACCCCAAAATAAATGGGCTCATAGGACTCATAATGGAACATTTCTACATCAAGTTTAGTGATCATAGCTGCATTGGTTTTTGAAATATCATGCAGATAAATGGATATAGACACAAACGTCGTCGGTACTGAGCGTCTGACAGCAAATACCAACATGTGCATAAACCATCTCCTAAACATGCTTTAGCGAGTAATTTTTACTCTTGTATTACTGGGTGGGTATACCACCTCGGCATGTAACCAGCCGTCCAGGCCAACTCAGTCTCCTACCCTCTGTGGGACGGGAAATTAGTACCAACCAAAGTGTGGTGATGCTCTGCGGCTGGGAGCAAAGGTAGGATGGCTCATTCCATTCGTAGATAACAGTGTGGGTAGCAGGTAAAACTGTGTGACCTCTCGTTAATGTGTGCCATCCTGAGCATTTTAGAGATGAGTTTCATAACTAAGCACTACACGTAATCTTTTTATCCAACTATTGCAATAAAAAATAATAAATATTAAAAACTAACAACAGCAGTTGTAGCAGGAGTAACAACAACACGGCCATATTGCAGCTGAACCTCCTGCATTAGCTGGTAGCAAATCTCTTCCTTCACCACTTGTTCCACATACACGCATCCCCTCAGTACACATCAACCTTTTCATATCCAACATTATCGCAGCATCCGTTTCTCAGACATCCCAAGTTTGAAGTTCCATCTACCTCCACTGTTGTAGAACAAAGACAGCATGAAGCAAGTGATCGTTACCTTCCTCCATGTGCCCCTCCCCTCCAACAGACAACATCTGAGCTATGGTGATTGTCTGGAGGGTAAGAGGGGAGATTATTTGACCAGCTCTGTGCTGTTGTGCATCATTTGTGCACATCATATGCACACCTATATAATGAGCAGTTCGTACACGGTCGACTGGATCGGGCTTTGATCTTGCTTGGCTTAGCTGTCTTTCGAGCTCCTCTGTGTCTTCAGTGTAGTTGGTGCTATATGTAGAAAATTTTCTTGATTACCGAGGTACATCCTTTTCGTTACATTCTAGTGTGCTGAGCCTGCGGATTGGCCCTTGACTTGGAAGACCATCATCCTTCAGTGCAATTACACTGTTGGTTGAATCATCTGACCTGTAAAATCGTCTCTGAAATGACCTATAATGTTTCGAGTGGGACGTTAAACCCTACCCTACCATACCATACCTTCCTCCATGACCCAGTGAAAGACGGCTCGGTCGGTGACCAGCGCGACAGTGTTTCCACTCAGCCACGTCCAATACTCAACGTCGCTCAACGTTGCCACGTGCAACTTCTGCCAGCTTCCGCAGCTGTTCATCTTCATGATGGACAACTGATCACCAACTGATCATCAACATGAAACAGACATGCTCAACCTGCCTGCTAACAGTACACATCTCACAACCATCACTTACATTTTCGTTTAAATGGCCTCGTTGATTGATTGAGTTAAGGTTTTACGTCCCATCTGACACAAAATAGGTCATTTTTGAGACGTTCTTCCCAGCCAATCTCCTGGCTAAGTACTGAAAGGGAAACTGGTTAAAATAGGTGCTTAATTGAAACCGTATTCGACGTTCTAGCAACAAACATATTTGCATACATGGATACTGTATGTACAGCATCACTAGCATTATCAACATTATCTATCGATATATAATAATCAAACTGTGAATCTGGCCAGCGGCGTGGCTTACGTGGGCAGTCGGACAGGCGAGGGACGGGCGCAGGCGGTGGGCGCGGACGGATGACGGGCGCAGACCGGATGCGGGCGAGGGTAGGGGGCACGGGCAGCGGCAGGCAAGCCAAAATTGTGATGTCACGCCAGGGGCGTGGCTTACGCGGGCGGATGGACGGGCGGGCAGGCGGGTAAAGACACCCCACTGCAGAGAGGCATGACAGCTTGTTCTTTTAATACAACTATCAACGTACACCCAGTGCGGCATCATAGAGTACTGTCATTAGCTTATATGGAACAATGCAGCTTCCATCAAGAGTCAAGAGATGGACAAAGTAAGGATAAGGCAAAGCCAATGGCTGGGGTCAGTGCTTTACATTTCCTTTGATGCTTTGACACCATTGGTTGGATGACAGTAAGGCGCGTGGCTCATAAAGGCCAAAGATTCTCTTGCACAAAGGTGAAGGATAAAAAATGCGGGAGTATCGGCTCACTCATGTTCGTGGGGAAAACCGCGATTAAAACACAGGTTACAGAGCAACATCGTAATCATTATCACCGTCAATGTTACAGCTATTGACTGCTATCAATTAGTTATCAGCACTCAGCAGTACTACAAGACATCTCGACAACTCAATCACTCATACGCTAACGTCTCACATGCAGGGCTCTAACTCAAGCAATGGAGCAAATACATCCGGATCCCATTCACATGCCACCTATAACTCATACATGAATCAAACGTGGCTCACGGTCAGTAATATGACCAATATGCATACTATACTAGCCATATACTTCTCCAACTTTTTTTGTGACTTTTCCTTGAATTTTCATCAAAGCCTTGACCTATCTCTACTCCCCTGACTTTTCTGAGTTTTCCAGACCAGCGGTCACACTGTAAGCATTTCTATGTCTTTGCCACCCAATAGTGTTGGTGAATGCATTATGTATTGGGGCTGTCCGTCTGCCTTCATTGTCTGTCTGTCCGTCCGTCCATCCATGAAAGCTGTACTGCCCAATGCGCACATGCACGTGGACGAATTAAGGTGGTGAGGTAACAAGCATGTCGTTCAGGCCACAATGTACGCTGGCTGTGTCACATGCTGCCCCCTGGTGAGTCACAGTGAGTGTTTTGATAGGACAGACACGGACAGACGGACAAACGCCAGACCGTAACATTATGCTTTCCACTAGACGCGGCCAGTGTATTAAGTGACGTACTTTTAAATGCTAGCATGTGTCCACTGGAAGCAGAATCTTCAGGTGTGGGGCTGACCATCGCAGAGTCCACTTTTAATGGAAATGTTTGGCTCTTCAGGTTGTGCACATCAATTACTGACATCTGTCTGGCAAAAAAACATGTCACATGAGTTATCACAGTGCAAGTGTGTTAAAAACAAACCAACTACCACAAAACTGACCTTGGAAATAACCACATAATTAACTAACCATATTTTCTCCACATAAAACAAAAAGTCAAGGAAACAGTTGAGTACAATTTTTCACTCATCTAGAATGAAGTTTATACAAGTACGTCAGTGGGGTAGACCTATATCCACACATGCCAATCCTACATCCACGCGTCACACAATATTCCACAAACGGCGCATCTCTAGCGTGACGTTTACGTCGGCACATCTCTACTGTAATCTTTACTGGACCACCTCCACAACTCTCACAACGATTACCCTTTGGCCGCCGAACATGCACACTGGCCAATTCGTCCGATTTTTGGCTTCTGGGGGGGGGCAAAGTTCCTCAAAATGTGTGATTCCCTGCCCTGGACGACGATGAACCGCCGAGCAAAATTTGACGCCACTAGCTTTATCCTCAATAGACAAATTCGTAACCGCACAAACATGCACACACAAAATTACAACAAAACAAGCAAACAGTAGACGATATATCGACACCTTGCCTATCATCTGTGTGGATAAAAATATTTTCACTCAACAGGCAGTAATATTAACAGTATCTAGTTGACATTTCTTCCATTTCCAATATACACAGAATTGCGAAGCTTGTGGACTGGCAATACTGCAAATTTTTAAACCTTAAACAATCAATGCCATTCAAAATAAATGTGCACGAGAATGGAAAATAAGATGCTTCACAGTCGACTTTTAATAATAGCAACTTTTCATAGCACCATTGATGTTTATAAACAGATCTGTTTCTGCTGTTCTCCCAAACAGGAAACTGAATTTTGAGCATTCAGTAAACTGTTGTGACAGCATGCTAGTTAAATAAATTCTGTGGCTTTTTTATAACAGATTACGATAATGTGCAATGTTAACTAAATGACAGTAAAATGTTAAGTGTAAATTACTGTCAATTATTTTCAGTCAGTGCACTCACAGTGCCGGTTGAGTTACAGGAAGGAAGGGCATGTTGCCCATAAAAACCAGCACCAGAATTTCTCTTTTGGAACAACTGGATAAAGAAAATAAATGCGGCCAGATCAACCTGGAACATTACTGTTAAACTAGCGAGTGTGTGTGACAGTGTGTGTGTGTGTGTGTTTCTATGTGTGTGTGTGTGTGTGTGTGTGTGCCATAAAAATGCTGCATCTCACTGTGGAAAATGAGATTTAAGTGCAGAACACGACCGGTCTTAATCACACGTTAAACAAAACCTGTGGTTTCGGAGACTGTGGAATCCTGCAATGCCGAATGCAAATGAAGGAATCTGATGTCACTGTAACACGGTTCCAGCTTACATCGTCTGCACTAATGTTAAACTTGCTGAGCTGTTGGCAAAATACATACAAAATTCACAATATCAATGACAAGAAACACAAATTTAAACATGCAAGTAGTAAACAAATGTACACATCCCAAATAATGACACAATTTTAACAGCAAAAAACTTTCAATATACTACTATTACTACTACTACTACTACTAATGCTACTTGCAGTTTTGCATGACCAGCCTTCTTTTCCAGAATTACAGAAATTCAGGCATACAGGGATGAGCGATGAGGGATTCTGCAAAGAGTAAAATGTGGAATAGAGGAAACGGGCGCCAGTATAAAATAAATGCGATACAATATTATAAACAAGTGCAGGTTAATCTTCTCTTCCCGCATCTCAAACAACATTACATAAAAATTGGTAGACCTTCCATTCCTGTCAGTTCAGAGTAGTGATGGCACGATATGGCCGTGGGGGAAAACGATGGATACGATACGATACTGCACAAAATATCGCGATACGATACGATACGATATACGGTCGCAAAACGCTCTGCGTATGTAATGGTCAACAGTCCAAGATTAATGCAGCGTTCTCACTGACGCCTTCGTACGCGTTCGTATGCATTCAAACGCCATCAACGGTCGACGGCATTCGAACGCTGTCCACACTGTCGAACGCCTTTGACGATGTTCAATGCGTGTGAACGTGAGGACGGTCTCATAGCACTGCTAGATTTCAGTAGCGTTTTCACTGACGTTCGAACGTCGTTGACGACGTTCGAACGCCAGTGAGAAGTCCACTTAAGACTTCACTCTAGCAGGCCATCAAAACGGATATGTAGACGGCGTCCAGGAACTGCTTGTATATGGGTGTGACCGCACACTGGCTGGATGACAACTTTGGTACCTACAACAAATGCCTGACAGTCACGTCTGGCGCCGGGCAGCCACACCGCCGACTTCATTAATATGAAATGGTTTAGGCCTAAAGTAGCGTTCTCATGCGGCCGTCCACGGCCGTAACACGCCCGCAATCGAACGTGTGCAAACGCGGGGGATAGTCTTAAAAATTAGCATTGAAAACATGCTAGCTACTGCCATCGACTGCCGTAACGCGCGCGGTACGGACGTAACGCGCGACGAATGGTTATGATGAGCACGTTACG
>Ga0209780_1005203_pt1 | contig 10220 bp, 9 predicted proteins | sample WorMetexBAHAMAS2_FD_187384 | JGI IMG/M metagenome (GOLD analysis project Ga0209780, IMG submission 187384) | Marine gutless worms symbiont microbial communities from Max Planck institute for Marine Microbiology, Germany - Inanidrilus exumae... | ecosystem: Host-associated > Annelida > Digestive... | reverse complement strand
GTATGATGCCGAGGTGTTGACTATCTAGTATAAGTAGTATTATTTGTTTTTTATTTTATTTTTATTTTTTAGGTTTAGTTGTCATGGAAGACATAAGTGCGAAGTTATCGCCTGTCTGTCCAGCCAAACGCAATGCGAACTCATTGTTATATTGTGTACTGAATTTATGGCAAATAAATTTGATTTGATTTGATTTGATTATTACTTCCTGACGTATAAGGGGGGTCCCAAAAACCAAGATTGCGTCGTGGTGTTGTAAAAGTACACCTAGCGGAGAAAATTTTCATCTCTGTTTAAGCTCCTATACATATCAATTCACATACCAAATTTTAGCTTCCTCTCTCAATTACTTCCTGGGGTATGAAGGTGGTCCAAAAATTCAAGATGGCGTCGCGGTTGTGCGCATGCGCCACCTAGCGGAGAAAATTTTTAACGGTGGTAAAGCTCCTATGCATGTCTATTCATACACCGAATTTCAGCTTTCTAACTTAATTAATTCCCGAGATACGAGGGGTTCCAAGTCCAAGATGGCACAGTCCTAGGGGTCACCAACGTAATTGTGTGTGACAATATTTGGCGATCGGATGAAAGGTGTTAATTCTGTAGCAGTCGTATTTTGACAAGCCCAGTCGTCGTTAACACAGGGCTAGTTGTACCGTGCAGCCCGCAATAAAAAAGTACAACTCATATCAACAGACAACTGATCGAAAAGCATAAGTAGTATGGCTGTAACTAATGAGACTTACTGGTCAGTTGCAAAGATTGACCCAGTGAGAGCAAACTCCGTCGTAGTGTCAACTAGATTCAATGCCGTTTTATACTCCAAGTCTTTGTACACATATATCGTCAGCACTGGTCCAAAAATCTCCTGAATTCAATGGCAAAGAAGAGTTACAATGACAACAGACATTTCATTTAATGTACTGTAAAAACCTTTTTGGTATTTGTAAGCAACGTGAGAGAAATGAAGTTTCAGCAGAAGGAACTATACAGGTTGCAGTGCATCTGTGGACACACTGCAATATAGGCTTGAAAAAAGCATTTCCCACTGGCATACTCGACAGGTGACACAACTGTTTACTTACTTACTGACGCAACGTCGCACAGCGTTCCACGCCCACATCGTATAGCGCCCTAACCTTACGTCCCTCACCAAAACTCACCCACGAAAGGCACATCCTTGGGATGTCAACTAGTTCTCAAAATGATTCCGAAATTGTGCCGTTTGAGCTGTACCCCTATCACAAACACCACCTCGAAAGTACCCATTTTCAGTTAACATAATACACCGAAGGGATGTGTTCAGGGTCACGTGACCTCTCTATATTTTGGGAAATAAGTGATGATATCTCGGAAACAGTGCAAGACAGAGACATAGTTGCAATAGAAGACTAGTAGGAAATCGTATGTGGCCTATCGAATGGCACCATTACCGGCGACCTTTAGTGACCTGAAAGGTCACTTTGCTGTTTGAAAGTTGAAATCTTTCTATCTTGCATACCTCAGGAAATATGGCATGTATTATCTACAATATGTTTACACATAAATCGGACATGGCTTGGGATTTCAACCATCTGTTCGAAAACGAAGGACTGCTCAACTTCGAAGCCTGTCACGTACAATACACTGTAAATGTGGTAATCTCGAAAACGGTGCCAGATAGATTCGTTGTTACCATTAGTACAGATCACTAATAGGATGTGATGTATGTCCTATCGAATAGAGACAATTCCGATGACCCTGAGTCACTTTGAAGGTCATTCCTACTGCAAGCCTTTCAAATGTGATTTTTCGTACAGCTGTGCAGCAGTTGACAACATTTCAACTGACACAGCGCATCGTGGTAGCGTAGCTTCTTGTTTTTTTCATTTTTTATTTCATTTTTTGTTATATTCTTCGGCTCGCGTCGAGCTCACAGGCCACAACGCCACCAGTGGTCGTGTCTCCGTGCAAGGAAGTGCCTTTTGGTGGTCGCGTTAATACTGCACCAAATTTTGGAGTCAGATCACCCAAAAACCGTTAATTTGGGGAGGTGAATAGGCATTTTCAAGCATAAGGTGCAAAATATTGATAATCTTTTATTCACCAGAAGCAATCAGATAACTGGTACCGGTAGCAATAAGAAAACTTATTGCATATTATTGAAACTACTGCACCGATTCAAACAAAATTTTACACAATGAGAAAGACCACCAAATTGTCTTCGATGAGGGTCCAAAAATGTTTACAGCAAACGCAATGTAACGCTATCTTGAGAAATTGCAAAACGGCCATACCTCGGCAACGGTTTGACCGATCTGACGAAACTTGGTCTGTGGCGCATACTGATCATCAAAACGATACCAGCAGTTAAAACTTCAATTTATAAAAGTCTAATATGGCAGACAGCCACCATTCTGACAACAGTTTAATTGCAATATCTCAGCAACAGTTCCATCTATTACCGCAAAATTTGATATGATGATACCCCTGTTGAAGTCCAAGACGGTGGATGGCCACCATATTGAAAGTAGTTTGGGATAACTCAGCAGTGGTTTAATCGGAATTGCCTCTATTTGAAATGTCATATATCACTTTCTATTAGTGTTCTGTAGTAAGAACGATGCTATCTGGCACCGTTTCAGAAATACTACCACATTTACAGTGTATGTGACTGGCTGTGACCTTGCGTCGCTTGCAAAGTCCTTCGCTCTCGAGAAGACAGTTGAAATTGTAAACCACGTGCGCTTTCCGATTCACGTGTAAACATATCGTACATAATACAGGCTGTTTCCAGAAATATATGAGCTAGAAAGGTTTCAAGCAGCAAAAGTGACCTTCAAGGTGACTAAAGGTCACCGACAATGGTGCCATTCGATAGGCCGCATGCTATTTCCTATTAGTCTTCCATTGCCACTATCTTGTCCCAGATATAGCCTATGTTTGTGCTGAAAGGGGGCGTTAATCTCCCAGTCAACTAACCAACCATGTCACTGTTTCCGAGATATTGAAATTTTTTGTGCACACAACAGTTATTTTCATATGACTAACTACCAATCTGCATCATTGACCCGTCGAAATGCGGTCACGTGGTGCTCACTAAAATCGAATGATGAACGAGTTACAGGCAGTGAAAGGTCACAACGAGTTCACTGAAATGTTGAACCATTCAATATTGCAATATTGAACGGATCGACAGTTCCGTCGCCGTGACTTTTCGGTTCTACCTATTGAACCACTGATTGGATGAAACACAGTCACGTGTCGTTTCCAAGCAGGTCTCAGTACAGTTCAGCAACACTCTACGACATAGAAATCACTTGCTCGTAATTAATATAATTATTATTTTTTTTAAAACAAAAACTGGCTTCAGTTTCTCTTCGTTGTAAAAGCTGCCACTTTAAAACAGCAAATATGGAAATTTTATCTAAAAATTCAGTGCACAATCAGCGGCCTGTCATAAATGTAAAAGCTAGCTTCTGCGCTTATAATTTGCAGATAAAACTTTGACATTTGCTGTTTTAAAGAAGCGGCTTTTACAAGAAGAGAAACTGAATCGCGTTTTTGTTTTAAAATTAAATTTTGCATTTTTATTATGCAAAATAGTAAGCGTAGTGTATGAGGTGGCAGAGTAATGTTCATTGGGCCAATTTTGTCATCATGCCATGTTTCCTGGCGATCGGTCAACCCATTGTTGCAATATTGTGATTTAACGCTTTTCAAATGCTGGCCATCTGCCATCTTGGATTTTTGAAGTTTGAGATTTGAACGGGGTTAGTATGGCCAATAAGCGTCATTGTGCCAAATTTCGTGGCGATCGGTCAAACCGTTGCTGAGTAATCTTGATTTAATGGCTTTCACTATGACGATCGTCCGCCATCTTGGATTTCTACAACTTTGAAATTTTAACGGCTGGTAGTATTAATAGGACGAATGTTTCGCGGTGATAGGTCGAACCGTTTCTGAGATATAGCGATTTAACTGTTTTCATAATGGCGGCCGTCCACCATCTTGGATTTGTTATTCATCTGTTTGGACCACCCATGAAGAGTATTTGGTGGTCTTTGTCACTGTGCAATATTTGGTTGGAATCGGTGCACTAATTTTGATAATATGCTAGTTTTAATATTTTGCACGTTAAGCTTGAAAATGTCTATGGCGGTTGTGGGGGATTTGACTCTAAAACGGGGTGACGGGGGTGTATTTTCAACACAACCTCCAAAAGGCACACTCTTGTGCGGAAACACGTCACTGATCGTTAAAATTCGTTCACGGATGCGGGTGTAGCGCCATCTAAAGAATAAAGTAAAAAGAAAAAGGTCGACTAAAAAACCAAAACAGGCGACATGTCACGTGTTCAACTACACCCAGACCACCCACGTTGTCGCAGCGCCACATGGATTTGCACGTGTTACCCGCGATAACACTGTGATTCTGATAAATAAGCAACTGAATGTGGTGTATGAGAACAATAGTCAAAGTCAAAGAACTCTAAAATTCAAAGTCATCATATTTAAATATTGCACTTACAGGCGTGCATTATCGGTATAGTGTTAGATTATAACAGATGTAGACAGCTTAGCAGAAAAAAGAACGTCACTGTAGTCTGTAGGCAGTCCAACTATCAGAACAAGTAGGGCCTACCTCACGCATCAACACATGTGCAGGATCTTTAGTTTCAATAACAGTTGGCTCAATGAAGTATCCAATGCTGAAAAGTAAGAATATAAACAATACAATATTTCGTCTACTGCAACTGTTATACTGCTATCAGGTTACGTAAGTAAGTAAGTAACAGAACTTCTAAGATGCAATAATCAAAACGTCATAATGCGCCATGGCTGAGTAAAACCTAAAGAGATACGACTTCAGCGTGTTTCTGAATTGTCCAAAGCCGATGTCTACGTGTCGCAGTTCAGGTGGCAGATCGTTCCAGATTCTGGGTCCGGCAACAGAAAAGTCTCTGTCGCCGAAACTGTTCTGTGTTCGTGGGACAACGCATGTTCTGTAGTTGGCTGATCGAAGGAGACGCCGTCCGCTGTCAGCAAGAAGCTGGACATCATCGGCCAAGTACTGGGGAGGGAGGGGGCTGACCATGTAGTGACTTGAACATGATGCAGGAAAGTTTGAACCGCACTCGTTGACAGACTGGTTGGCGTGATGTGTTCTTGTCGTCTCGCTCCTGTGATAAGCCGAGCAGCGGCGTTCTGGACTGACTGCACCTTCCGAATCAAACTGTCGGAATGTCTCTGATGTCAATCTGGCTGATGAGTTGACTGGAGCCCAGCCACATGACCTGTGTCTATGTTGGATTCAATCGTAGCCTGCTGGCAGACATCCAAGCGTTCATATCGGCAATACACGCAGTGAATGTCTGAATGGCTGCTGTGGTGTTGCCGACATTAATGCTCATGTACACCTGGCTGTCGTCGGCATACTGGTGTAGCTTCATTCCATGGAGTTCGACTATGCGACCAAGCTCTGCTGTATACAAAACGTGCAACAGCGGTCCCAGCACGGATCCTTGTGGGACCCCGAACAGTAGTTGATGAACTGGTGACAGCTGGCCGCCATACGCCACTTGCTGCGTTCTGTCCGTGAGGAAGGACTGCAGCCACCGCAGAACAGTGACCGTCAGGCCGCAGTTGAACTCTAGGCGTTGCGACAGCAAAACGTGATCGACGCACGTAACGTAACACGCCACGCGTGCACAAACACTCGTTTAATGGCTATTTTAAGAAGAAATGGGTTAGCCAGTAGTGGTGTGGTGCAGTATTACTCGTCAATGAGTCAGCATCTTCACTGGAAAAAGGAGAACTTTATCCTGAGGGGAATCAGAAAGCCAGGGGAATCATTCACTGGCCTCATCCACAAGCTAGGCAAAGTGTGATACTGATATAACAATTCAGTATATCCGTCTACTGTCATGCGCTAGTACTGTGTTAAAAATGACTGAACTGAACATCAAGCAATTAACACTACATAGTAGCATAGGGACTCTAGCTTTCTTTTGCAAAAGCACTTGATAAAATTCCAATTAAGTTACCCCAAAGAAGCCGCCAAATACACACCACTTTATTTCACCACAAATGTGGTAGCAGAAAAAAAACAAATACACGTGGGGTATAAAAATCGCCACTTTTCAACAAATATCTTGCCCGTGAGACACCCCATTCATCAAGCCTCTTGTGTGGCCAGCGAACAGCCCTGATCTAAATCCAGTTGATTTGGGATATGATGCAGGAGCGTGTATAATAAGTGTCACTGTCAGTACATTTGTAGACACGTTGTGGCTGCAACTTGCTGAGACATGGGATCAATGCCATCATAGTGCACGGTGTAGTATGTCCATTCACTGATCTAAAAAACATACATCCAAATTTCACCAATTTTTTGTACATGTTACCTGTGGCCATGGGCATGGCTCGGTTCTCTTATCGTTTTGTGAATAATTTTGCTGCAGTTTTTCTTTTCCTTTTATCTGTCACTTGATGAAATAAAGATGTTCAATGTCACGTTTTCACACAATAAAGCGAATGGACACAATTCGCCAGGTGGCGAAACCAATCGGACGTCAGACAATGTTGTTTGGTTGAGTTTGAAAAGTGGCGGCGTCTGGGGCAAAGTCTGCCGTCCTGATTACATCCCGTTGACTAAGTTATTCAAAAATAAAAGGGTGACGTTTTGTGGAACAGAGTGTAGAATTAAAGATCTGTGTGGGAAGAGAGACCTGTTCGCTGTCTCATACTGCAGCCACAAATTAATTCACTCATCGGCACTCTACTCACCCTCACAAAGGTATTTGCATTCCCGCACTTAGTCATCAACACAAAAAATAAGATGTGCTGCTTGTTGTGCACGTAGTTCAGAACCAAAATAGGCCAATTAACGCAAACTGCAATTTTTACCGCAGCACTCTCACTAGAACAGCAGCGGCTGCCGCGGGTTTTCTGCCATGCGTTCCCCCGTTTTCCACAGTTAACTCGCACATACTGTTCCCATACCGGCGGTTTTCTCGCGAATTCCCCGCGTGATTGGTCCCATGCAGGTCCCGCACTTAGTCATCAACACAAAAAATAAGGACTGCGACGTAGAACACAGGGCTCCTACGGATTCACATGGCATGATGATTCTTCTTTCTTTATTCTTCAGAGGCAACAACATCATCCACATGCGGATGTCATTATGTTGTCACATAATGCAGCAAATGAGCCAGAATCAAAGATGGTGCATATGTTTTGTTGAGTTCGCCAGGTGACGGCACCGGAGGACAAATTCTGCCGTTCGACTGCATCTTGTTTTTGTTGTTGTACAACCATCTTAGTCAATACTAGAATTTATATGTGGTATAAGGTAATGCAGACTTGTGTGCAGCACGAGTGGCACTGGCCAAGTATTTAGTGTGGTATCTTTCTTCAGTTAGATGACACTGTGGCGTAGCTGAATGTGTACCCCAAAGCACTAAGGTTCATCACACCCAACACAGGCGCCATCTGTAATGACCCTGACCTGCCTTGCCCAGACCACAGCATAATACTGCTGACCAACACAATGTCATCTTCGACTTTAACAGAGGTCCCGTCCTGCCATGATGGCATTTAAATGCCACTATGTTAAAATGCCATCAACAGTCACGGTGTTAAGATATTGGAACAGGCATACAGTAACAGACACGAGTAACAGACAAAGGAAAGACAAAACTGCCATATTATACTTCTCTTTCCCAGTGTTCTAAAAGTGACACAATAACAACCTGTCATCACAGTTGCCTCCAGCCAAGATATTCACATCAGGTGACTTCTTAGCTTGTTCAATATAACCTTTGATCTTTGTAAACGCCTATAACCACACAATATGAGTACATAAAGACACTGCACAAATGCCCTTAAATGCACTAAACTTTGCACTTATATCAAACTCCAAGCATTCAATACTATACAGATAATGCACGACTGTAAACATGAGGATGAAGCCCAAGTGTCGACATTTCAACTGAGGGACATCCTATGTCTCTCATAATTATGATGGTGTCATGGCGGCGCCGGTAGTCGTTCATGAAATGACGTATTTTAGTCACTTTTACTGACAACATGTATCTAAAGATGAATTATGTAAAAGACCAGTAAGTTTCTATCATGAAGAAGAACTATTTGCCGCAAAAGCTCAACTATGCAAGGTCGCGGCAGCAGTCTCCTTGCCAATAGACGGATGGTCAAAGCTCATAAACAGCAGAGCGGCCCCAATAACACACCATAAAAGTGACGGAGCCTCGCGTAGAGTGCTGGCTGGAGACGATGTCGTCACAATGTTAATGGTGCTCGACGTTAATAACGTTCCTCTACCGACCTATGCGTCAGTCGATCTGAGTCGGATTCCGCCACCTCTGGTACCCAACTCCGTCGACACGAGTAAAAACAACAATACACTGCTCAAGCTGACCAAGTCAATAGAGGTGCTCATTAAAAGGCTGGATAATATGGAGGTCCCTCACCCACCGTCAGTCCACCAACCTGCTACTGGAATAACGAGTACATATCCTGCTGTGGTATCTTCAGACCCAAAGCTGTCAGCTATTCCGTCAGCAAGCCCACCTGTACCACTTCCCGGTCCACTTCCTGTTCCGTCACCAACAAGCATGTCATGGGTGAATGTTGTGGTAAGCACTCCGGGCAACAGTTATTGAACGAAAACAAGTCTGTACGTAACTGCCTCTCGAAGCTGAAGGCCGTCCCATGTCAGCTAGCCTGTTCTGTGGGTCAGCTTGATGCTGATACAACAGAGCTGAACGTTTACTCATGCCATCAAAATTAATCGGTTTTTAATCGGTTTTACTTGAAACTTGACATTTAGCAGTCTTGTAGTCAACACCAGCAGTGCCAAGACCAAGACCAAGACCGGCAAACAAAACATAAAACAAATACACACTGCTTACAATAACAGTCGAAGTTTCATGAACGTTGTAAAACAACCATCACAAGTCTGTTACACAATTCACAATCGGCTTTAGTAAACTTTATAAAAATTGCAGTCTTTGTTATTAACTTGTGCAAAAAAGATTTTAATTTTGCGATGCATGCACGCTAACAAATAATTGATTGGTCTCAAAAACAGCCGAGAGCCGAGACCGATCCTTCAAGACCGAGATCAAGACCAAAACCTCAAATAAATAAATAGCCGGCGTAAATAGCCGCCAAATATGCGTGAAATTCGCGTACAGTTGTTACATGACCCATTAAAAATTTAGGGGTTCCAATCATATCACTGACATGGCTGAACCTAAAGTCGTCAAATGTTGTACACAGGTAGGCTATATCAATTCTAGCAACAGGATGACATATCACTCACAAAAGAGGCGAGCGTGGGGTCACGTGACTGTTTTAAAATTATGCCGTTTGTCGTGATGCTGCGCGTCGCGCGGGTTTGTCAGCGACAGCTGAGCTACTTGTCCACAATCCTATGCATATGTTGCTTATATTTAAGGTCGTAAAATAAAGCAACATATGAGAGATATTACAATGGCAAGACAGACCTTCTTATCAATGATGGCAGACAGAAATGACTCGTTGTCAAGGGGAGAGCCAACTTTCACATCCTTCAGTGATGTCAGCAGCTGCTGTTTAAACTCTGGCCAAACTGACTCAGCAATGTACAGACGTGAGCATGCCGAACACTTCTGCCCAGAGTATTCAAACGCTGAACGAATAGTGTGATGGACAACACTTGTTAGATCAGCTGACTTGTGTACAAAGTGAAAATTCTTTCCTCCACATTCTACAGCTCAGACAAATAAACCATGTCCATTGCATCATACATATGTCAATCATGAAAATTGCGAATCATATACAAAGCAAATATCGGTTGCTGTCCAGTTGTAATATAAATGTCAATGTGATTCTTGAATTTTTGATCTGTCGTTGTCAACAATATGTTTACACTTCAGTTTTTCATATTTATATTTGCAGTTTTATTACCAGATTTGAATGTGTTGCCATTCTACGCCGTGTATGGAAAAGAATTCAAATTGTGATCATTTGTCAGCATTACAGACGATTTTAGGCCATCTTGAAAAATAGAAAAATAGCCATATCTCGGCCGTGGTTTGACCGATTTTGACTAAATTTGGCATGCTGACGCAGTTCGACCCTCTTGACCGTTCCTACCGTTAAAAAGTTGGAAATTTGAAAAATCCAAGATGGCGTCGGCCGTCATCTTAAAAAATCGAAACATCGCCATATCTGAGC
>Ga0209780_1005202_pt1 | contig 10222 bp, 4 predicted proteins | sample WorMetexBAHAMAS2_FD_187384 | JGI IMG/M metagenome (GOLD analysis project Ga0209780, IMG submission 187384) | Marine gutless worms symbiont microbial communities from Max Planck institute for Marine Microbiology, Germany - Inanidrilus exumae... | ecosystem: Host-associated > Annelida > Digestive... | reverse complement strand
GGGGGTGGGTCACTTTGAACGCAAATTTCAGGGGGAAAGGGGCGTCCCCACCAACGATTTTTGGCACCAGAAAAGTAGAGTCCCTGGGCTATCGTATGGTGAATAAAAATTGCCGAAAAGTTCAACCGCATGAGTAGGGTGCACCAACGTCACAGACGACAGACAGACAGACAGACAGACAGACGACAAACGGAATTGCGATCGCATATAGCAAACGTAACGTAATACGTTGACGTTTGCTAAAAACGCTATTATATCCCATCAATTATTCAAGCTGTCGCAACAAAATTTGGCACAATGACACGCAGGCCGCTCTGAATCCCATGAACATGAAAATTAGATTTTTTCAAATCAGAGATCGCGGACGGCCGTTATTTTAAAAATTTTTATTTGAAAACTCAATTTCCTTGCAAACATTCAAGCTATTGCAACAAAATCTGGCATGCTGACACGCGGGCCCACTCTGAACCCCGTCAAGGCTTAAAAATTTGAACTTTTCAAACATAAGACGGCGGAAGGTTGTCATTTAATTTTCTTAAATTTTAAATTCGCCATTTTCTCCGCAAAGGTTCGAGCTGTCGCAACGAAATTTGGCAAGATGACGCTCACGCCCACTCTGAACCCCAATGGCAGATGAATATTTGATTTAAAAAAACAAGGATGGCGGACGATCCGCTATTTATATTTTTAAAGTTAATTTTTTGCCGTTTTTTGAGCTTTGGTTTATGCCACATTAGATATAAACTGTGAGCTGTTAGTGGCGGCACGTGATGGTTGCGTGTGACAGAGGAGTATACGGCTTGTGGCTGGACGGCGACCTTTATCACGGTCGTACCCAATGGTGCATGACATACGACAACGACTTGCTTACGAAGTCGGAAGATTTCATGATCAAGTGCTTGGAAGTTTGGACTTTCACTTGAACGATGCTGCAGGTTGGTCTTCTTACCGTGCTGAATGCTGCAGTAAATGCGCACTTGTCACCCCTCACCAATCTTGATGTCCATTTAATATATGGTTCCTTGAACCCACTGAGTCATACCGCAAACGGCATCTCGAACGCGCCGCTCGACCGCGATCGAACGTGTGCGAACGCGCGGGACGGTCTCAAAAACCCAGCATTGCTAGATTTCAGTATATAGCGTTCTCATTGACGCCGTCAACTGCGGTCGACAGCCGTCAAAGGCGTGCTACCGACGTCGACGGCCGTAGTACGTCGTCGACGAAGGTCGATCGCTAAGGTTGGTCCATAAATACTAATGAAGCTCAGTCAGCACGTGTCACATGATCAAGTAAACTTACAGCGGGAAGAATACGGCATGGAAGACGAAATTTTAATCGAAGTCGTCCGTAAGCGGGTGGTTTTATACGATATAAGAGTGCTGGACTATCGTAACTCGGACAAGAAGAAAAAGGAGTGGATGTCGGTTTCCGAAGAAGTCGGACGGCCCGGTAATTATTTCTGTATCATTTATTTATCATTTACTGTGTTAGATATTATCAAAAATGACAGAATGCGAATGCCGTTAAAACTAGTTTATACGTACGCCGGCGTCGACGTCGTGCGTACGCCTACGACACCGACGGCGTGTACCCTCGTACGCCGTTGACGATGTTCGAACCTACTAGCAATGCTAGATTTTGGAGACCGTCCGTCCCCCGCGTTCGCACATGTTCGATCGCGGTCGGCCGACGACCGTTACGCGCCGTAAACGGGCGCCATGAGAACGGTACTTTATTCCGCCACCTGAATAGTTTTGTACACGGATCGTTGTAGTACACAGCGAGCATGCAGAGCGTGTCGCATAGATGTAACGCTGAAGTAAGCCGTGGGTGTCATCAACAGACTTTCATACAACCAACCTTGTTAATGTCAACTGGACCGTAACTGTGATCATCAAAGTGCGACTACGCCCAAAGTTGTTGATGACACCGCGCATTCATCCGCCAACGCACTGTCGTGGACGCGGACCACTATGGCGGATGGACACAAATATTCGCCGGTAAGGCGTCTGAGCAGGATACTTATCGACCGGTCGAAAAACGCATTTTTATCCGTTCCCACCTGCATTTGGCGCCCCCGTTGGAGATGATCCAATTGAAATTTCATAGAGATCTTTTGCACCATGAAACTAGAGTCCATGGGCTATCGTGTGGCGTTGTTTTTGAGATCCTATGAGTAGCCGTCGTAGTAGAACACTGACTTCTGACGGACGGATGGACGGACGCCGACGGACGGACAGACACACGATGACAGCAAGTACCGCACTAGCATAGCGTATCGCGGGTAAAAAATCTGGGCCTCGAGACCAGTGCGGTCTTGAGATCTGTGGAATTAAGACTGAATGGCGACCGTTCGACGTATTACAGCATGGCGGATGGATGGCGATCAGCGGTGCTTGATGACTCGACTGTCGGTGCAGTACACCGTCTCACGGCAGACACGCCCCCAGGCTTCTACGCGACGAGTGCAGTTGCAGTAGTCTACCCTCATCACTCGCCGTACTCGTCCTAGCCACCAGCAGCATCAGTGCTTCTCCACTTGAGACGATGTCATAGACTTGTTTACTGTACGTAGTGAATATAGGAGAGTTCTGGCGCCTGTTTATTATAATTCATATTATCAAGTGTAAATGCCAGCACAGCTGTTTGCTCATTGGCCGATGTGGTGGGAATTTACACTTGATAATATGAATTATGATGGGTAGGCGCCAGAACTCTCCCATACACACTACCACTGTAGTGTTTTTCTGGCGACGATTTAGTGAATTCGCATTTTTACGGCCGACAGGCGACGTGCCGCGCGTTTTTTGCAGTACCGCCGGTTTTGAAATTTAGACATTACGTAACTTATGCTGCTTCGCTGCAGTTTGGCGTCGGTCGTTTTCGTTCGTGTTTTGTTCGACACGAGATGGATCCGATGTAGTCTTTCCTTGCATACGAATGTTCGGACAAACTGCAGATTATTTTCGTGTGGATCATTTAGTGTATGTCGTGCAGTAGATCTGTTGTAAGACAGCGATAAACAACGGAGATGTGTACGCATATAAATTACGCATGCCGAGTCCCGCGTCAGTTTATCTGTTTTGTTCAAGCTGTTTTTTCTCTTACGTGTGTTATCAGCGTTAGTATAAGAGTCATTCAATAGTGACCACAGTAAGCGTAGCACTGGCATATTTCATCACTGTGTTTATTCAGTTGTTCCACTAAATCAATCACATTTGTTTGGCTGACAGAACCAAAAACGAGCTGATGGAATGCATCCCGACATTATGGTCGCCCGTGGAAGAACAACTTACTATTGGCATCTTTTGCTGCAGTTCTTGGCATGAATCAGTGCAAGCAAAAAGCGTCTTGAGTTGTAAGTAAGTAAGTAAGTAAGTAAGTTGCTTGTGGCTACGTCGCGCTTAGATGCTAACAAGCAAAAACAGAGTGTGCAGCTTAGGCTAATTTTAGGATTTTTTGAGATTTGCATGAACGTTTCCCGGCTCTTTATAGAGTTAGAACAGTAGCTCTTAGGCATGACTAGGGCCTAAGATAATAGTCTGGTTGGACTAGGACATGCGGCCCTAGGCCCACCAGACTATTATCGCACTGCATGCTCTTCTCCGGTTCTCTCCTTCCCTGAAGTTGCGACTGGGCCGCTGATACCCGCAGCTGCGGCATGTGCTGACGACACTCGTAAGCCCCGCCCAGTGTGACTGACGGACACTTTAACGAAATGAGTACAACTACTACTACTACTACTACTACTTCCGTTTATTAGACCGTTGACAAAACGCATCAGCATAGTGTAAGATATATAGCATTTGTCGGTGCTTAACAAGTTTGTTTTACAGTTTTAGCTACATTACGTTGTTTGGCTGTGCTGTGTCGTTATTTGAGGGGCCCATATGAAATTCTGCGAATCTTTGCCTGTGAAGAAATTGGGGAGGGTCCTCTTCCAAATGAGACCGTCGTTATAAAGTAGTACTAATACAACAGCAATTTCGCTGATCACCGTTGCCACATCTAGGAGATTATAGTTGTAATAGGAATAAAGTGGTCGCAGTTCTGCTTACATATAACGGGCACCCATATTCAAAATCATAAGACATACGCTGTCAGTAGGACGTCACCAAGGCAGACAGGTTTGCATTAATAGATACTTGACAGTCGTCATGATAGGCTTAATGATGGTGTGTGTGTTTGTTTTCTGAAATCACTTATATGTAATTACCTCTGCACGGCCAAATGCGAGTGGTTGTGTACACATTGCTTTCTGTTTGAATGGACCAGTTTGTTTGTATTCATTTGTATTCACGTAGGCATTCTACTTACATGACTGAAGAATGATAATGATGATTTCTTGTTGTTACCGAGTTCTGCAAGCTGTGCGGCTGTGTGAAATTAGCCACCTGCCTCGTTTCTGAGTAGTCATTAGCATCAGTAATATGCAGCGATGCCAGGCTGACATTTACTGAGTATGTGATGCTGTTTGTTAAGTCTTGCGTTGCTAATTGTGTATTTACACCTGAGTTAAATACACCTGAGTTTGCAAGCTAGATCTTCAAGTATTCAATAGTGAGATAATGTTCTCTTGAAGCCTTTGCTCTTGAGTCTTTATCTGTATTCATGGCCCCGTATACGGGTAATGGGCCGTGATTCGTGTATTGATTTAGGCACTATGTCAATTGTTTGTTTGTGCATTTTCTTAACTTTGTTCCTCAATTTCTTCCTTCCTTGCTTTTTATTTCCTTATGCTTTCTTTTTTTTATTTATTTACTTCCTTAGTGGTTTACTTCCTGGCTGGGAAGAACGTCTCCGAAATGACATATTTTGTGTTGGGTGGGACGTAAAATCTTAACTCAATCAATCAATCTGTATTTATGACTAGCGCTATGGTTCTCAAGAATATGAATCAAATTGTCAACTTCTGGTAATACCTATTACAAGAGGAAGTAGTGGTAGCTCTGCGTAAATTTTGATTTAAATTAATTGACGTTAGTTGAGCGTTTGAGTAAAATGGTTTTGTAACTTGCGTGTTTGTGAACGTTACATGTACCTGATTGTGTGCTGCGGAACATTGTTATGTCGTTTGTCATACTCGTAATGTGTATAGCAAACATTTTTATTTACCAACGGTAGTGATAGGACAAAGCATTAAAAATACAACGTAGACAGAAGTCTACATGCTGGGCCAAAAAAACTGCACATTTTCAGTTCACCATATCGATACAGCCGTACACGATGAAGCGAAATGGTTGTCGCTAAAGTGTTCACGGAGTTCAACTGAATCAGAATTCGAAAGTTATTTATACACAGTTGTTTTTGTAGACATATGTGACCGTCATGGCGTTTGGATGTGACTTCGAGGTAACAGAACGGCGTATATATCTGTGCCGTGCAGTTTGTTAGTTTGTCAGTGAAAACTGGCTTCAGCGGATAAGATTTCCGGATCGAGACTCAATGTTGTTCACCAGCATAGTACGTAGAGTTGTATTTCGTTAAGATGAGCTTTTTGTTTCACGAGGTTTCAACCCGTGTTAGGAATGTATTGGTACGACTACCTAGTGAGTTATTAGTGCAGTGCAGTCGACGTTTTGTTAGCTTCGAAAGTTGTTGTCAATGTCGAGATACTGTGTTAGTTGTCTCGCTTCACCGGTAAACAGTCAGCTATACTCACCGTTAAGATTACTGCAAAATACGGGACTGGCACTTGCTGAAGAAGAACTTGACGTTATTACTGCATGTTTTCGATGCTTAACGTTGCAGTCTTCGAAAGCCAGTTATTTTATTATCCGTTCCGTAGTTTAACAGCCAACCAGCCGGTTAAATTTAATAGCAACAATTACGCTTAACGTTCTGGTTAAAAGTCGTCGAGTGTCATGACAGTTGGCGATTTTTAAAGAGAACGTTAAGCGCGTATTGACGAGGCGAATGTTTTGGGGAGAGAATTTCTCGGGAAGATGAGCAGATGTGTTTACCAGTGAAACGCGGCAAATGTTAGTCTGCCTTGAATTTTTCGTTTATGGCCAGATTTTCACGACGGCGTGACTATGCGCGCGATACTTGTCGTCCTTGACGTTTTTAACTGATTGGTGCGATATACTCAGAGCGTGATAGAGATGCTAGTTAAACTGCTTACTTACTTAATTTCGTTGGTTTGCTTTTCACAAGTCAGTGCTGCGTTACATATGACGTTGTCGGTGTCACGTGAACGTTACTGTTTATAACTCGGTGACTTTCGTGCGATACGGAAATGCATATAACATGACGGGTAACCAGCTTTCTATACCGCACGGAACCTCAATAGAAAAATTAACGAAAAAGAACTGGAAATAGCAAGTCTCAGCTGACGCAGACATACCCGCGCGACCTGCTACCTCACGCCCATCGTGTCATACACAAAGGTGGACGCTCAACGTAATAAACTGGCGACCGACGACCGTCGCCAGTTTATTACACTGAGCGTCCACCTCAGTTGACAACACTTGTGACGGTCGCCGGGCTGTTGCAAAACTTTCTTAAGTCCAGAGTTTGGGACAAAGTTCCACAGGCAAGTGCCCTTATTTTTTGAACATACCCCAAATTCCTGTATAACGCAGTGAAGGATGAATCCAGATCGATCTATTTAGCCGTTTTGATAGAACTCCGACTTGTGACGGACAGACAGACAGACAGACAAGCACAGTGCCATAGCTAACACCTCGCTAGCACAGCGTCGCGCGGGTAAAACCGATCAGCACGTATAAGATTAGGTCTGAGTCCTAACACACGAGGATTCCAGCAGTCTGTGACGAGAAGGATTTGTACAACGCGCCTGCTTCACAGATCCGATCTTTGAGTTGGAATTTTACAACCCGTTGACTTACAAAACAGTAAATCGCGAGGTGCCGCAGTCGTTTTTTTGAGGCACGTTTTCTTTTGTATTCGGCGTAAAATTGCATCTTTTGCTGTGGCCGCGCCTGTTCTAAAATGATGCGCGGTTGCTGGAAAATTATTCGTTACTATACTATGAGCGCCCGCGAAAACGATCCGACACATTCTATTAATGTGCACTGACACGTTATCTGCGTCTTTTTACATTGACACCGGTACGTTTGAAATTGCTTACACGTGATGACGTCAGCAGTAAAATCACAGGTTGGTTGCGTGGCATAGGCAGTTGTCATACTAACTGTAGTGTGTAATACTGTACATTGTGTTCGTTAACGAGTAGTTCGTGAGTACTAATTTAAAACTGTGTAAACTAGAAGAAGCCAGCACTCACAAGAATGCAGAGACCCGCGCCGGCATTGCATTAGTGACTCGTGATTTTGACCTTTGACCTTCTTGCGCTGCAACCCAACTAGAGAGAGAGAGTTTTAAATAAAAAAAAATAAAATAAACTACTGGAATTTGAAATACTTCCTGCAGGAATTACGATAGCACATACCGCACTCAATTGCATGCGCCGTGCGTTAATAACGCTAGCTGATCGTTGCAACTAGAAATCATACAACCGTCCACACCAGCAACAGTGTCAAACAGCAACAATGTCAAAGCAATATTGTCGAATGGGCCTTCATAGACTATTGTCCAGCCTTTTTTTCTGAGCTACTCGGTTTTTGTTTTTAGTTTTTCCTATTTTTTCGTTTCTGTGCCGTGTGCTAGATTAAGCCGGCCATCTCGTCAGCTTTTGAGCGCACGTAAATCTAACGTATCGTATCGTATCGCATTGTAATGCTACAAGTCGAGCGATTCTTTCGACAAAGTCGAAACAAATTGAACATGTTCAATTTGTTTCGACTTTGACGAAAGGACGAAATTTCACGAAAAACTCGTTCGACAGCAAATCCGGCAACAATGTCGAAGTAACGTTCGACCTTGTCGAAAGAATCGTTCGACTTGTAGCATTCGACAGTGTTGCTTCGACATTGTTGCTGGTGTGGACTTAACGTTTCATGTTCTGCTCGTTTTTATGCTCAAACTCGTGATCTGTTTTGTCATCTTTCAAAGCTTCGTCTTCGAAATGACCCATTACGTGTTGAGTGCGGCGTGAAACGCTGCTCACTTTGTCAAAGCTTTGTATAAAATTCAGCAGCAGACATTAACAGTTGTTAAGGTCACAGGGCGGTATCAACTCCTGGAGGATGAGAGGGGGCGCTTACCCCAATATGCAGTGTGTCTGGAAAAAAACAATACACTCGACTTTTGATCAGAACTTCAGCAAATCTGGACCGATATACAAAATTCTGTCATTGTCAGATGTAAAACGTTTGGATGCCGGGTTCGTTCCCCTGGACCATGTGGGACAGCTTACAGGGAAATATCCCCTCAAGGTTATTGGCGCATAGATTCCGCTAGTTGAGATCACATTAACGGTAGAACATTGTAATTGTGTCTAGAACTGTCTAATTTTGATGTTTGTTTATCATCACGTAGTTTAAATCTTTGTGAAAGTAAGACCCACGTGGTCTAGTTGGCACTCATCCACACTGGCGTCTACCTGTCACCAGTTTGAAAACAAAAAGAACAGTTTATTTTATTTAAATATTCAAGTTTATGAATTACTCACAAAAGTTATCAGTATATAAGACTACATCCACCGCTACTCGCTGTCGCAATGATCTCAATATAGCATTGTGTTATTTCTGCCTAAGCAGATATTTTTTTCTGGGAGAAAATTTCTCTTCAGTGCTTGCGTACGAATACCATGCGAGACATATTGTTCGGTAATAATTGTATTGTAAACATATCAAGCTGCATCTGTTGTGTAATTTCGATACCGGTAATTTCGTTGTACCGTGGAATCCTGCAGTAGCTGATGTGACGTAAGATACTGTCGAGCAGTTGGTTTTGTGCGTTTGATTTTTTAACATTTGCAATTACATCACAGCAAACGAGACGATTGTGTCGGCGTGTAACAAGCAGTTCCGTAGCAGGGGCAAGGACAAGGGGAGCTTGGGGCTAAGCCCCCAAATGCCACATATAGCCCCCAAACATGAATGAGCCCCCAAAACATGACTCCAATAAATTCGTTTTACCACCCAATATATGTGTTTGCATTAGCGGCATAGGCATATAACAAGTAGTAATGGACGAAATTATCTGAAAGCCACAAAAGGTCAAATAGTCAAATCCAGAGTGCAGTATTGCTCACTTAGTTTTTACATCGCTTTCAGCTTCCGTGGGCTTTGCCCCCTGGCCCCTGACCAGGGGAAAGTCCCTGGACCCCACTGGGGGCATAGCCCCCAGACGAAATTATAGGCTGGCTCTACCGCCCTCGGCATGACTGGTGCTATATAGCCTTCCCCAATACAAACAGTACATTCTGGTCTTGCCCCTGTTCCGGAGCACTTAAGGCTCATTCACATCGCCTTGACTGAGTTGAAGTGGATCGAGTGAACTGGCAGTTCGCAGTTCTGAACATGTTCAGAGCTAGTTTACATCATTTCAGTTCAGTTCAGTAACAGCGATGTGGACGTACCTTTAGATTAGGCGTAGCTATAATCGGAATTATTACAAGAAAAAAAACTTTTAAACGCGTTGAGTTTCAGTGCAGTGATGTTATATTAGGCCTATATTGTTGGACGGCCATACAAAGACCCAATTCAGAGACCAGCAGTTGGTATTCTATTCGCATTGACTTTTGTGGGGTGGTTGAGAGATTGGAGATGCATCATACTGTATAGTGAACATCTCGAAGTTGCATCGCCGATCTTTTGGGGAGGAATATTTTTTATTGGTGGGGTGGAAATTCTCTCTAAATACGCCTGAAATAAACAGTGATGTGACTGACGACGAATGAAGACAAAATGAACGAATGAACCCCATGCCACGAATGAACCCCACGAGTCGAAATCTATAGGCATGGTTGCTAGGTGACAATATGGCAGACAGGGTTCGTATGTAGCTCATTCAAGAAATGGGGGGGGTCAAATTTTGGTTGTCCATAACTCCGAAACGGCTGATCCGAACCTGCTGTTGTGGTCTGAAAATGCAACAAACAGTCCTGTAGTTGTCCGCGAAAATTATTCTCTTGGCACGTATCACAAAATACTTTATTGCACGAAGTTTAAGTTTTGATCGCCGAGTAATTTAATGTCGGAAGTTACTTCGCTGCAAACGACGTCCGATCTTGGGACTTGTATCAGAGTAGGTCCAGGGGCGGATCCAGGAGTAGAGATTGGAGGGGGCCATATGGCGAGCGCGGAGCGCGAGCCTATAATGGGGGTCTGGGGGCTGTGCCCCCAGCGGG
>Ga0209780_1005201_pt1 | contig 10222 bp, 6 predicted proteins | sample WorMetexBAHAMAS2_FD_187384 | JGI IMG/M metagenome (GOLD analysis project Ga0209780, IMG submission 187384) | Marine gutless worms symbiont microbial communities from Max Planck institute for Marine Microbiology, Germany - Inanidrilus exumae... | ecosystem: Host-associated > Annelida > Digestive... | reverse complement strand
CTGAGCGATGTGTCATGTGATGTTTATAGTTAAATTGTTGTTGTTTCTTTTTTCTTTGCTGCTTATTTTGCTACCTTATGGTGAATAAAGATGAATATATTATATTATAGCTTCACAGTTACACTGCGCAGCAAGCGCGTAGTGTTACGCCCCGTTATTAATGGCATGGTACAATCATCAGCTCATAAGTTTAAACTATGACACTATTATGTTAGTCAAAATTGTCTACAGACTACATTTATACATTTTAAGGATGTACGCATGTGAAATTTTGATCCTTTAGTAACTATAGACGACAGCCTATATATACCGCACTGGGTATGCGTTGTGCTGTAATAATATTGTGTGAGAATGTGAAGAAATAGAAAGCTAGCTTACCCTTGCAGCCAGATGACGTCACTTCCACACGTGTCGCTGATGTAATGACCGTCCGGACATTTGCGACCACAGTCTTTATGACGCCGATAAAAACAAACAATAAAGACATTATAAATGACTGTTGCTCTGTTTTTTTTCAGCTTTAAATTGCCAAGTGAACAAATAAATACAAAACCGCAAAACCAGCTTTGATTCGAAATTGTAACTTTCGAAGCTATAGCGAAATGCTTATGACACAGGCCTAAGTGATTGTGGGTATAGTGTGCGATGTGTATATTGCACGTCATTGTTTCTTTTTTGCTAGTACTTTTTTGTTTGTTTATCTGTTCAAATACGTGCATTGCTACCATATTTGGTGAAAGAGATGTATAAAATAACACTCCATTATGTCCTAATGAAGTCTTCCTTCACTTGAACGCAATTAATATATTATTGTGTTATGTTGCTTAGTTGCAATTAATTGTAATTAAACAGTTACGATATACTACAACTATCAAATCGTTCAACATTTACCTTTTAATTTTCTCCTACAAGGTGGTTTGCCATTATCTTCTAAACGGTAGTCTTGCACGACTTTGACCATGACTATACTTTGCCAGCGGAAATTATCAGTAAACATAGCCTACTAAGTCTTAAACATTCTTATTGCTTACCAAAACAAACATGTCATCAAACAAAGCGTGATGAATTATCATAAATTTCAACAAAACAGCTAAATATCACCTACCAACGTTAATCTAAACAACAAAAGTTAACGTGTAAGAAGGTCGTTTAACTGGTCGATGCAAAAAATTGTTTTGCGCGGATGGCAAACGCAGCGGTGCGAGTAACGTCAGGCGACTGCGTTCGACGCGATAAGAAAGAGACGATTATTGCACGAAGTGGCAAGATTACATGACAAGCAGACTTCCTAGCCAGAGTAGCTGTAGACTCATATCGTCCTAGCTGGATTTTAACTGCTCGCTGTGGCAGAAAATTGAGCGAGAAAAAAAGGACGGCTCGCGCGCGCGATCAAAGTGAATGGCGGCCGACAAGCGGTATGATTGATGTTCGCTGATCATTCGACCATGCGATGAAGCACGATTGACGCGAATTCATCGATCCGCCATCCGCCTAGCCGCGCGACATCTGCACCGCCCCGGACTCCGACCATGACGAACAGCCGGGCAACTGTTCCACACGCCGTCCCGGTGTCGGGATCGCATAGGCGACCGCTCGACTGTTAAATCCGCAACAGCGACGGCGGTAAAGCGGCCAGCGTCGACGGGGAGCTCGACAGCGATCGGGCGCAGCACGGACGTCGCGGTCCCAGGCAGCGCCGGAGGCGACGTCATTGAATCATTTCACATCACTGCCCCGGCCGTTCTTCCGCTCGCCTTCATCGCATGCACCCTCAGCCGTAACCTCCTCATCCTCATCTTTCGCTATTTTCCGCATCATCATCGCCTCCTGCGTCGGACGTCAGCCTCGCCGGAGGGGAGATCGGCGACGGTGTATGACCCACGCGGCGACGGCGCTGTAGTCGCACGCTTAGACGCGCTTTGCCGGCCTATCTACGCCGTCGCAGATGCCGCCACGCGCGTCACTAATCTGTTTCATTTCACCGTTCAGTCGTCCCCAGCAGCCACAGCAACTCAGCAGCTGCAATCTGCCAGCATTCTCCGTGTGTTACGTTGTGGATAATCGCATCAGTCTTGCAGTGCAACGTCCGGGATCTGACGCTGATATTACAGCTGGGCGGACTTCAATGTAGTTAATGCGAGAAAACGGTCCACTGTTTTTGTTTTCCGTTTATTAACGACCAGAACACTCTAGTGGTCCAGGTAGAGACATCGGTCCGGCGTGTGTGTCTGTGTGAACCAAGTGCCCTATGATCTAGACATTTGGCTTGCTGGTTCGTAATGACACTATGAAGGTCAAGTTTGAAGTCATCGATCAAAGTTTGAGGTCACATGATGATAAAAATGTCTCTTTACCGTGTGGATGCACGTCACGACGTGACGTGTTTTTGGTTGTTTGTCGAGTTCTTTGTGCTGAAGTGGTCGGTACGACCTCAAGTGAGCACTGTCTAGTTTCGCTAGCCTAGATGTCTTGACATTTATTCCGTGCGTGCAATGTTTTATCAAGCCGCCAGCCTTTTTGTGGGGGAATAGCTACGTTGTTTCAGTTAAGTGAGGTACAGTTACTTAGTGAAGTGACGCTGTAGCGCTCTTGAATCGTTGAGGGAATTTGCAATTTTTGGGGAACTTCCCCAAAAGGCGTCTGGATAAAACCCCGCGTGCGTGTCATGTGCATGAATTTAAAGCACTGCCTTCTTCGTTATTTGCTTATTCGTCTGTTGCTCATTTCTGTTTAGCTAAGCTACTCCATTCCTATACTACACACCACAGTGTCGTCTTGGGCAAAAAGCTGGCGACAGCGATGTTATTTTAGCTGCGTTTCTCTGCTACAACCACATCCGGCGTGGTGCACTGCTGGGGTCGAGACATCGATCATCGCCCACCCCTGCAGCCGGTCGTCTCGCCTTGACGGAACACAAGCCTCCGCAGTGCGACCAGCTGAGCTGCGTTCACTGCATGTACAGCGTGCTTCTCCACTGGCGAGTGGTGACGTTATTACTACGTCAACCAAGCCATTTATCAACGTTCGCAGCTGCTGCAGCCGGTCGGGTCCACTCGCAACGCCATCGTTCATCTTCCTGTCGCGCTATACAAACAACATTAATTCCAGCAGTCGTCAAAGATTGTACACTAGCTGCAGCGACAATTACGCGCCTCGCCAGGAAACCATGTAGCGCTGAAACCAGTACGCCATGCAGATCTGTTGATGAATCCATTAACGTTGTTGTCCATTTTGCTTATCGCGTTGATGCCGCTTCGTTTGACGACGAAAACAACCAATTTCACCGACCGCTTAAACGCTGGCATCTAAGTTATTGTCCTGCTATGAAGTTGCCAAGTACTGTAACGCTCAGTGGAGCTTAGGACGCAGGCAGAGCTTCTGCAGTAGCTTATTAGAGCCATGTGATCTGTAGCAGCTGCGGCGTAGGCTATTCGTGCCGGTTATATTTTGTCGCAATTCTCTCGTACTGATTCCTATATAATTATTCCCTTATCTCAAGGACTATTTCAATAGGAAAAAGCTAAAGACCTCATGAAACCCCGTTCTTCTCTTAATGCACTCATTCCATGCAGCGTGATCCAAGGATCGGTCTTCACTCTGATTCGGCAATTACGGTTAGTCAGCCTCGGCGAGTACTCACTGAACAGCCAAGAATCAGAAGTAAATAAATCGCAGAGGTGCATTACAATGTCCATAGTCTGTGTAAAAAGAAGTCCTCGGTTGTATTTTTCAATAATTTTCAATTATTTTCAATAATTTAATCGAATAATTGTTACTGGACAAATCTGACATCAGAAATTACAAACTTGTCCACTTCATCTGTAAACAGTTTTCATTGATAAGTAAAAACAATTGACAATACGTCGTGTTCAGCATTCGTCGCTTCAACTGGACAAGTTCTCAAGAATGAAATTGAGTGTTTTTTCAACGATGCGAACTTTTGCATATGGTTCCCCTATGTATACTCACATAATGATCTGTGGTATAAGCGCCAGCAACAAGATAGAACCGCGAGCACCAGCACTAGCCATCTGATGCGCATGCGTCCCACTTTCAGCAAGACCGTAATGGTCTCCGTTGCTGTACAAACTATTTTTCGTTAAACCTGGGGCTAAAATAACAAAGACGGTGGTTGATGTCATCCGTAGACCAGCATTTCATATAGCCTACCTGTGTGAAAAATTTGAAGATTCGAGATTCAGCAGTTCCAGAGATATTATTAGTAGCCCAAAAATTTAAAATGGGTCACATGACCATTATTACGCCCCTTTGAAGGGTGATTTACTGATTTGTCATCCATATGCTGGGACTTGACATAGCCTAACTGCTTACAAAATTTGACTACTCTAGCATCAGCCGTTCCAGAGATATGGTTGGTTACCACAAAATTTGAATGGTTCACGTGACCTGACCATACCCCTTTCAGAGGTAGTTTGTTATACTTGTGCTAGCATTTGTTACGGTCAACCCACCTACCAAATGTGAAGTATCTATCTCCACCCACTACGCAGATATGCAAGGCGGTACAAAATATCGAAAATAAGATGGTCTGGGGTCAGTTAGGGTGTAAAGTCGCGTCGCCACCTCTTTATTGCCAGGGGTCCCTGATATGTTGTGGGAACCTTGCCCAGCCCGCGTCCTAAACTTATGTACGTTAAGAAGAGAGTAAATGGCAAAATCACACTCAAAAACGAATCCTTTCTATATATGAAAATATTTAATAAGCAGAAAGACTGACAAAATTCTAACTACTACAGAATAACTACATAGAGTCCTTTCAGAACAAAATATCACAGCGATTATATGTCTACGAGTTTTCAAAATATCTGTCCTTTAACAAGTCAAAACTAAACAGGCAGAGATGCTAATTAAACTAATGAATTCCCTTCTTCAAACATGTACAGGGTGAACCAAAATTATCAGACGAACGATATTCGTCTATAAAGCTAAATATAGAAGTCCGAATTATTACATTAACAAAATTCACACTCCGAATAGTAACCACGAATAAACACGCAAAAATTTATAACAGGAGAAACACTCAAAATTACAACCAGAAAAAACACACACAACGTACGCAAATACGAAGATATAAACGCCGCAATCAAACAGTTCCGGTACAACATCTAGCAGATTCAGCTGTTCTCGAACAACTTTGTCTGGTCGAAATGTTCACTGTCATACGGATAACGGAGATCTCGGCTTTATGTTGTCCGCCACCGACAGGTCGATTTCGTCACGGAAACGGAGACAAGGCTCACGTTGTCCTCCACCACAGGAAGCACACGTCCAGAACGACGGAGAATTAACACACTCAACGTCGTCCGGGAATCAACACGTCACACTCGTCCTCGGCACAAAGAGAAGAACCCACTAATCTCCTCACACTAATGAGCCAGTTAAATTGCTCGCATTGCATTGACTACACACGCTGACACGCAGGTCGGTAACTCACGTTTCTCCTTCCTGAGAAACACGCTGAACGAATACGCTGTTCAGCCAATGACAACAACTGCCTCAATGAATGCCTTGATTAGCGCGAAACGAACCACACACTCAGGTGCGTCTCACGTGATGATCACACCTGCCAATCGTCACCGGACAGGCCGATATGTCCTGCTTTATTCGAATTCTATTGGGTTGACCAGCACATTCAGGAATCAAGATCATGTAGGAAAGCAGGATCTTCACACAGGGGTCACTCAAGGCCACTGGAAATTACACGATTCGATAGGGCGCATACGATTTCCTATTCGCATCATATAGTAACCATGTTTCTATCTTGCACCGTTTTCGAAATATAGCGAGAAATCGGTCGAAAATCGTCGATTTTAACCTACCCCACCTCTATTTGGCGCTACACAGCGCAGGAGTACTAGTGCATGCATGATATGTTACCCCCGAAAGGGATGTCTTCAGAGTCATGTGCTCTCTTTAAATTTTGGGAAATAAATGATAAAGGCGTGGACCCCGGGATTTGTGGACATGAACCGACGGACGGATAGACGGACAGACAGACAGACAGACACACACACAATGACAGCATATACCGCGCTAGCATAGCGTCACGCAGTAAAAAAATTACATGCGTTTGTAAATGAGGTAATTGCGAATGTATGATATTCTACTTTATTGTGTTCGTAGTTAATACTGTAACGTGTTCTGTGTCACGCTCTATATGTTGTCCGTCTTTATTCATCGTTAAGTTAATTAATTAATTTATTATGTTTCGTTTCTTTGCTACCGGATATTTTATTCTGGTGAAATAAAGATATGGAAATGCATCTCAAATACAGCACAAATAATGATTTAAACAACGATGATTACAAGTAACTAAAGCTGAAATAATTTCAAATAACAAAAAATATCAGACGATTCTACTTGTCCATTCTCGGTGTTAGCGTCGACTGCGGAGACATTCATTGTGAACAAAGATAAGGATTGCAGCGTCTGCAGCAGCATGTGGATACTGATAATGTCAAGCACTACAAGTGCTTTTCGTCTGATTGATCGTCCTTCGTCTAGAAATTATTAAGTAACACACAGGAGCGTGTATAAAGTTGATGAACGAGCAAAGATCGTATCTCTCAACTAACATCGTGGCTGCGATTATACTGAGCTACAGTGCTATTCGTGCTCATAAATCAGTTCACCAAATCGCTGAACTGATGTCGAGCAGTACTACGTGAACTGCATATTACAGTAATGACTTTGCTGAGGTGGAGATTTAAGTAAGTGTCGAGAAAGCTGTGGCACTCAAGTGGATTCATCGGCACATAATAAGCAAAAGTGATGTGAACGAGAATGAAACTAAATGAGATGGCAATTTTTGAGATATTTTCCACATGCATGCCGCGGTCGAAGCGCGTGCACATTATATTGCAACACGATGCTCATTCGCAGTAGTTGACGAATGGCGAACGATGAATAGCGAAGGTCATTTTTCATCAGCATGCCCAGTGCGTGACAGCCAGGTCCGCTTGCAGTCAGGTCGAAGATTGTTGTGTATGCGTTCATTAAAGGCCGATACGTTACGGACAATATTAGTCTGATGAGAAGGGACCGGCGAGGCAGGTAGAGCCAGGCGGCACGGCCCGTCCCCCGAGTCCCGTCTGTCGGCGAGCACCGTACTCTGACGGCGTGACCTGCCGTCCCTTCATCCACCAATCAGACGATTAGACTGTCCTCGCGACAGTCCTGTACGTGCTCGGCATTCTTCAGTGTTCCGTGGTCGACGTGGCTGCTTCTTCCTCGACCACTTGACCACTTTCAATTTGCATGTGGTTACAAAGTCCGTCGTATCGTTAAATGACCCGCGGTGCCGCAATATTGCTGGACACGGCAGCGCTGCGTTTAATCAGTCAATCATGTTGCTTATCGATCGGGAAAATCCGGGATCAGAATCTGCGCAGAATAATCCACCGTCGCGTTGCTTTAGGACGTCCACGCGCGATGTGGTCTAATTACTGGCAATTTGTTAGCATAATCATTGTTCGTATTCGGTCCGCGTTGATCAGTTGCGAATAAGCTTAGTTGCTGCTCGTCTGATAGCGTTCAGCGACGCTACAATCCGTCATTATCCTATGCAAAATGAAAAAGAACTGGACGAGATGAAGCCCGTGACCGAACTTCGTCAGTAATTCATGAGTATGGCAGTCCCCAGTTGAACGACGAAGATAAATTCCAACTCGGACTCACAGATATGAATATTGATTAGTATTTTTTTTACAAATTTCAAATGTCACAGTCAAATTCTGGATATACACGATGCCCAAAAAAACGTTCATCTTTTGATGTCTGAATAACTTTGTCATTATTGTGAAACGATTTTAATAATTTTGATATATGAGACCTACAGAATCCTATTTGACATAATTGATTACAAATTGTCCATCACACCCAAAATGACACCACGCTATACCTTACGAAATGTGAAACTCGTTCATCTGATCGAAGTTATATTGTTCCCTCAAAATGGTTTAGTAAAAGGACAGTTTTTACCGCGAGACATTATGCTAGTGCGGTATATGCTGTCGTCGTGTGTCCGATATCCCACGTTCTTCATAGCCACGAACCTTCGCTACTCTGAAGACATCATCCTGTTGTCCACTTCGCAGGCGAAACTACATGAGCTGGTGGATTGCCCAGACCGAGTTAGCAGTAAATACAGACTATACTCATCAACTTCGACAAGACCAAGAATTCCGTACCAGGTTAAACAGGGGCAAGCGATAGGGACATCACTGCAGAAAATATGGAAAAGTCACAGCATATTGATTTCAACGAAGATACGACTAATGAAAGCGTTAGAGTGGCCTGTAGCAACGTACGGCTCTAAAAGCTGAACACTCATTAAAAAATGAAGAAACATGTACTGAAGCCTTTAAGATAAAAAAGCTGAGAAAGATTCTGCGGGTTTCGTGGACAGCAAAGAAAACAAATGAGTGCATGGTAAAGAGAGAACTGTTAGACACTGTCAAAGTAAGGAAGCTAGCGTACTATGGTCACACCATGAGAAAACAAGGGAGTTGCCTGGAAAAAGAGATAATGCAAGGAACAATGCCAGGTGCACGCAGGCGAGGAAGACCACGCACGGCCAGGATGGACAACATCAATACGTGGACAGGACTCCCCGTGGAAGAGTCAATCAGAATGACAGAGGACAGAGATAAAATGGAGAAAGTATGTCCATGGTGTGGCCAACCCTCGCATCGAGGACGGATTTTCCCGGACTGCCTCCACGGATCTTTGCCTGTATCGTTTCTTCTGAGCTACTCAGTTTTTGATTTTATTTTGCCTTATTTTTGTTTCTGGGCCGTGCGCTAGATTAAGCTGACCATGCGTCAGCTGTTGAGCGCACGCGCGCGCTGGTCCATCCGGCGGCGATAATAGCGTTCGTTTGGCGGTGAACTATGACTCTAGCGTCTAGCTTGCTTTGGCGTTTAACGGTTCGTCGAAATGCGTCGTCACACGCCACGCCGCGTGCCGATAAATCATCCACAATCCGACGACTGTACACGGTTTCATTAATCTGAAACGCGCGCCGCCGGCAGCCGCCGCCGCTAAGCCTCGCAGCGCTGTAAAACCGAGACGGACTGCATCGAGCCGTCGACAATTTGTCGCCGCCGGCTGGAGACTACGACCGACCTAGGCCTGCCACCGCGGAATCCGTAACGCCACTGCCGAGGTCTTGAACGATAGCACTATCAGCTCGACAATGCCGGCCGCATAGTCCTCATTATGTCACTCACGTATAGAAATAGCACAGACTGGAAACGGTCTCTCTCCAAGAATCGCACGGTAATCAGCGCGCACTGGTGGTCAAATCCGTGCCATACATGTATGTCGAACTTCAGTAGTTTGCAATAATGTTTAGTTAGGCTATCCGAACTTGAAATCTATTCATCCTGCATCTCCGTTCAGTATACGTGAAGTTTTTACGTGTTGGTAAAATGTACCCAGAACAGAAATACAGCAGACAGCTAGCAGAGGTACAGTTTAATTACGTAATGCTTACATATTATATAAGGTTTTATTCCCAATGCTAAATTCAAGGAACAATTACCCGACACCGTCTATGTCCAGTCCTGCATTTTCCGTCGATCCTTATGTGGCGAGAGGTTGATCAACACTTGGCTTTTATGGTGAAAAATGTATGTGATATGAACATTTTACCGCTCGACGCTATGCTGGATGTCTCGGCGACATATATGAATTGACTTCATAATTTCATCGTAATGTTCAGTCATCAGTTTCAAAATCCCGGTGCAAATACAAACTGAGGATATATTATTTCGAATCTGTACAGTCTTCGCAGTGCTCTATTTATTTCATTTATTTAAAATGAAATTCGTACACATGGTACACAAAGTAAAATATATAAAAATGAAAATTAAAAACAATACTAATAGGAATAGAGAATGCTAACGTGTGCCAATAGCAGTCAACATACAGTCAATCTGCACTCGACTCCATTCGCAGACAGGAGTGTGCAAAATGCCAGTTCTCAGCATAATCAGTTCAAGCGCAAACGCACAAAACACGGCATGCTTAATGATAAAGAGAATAAGCTCACAATCACTAGAATAACAAGTCGAGATAAAATTAAGAAAACGCCGGCACAAAACATCGTATACCGCCGCAAGTAATGAAGTATTACAGAGTGTAGGTTACTGCACTTCATCCAAGCGTGTACTTTTTGTCAGGGCCGTCGAGAGGCGGG
>Ga0209780_1005200_pt1 | contig 10223 bp, 6 predicted proteins | sample WorMetexBAHAMAS2_FD_187384 | JGI IMG/M metagenome (GOLD analysis project Ga0209780, IMG submission 187384) | Marine gutless worms symbiont microbial communities from Max Planck institute for Marine Microbiology, Germany - Inanidrilus exumae... | ecosystem: Host-associated > Annelida > Digestive... | reverse complement strand
GTGCATTGATGTGCTGCAAGTTGCAGCACCATCAGCTCTTTAACCTTAGTGCAAATGGACTAATGGCCCATCAGTGCCACTCAGAAAAATAAATTTAATTCGTAATTATGAATTACAAAATCATTATTATGACTTTTAAATTTGTAGTTACGATGTCTTAATACGTAATAACAAATTTCATAATTCGTAATTACGAATTAAAAAGTCGTAACTAATAACGACTTTTTAATTCATAATGATGATCATATCATATAGTATCATACCATGATATTTTATTAGTATTGTGTTATTCATTACCTGAAGTGCCATGTCCTGCCGTCACTGAATCTGATGTTTGTATGTAAAAGCTATCTCGAGTAACTGGTAGTAGTCCATCCAATGTGTTGTCTCTCTAATGTTGGCTCATCTGACTTGTACTACAGGTGGTTCAGCTGCAACATCTGAGTTTCTGAGTTCTGTCGTGAATCTGGTTGTGCTTCTACATGATTCCATCATCCGCAGTGCCGCAAGAGTTCCTCTCGACTTTGTGAGTTTGTCATCTGAGTTGCCATTACACAGACTTTATACTGTCAGCACCTTCATTTCCTGCACCAGTATGGTACTTTCATGAAGGAGATTGGCGTGGTTTCTATGGCATCATGATATTCATTCTGTGTGACAGCAGAACTACAAAAGTTATGGATAGATTTCATGAAATCTGTGTAAGGGAAAGCACTGCTGCCTGGAATAATCAACTGGATTTTAGAGTTGGCCCTAAATTGTGGTTCTACACTTTCTTTCTGATTTTTGCTGCCATGAGCATAGCAGAAACTACAGAAAATTTCCAGCATTATTGGTGCCAACATAGGACTTGTTGAGTTGTGTTCGAATGTGAAGTTACTATGACCTTTACTTGACTTAAGGCCAGTAGAATGGAAAGTAGTAAAAAATATTGATTTTGTATTTTAAGTTTATCAGTGTATTTTTGTATACTGACAAAAGGTGATATTACTCAGCAGCTCATTGACATTCGTGCAGTGTGATGGTGGGCTATTAATATATGTATAAACTGCAGATGTTTCTATTTGTTCAATATTAACATTTTATTTATAGCAAAGAGAAAGAAGCACTAACTAACCTGGCTATTACAATGTTTTATTCTTATTAGTGTGATGGAGCGAAGAAGGCCGCACTTTACGTGACAGTACTGGAGTATGTGGAAGTATTTCTGGAGATGGCTGCTTGGAGCAGCAGTGGAAACACAGCACGTTGGCTTGTCATTGCATCTGTTCAGCTCATCAAGTTAGATGCTTCCTGTTATACACAGTTGATGTATAATGTACATGTGCTCTTGCAAGTGTTTGATCCCTGTTGCAAATTGTATATAGAGTCTGTATAGTTAGATATTAGAGCTAATTTTGGCCATGGCTACATGATATTAGATGCAGTCTTGGTCCTTGACACTCTTGATTTGGCAACAGGATGGCTCACGTTTTTCTTGGAATGCATCTAAAATATTTTTTGATTAATTTTATAGTGGTCAGTTTGTGATATTATTTTAAAATTTGGTCTGTATGGTTGTAATGGGTATGCTGTTTCATCTCTGTTGTGTCTTATTCATTGTATTTTTATTGTATTAGCATTATTCATTGTATTTATATTTGTATTTGATTATCGCACATGTTTCGGCCTAGGTTATTGTATATATTTAGCAATCCAGCTGTTTAGCTGTTCAGCTGCAAGTATGTCACAATAAAGTTGAGTTGAGTTGAGTTGTGTCTACTGGATCATCACATTGTTCTTTCTTTGTGTGTCTTCAGAGCTGCAATGCGGTTTCTGTTGCTAATCAAGTACAATTCGGGCATATGTGCTAGTTCACCCGTTCCTTCATTACGACGAAACAAGCAACTATTTGTACGACTCCGTGAACAGAATAGTGCAGCTGCAGTATGTGCATTTAGTTTTCAATATTGTTTCAACATTTGTGTTTAGATGAACCAGGCTTGGCAGGTTCCCCCACAGTTTTTTCTTTCTCTACCTGTTCTGGAAGATAACCTTTGGATTTTAGCGGGTTAGACCCCTTTATGTCACCCAGTCAGTAGTGTCAGCGGGTGAAGGGAACATGTACATACACTGTGTCTCAAAAAAAGACAATTAACTTTTGTTATAGTGTCAGTAAATGTAGAACGATTTTAAATTCTTTTACCATTAGATTCCTATGGAAATTATGTATGTACATGTACATATGGTAGAGATTACTACCTCACCTAAACGGCAGTGAAAGGCTGGAATTCCAAATAACGGCCGACGTTTTACTCCTGCCATCAGAATTAACATGTTTTACATGAAACATAACAAAACAACGTTCACGCGATACAGTCTACAAAAATATAACAGTAATCATTTACTCAATTTTTTCACAGTTAATGAAGTACATAATGCAGATAATGCAACAAAGTTTGGAATATGGCAAAATCTGTTACACTTATGCAACAAATAACTCACCACTGTCAGAGAGGGACAATAAGGTTTGCAGCTATCTACTGAAGTCCATCCTCCTGACAAATAGGCAGAAAGTTAAATGAAGTGCTAAAAACGTCCATTTCTAGTAAAAATGCAAGCTCATAGACTGTTAGCATAGTGAATGACAGTCTGCTGCAGATCATGCAGTAATACTGTCAGTACTTCAGTACACTGACGTCATGAAACCTCTTCTGATTGCTGATGCATTATTTTCAGATTTTGCAGTAATAAGGATTCGGATCTGGGCTCGTATATGGCTAACAATCAGGCAAGATGAAATCATAGAGTTTTATGTGCAAAGATGCAACTGATTTTGGCAGCATTCATAATTTTTGAAATTTCACTGTGTGGGTACTGGGTAGTATAACACATTTCAGATGAGGTAGAAAATCTTTATAACATGTATGTACAGAATTTCTTTGGGAATCTAACACTGAAAGAATTTTTAAACTGGGTCTATGTTTGTTGGAGTTACGATAAAAAAAATCAAATGTCTTGTTTTTTTGCAACACAGTGTACGTTTAATACATTTAGCTGAAATATTTAATAGTAGGAGGCGACCAATGCTGGTTTTAGTTTTGTTCGGATTTATTTTACGTTGTAGTATATTTTGTTGCTTGCATTTGTTGTGTTTGATTTAATTTCCAGTACTGAACCAAGAGATTGGCTGGGAAGAACGTCTCCAAAATGAACTGTTTGTGACGGGTTGGACGTAAAACCTTAACTCATTCAATCGTGTGTGCATCTGTGGTTATTGTCAGGAAACTGTGCAACAGAATATCACTTCTCAGACTACGGTTGGCAATGTCAAGGCATCTTTTTCTCTTCAGTCAACTGGAAGGACTGTACGATCACTTTCTGCAGGTTCATTGAGCATCCTTATTTGTTGCTGTGAAGTTGTTTTGTTCATGTCTTTGTAATTCTTGCCATTAATACTCTCAACAAAGTAAGGGCTTTCTTTATTTGACAGCTTGAATCTGCCTTCCTGTTAGTGGAACTTCGTTGGAGCACTGAACTCTGGCCTGTTGTAACTTGTAATTTCTAGCAATTGTTTAATAGCCATTTTCTAGGCGAATTTGGCTTAGCTTGTTTGCTCATCACCTCTACCTGTTGCAGAAGAGAACTTTTGAAGACAGTTGCCAACAGCTAGTTTTCAGTCTGGACGCTCCTCTTGTCGTCCAAAGAACAGTGTCAGAGCATCAAAAGAAAATTTCTAGTGCTGCCGGTGAATTTAAACTAGGTAGCCAGTGATGGTGGATTCCCAACTGACAAAGATTAATTCATCTGTATTATGTTATACCAGTTTCCTGATATGTAGGACACACTGGCGGCAGCGTTCTTTGTGACAGCATGACAGCTGGTTGTGCATCGCTGGGAACGAGGACAACATCAACACAACTGAACAACCAACAGTTGCTTGCCGAGAGTTTACACATTCTGCGACCGCTGTTTCACTGTATCCCGCTTGTATCGAATTTCTGTAATGTGCAATGAAGTGTGGTTTTAATGTAGCTTAACGTGCTGTCTGTCGTGATAATAGTGCTATATTTGAAACATAGTGACACTGTATACTAGTTGATTGGTGATAATTTGCATGCTGCACCACCGGTAGTTACAGTGTTTTATTGCTATGCTGATAAGAAATTATTTGTTTCGGTTTTTAATTTATGTTTGAAAACTTTTCTCTTCTAGTTTTTCCTGCAGTGCTTTGACACTGTTGGTTGGGCATCAGTGATGAGGTGCCGGCATGGTTATCAGTCTGAAGGCAGGTGCTAGTGATTTGCATATGGTCCAGCTGATGCCACTGCAACCCCATCATCTCTTGCTTTGTGAAAACTGGCTTACCTAGGTTTTCCTGGCTGTTGAATGAGTGTTGTTTTCATTTTTTTTATTTATTTTTTAGGTCGACTCCTACGAGTCGACCTAATAACGTGTGTACTGTGTCTAAAATGTCCATCTGTCCACAAAAAGTTTCTTTGATTTCAATTGGTATGTATGTAGTGGTCTAAGAGTGATGTATGACAGTATGCAGTATGACCTGATCCAAGGTCAAGGTCATGAGCTCTTCAAAGTTGGGAATTCGGCCATCTTCAAAGGCTATCTCATCCCCATTTATACTGGGGGCTGGCAAATGACCACGCATTCTTAAACTAGGGCACAGTAACTAAAGCTTATCGGGCCGGATTTTTTTTGTACTGATATCGTGTGTGAGACTTTGATATATACCTTTTAATTCGTTTTTATGTCGACTTCCAAACTTTGGAAGTCGACCTAATAATATGGGTGGCAAATTTCCCTCCATCCGTGTGTCCATACGTCCGTCCGTCCACAAAAAGTTTCTTCGATTTCGATGAAATTTGGTATACAGGTAGTACTCGGTGAGAGATGAAAAAAGGTAATGACCATGCCCGGATCTAAGGTCAAGGTCAAGAGCCCATGAAACTCGGAAATTCAACCAGTTTGGACCATTTTCAAACTCTATCTCCTCCCCCATTTATAATGGGGGCTGACAAATGACCACGGATTCTCAAACTAGGGGGCAATATCTAAAATTTAACCGGTCAGATTTTTGAAATTCGTCCTTATTTTCCGTCACGTGACCTCTGAACTTTGGTCCAAACCACGTCTGACACCCTAGTCTGCCCTAGTGGAAGTCGACCGTCAGTCTCCATACGGGACTAATTTTTATATTTTATCTTCTATTACTTGCATTATTTTATTGTACTACGTTTTACAGCTGTGTTATGCCAACTTCATAATAAACGAATATATCGTCATCAATATAATACCTCAGTATGATGGCAGCTATTTAGATTGGACCATTAGCTAACAGATATAATCAGAGTACCATTGCTGATGTCCTTGTCCGATGATGCCTTTTGTCTAAATAACAAACTCTGCAAAAGTAATTGAATGGATCTGATCAGCTTACCAAACAGTGATGGAGTTTAGAAGAAATGTCTTTCATTATCCTTTGCATAATTTTGAACTTTGTTGATGGTTTCTGGTTTTGTCTCACACTTTGATGTTGTTGTCTTAACTGCTGTATGCCAGTAATCAGTCTTTACATTTGTGGCCAGTCATCATGGAAGCCCTGGCTTATTGCATGTGGCATAGATATATCAAGGTATGTGCTCATCTGTGCTTTGTAGTTAGTCTCGTTGTCTTTACGTTACTGTCAGTTATGTTAGTTATTGTTTGCTACCATGTATGTGTGTGCAAGGGCATGCATTTAACAGTGACTTAACACTAGTCAGGCTGGACGTGTTAAATATTCATATAAAACCAGTATCAATTTTTGAAATGGTTTTTTGCCAAAAATCAGATGCAAGAGGATCTCTGTCTCTTACTTCAAAATAGCTCTGTGTATATGATGGAGAATTATAACATGGATCGACTTAGTAGAGTAAAATATTATTACTCTGCTAAGTTTTTTACTGGCCACACCTTGTGGGCCAGTATTATTTTGCTCGCTGGTGTCTGTCGTCGTCGTCTGCGTCTGTAGTCGTCATCGTCTGTCGACATCTGTAACGCTGCAGGTGGGCGGGCCGGCCCTTGGGCACACGGGAGGTCGGCCGCGTGCACGGTCAGGCGGCCGACACTGCATGGCAGGCCAGTACGGTTACTTCCCGTTAGGGCGACACCTTGTTCATGTTACAGTGTAAATGACTAAACTTTATGTTAACGTGTGTGGATGTGCAGTTTGTGTCTGATGGGGGACTCCAGCCCAATGACTCATTTTGAACGTGAAGAAATGAAGAGACGAACACTGACTATGCTGCTGTACTTACTGAGATCACCATTCTACGACAGATATTCCAAGTTGGTGACATTTACATAGATGCAATGCATATTTGTTCTTTCTCAGTGCTGAATGTTTATGCATGCACACTGCTGTTTTTGTGTCATCAGGAGAAGTTTTCTGGTCTGTGACACTTTGATAGGCCTGTCTGATTGACAGTGACAATGGTACATGCTTCCCTATTGTGGCACTTTGGCACGAAAATACAGACAAGTACGTCAGTGGGGACTGACCTATATCCACACATGCAGATCGTACGTCACACACGGCGCAGTATTCCACAAACAGTGTGAAGTCACCACTGGAATATTCATCGTCCTTCCTCTGGCCGATTCGTCCAATTTTGGGCTTCTGGGGGAGCAAAGTTCCCCAAAACTGGAGATTCAGTGCCTTGGACGCCAATGAACTGCCCTGCAAAATTTGAGACTGCTAGCTTTATCCTCGGCGGAGAAATCTGTAACCGTACAAACACAAACACACACACAAACAAAAAAGCAGTATATCCGCACCTTGCATGTGTGGATAAATAGTATTTGTTTGTGTGTGCTATGCACGAATGAGTAATGTATCACTTTCGTCTGTATTTTGTCCTTATCACACGCCTTACTTTCCAACTTGATCTGTTTATGCTTTTGTATTTTCAGAGAGAAGCTGCTGTTTTTTCTGGGTATTTTCGCTCATAAAGTGCCTGTCATTCGACGAATTGTCAGTAAGTATGCATGTTACTGATGTGAAGAGCTGTCAGTTAAATCTTACGTGACATTGTATTTTAAACTTCATTGTTCTTATTAGCTTTTGATGTGAGAAACTGATGGAATGGACTACAGAGATGGCATAGGTATCTTCTCTGTAGTGCAAATGCGCTAGTTGCCATCAGCAAGTGTATGTGGGCAGTTAAACTTTGACTGAGTTAAATGCGAGAAACACATTTGTGGCTCCTGAAATGAATGGAGGAATATGCATGTGAGCTACTGGCGGACCGGTATTGTGGTCGTTAGTCTCAGTTGAGCATGTACATTATCGCTATGCACTATCGATGGGGAACTCGCATTAACGGACTAAACATGTCACAGCTGTTATGGGTTTCAATGCAGTGTGGAGATGGTGTAGGTAAAGCCGTTGAACTCTTAGTGTCTTTTCCCCAGGCCCACTGTGCTAGCTGCTGTCAGCAATGCTCAGACTAAATCCTCCAGTTTTTAACCGAGGTGCCGGCTAACACAGATTCACGTGTATAATGGAGGTAAATTGGTTATGTATATCAGTGTCAGTTGTCAGCATTAGTCGTAGATTTATGTAGTGCATAATCACAACGCTTCTACTGTAACGTGCTGTATAGCAAGTGTTGCTAATAATAGTATAGTAACACAGCAAACATCGTATGTTACTGTTTTTAGCAGTATCGAAATGCGCTTGCTGTGTTCACCAGTGATGCTGATCACGTAACTGTCATGCATACAGTGTGACCATGATTGTCTGTGCTGTAGAGCCGCTGTTGGAATATCTACCGCTGTGGCAGCAGATCTACTTCTATGTATGGATGGTGTAAATTCATTGCATTATGATTGCAGTATGATTATGGCATTTCAGCACAGCGGTCTGTCACATTTGACGGCAGTTTGTTTTGAGGATCAAGGCTTTCCCAAGAATCAGCCATGTTGTTCCAACATATATAGATTATCATTTGACACTTGACAACTCAACTGAGGATATACAATGCATGCGTGTGCGAAAACTGTGTCCACATATAAATTATAATAAACTCTATACATAAAACTATAATACACTCGTTTCATTTCTATTGCCGATTCTGGTAATTGTGTCAACTGTGAAACCATATTTAACATCTTGGTGCCACAAAAACGCTTTAAAATGTGCTTCAAACAGGTTAACAGTGTCAACGTCAACTACTGAATTTGGTAAACCTTTCCAAATGTTCTCTACATTAGCCCAGAAAGAAAATTTTGTTATGCCGTGGTGAATAGTATAATTTAATAATTTGTATTTATTTCCTCCCACTTTGGGTAATATTTAAAATTTGGCGATAAGTTTTGTTTTGTTTTGACATGTCTTAATTAAGTGGAGGTGTAATAGTTGTAGCTGTGCTAAGTTTATTGTTTGCCATCTGGAGATTCATTTACGAAAAATGAAGTGTATAGATTACAGGCAAGCCCATGGTATAGTGATGCCGAATGACAAGTACAGGCAGCAAAGCAGCCAATTAGTGCTGCCCACAGGTTGCTGCCTAGATGATGCCACAGTAATAGCCATATTGTGGATGTGTTATATGCTTCATTGAATGCAGTTGCATTTTGTGCTGTTTTACTGTTATGGTATGGATGCCTTTACAGTACACAGACTATCAAAAAAATAAGACGTCTGCTGTGTGAAGAATGACTGAAGTAGTAGAAATTGTAAATCATATTATAGTGATCATGTGGTCTTATATATGTGATCTTATATGAGTCAGTCTGTCTGTTTCTTTGTTCGTTATGCACGGCCACTGTTTTGAGCGAATCTGGACCAAATTGGCATGTGGCATCCTTATACCCTCCGGATGGTCATGGGCTGGTTAGCGAATGCCGCTCGCGCCCACAAGCTTGCGCTCTGCACACCGTGTATATAAGCTGCTGCAAATGGGTGGCGAGCTCCGTCGGGAAATTCAGAACTAGAGGACGGCAGGCGCAACGGACCGAGCGCTGCAATAAAAACTAAGTAAAATAACATACTGTTTATACCTTGTATTTTATTGAGGCTAAAAGTTCTAACGGAACAGTCAGGCACAGCTTGCCAGGGACAGGGAGATCTGGGGGTTCGGACCCCCCAGCCACCCGTGCCACCACAAGGGTGACTTGTGAGATTTTCATAAATCTGATGATAAATTTTTGACGTAGGGGGTACCACCTCCGCGCATCACAGTATGAATCGTAAATGCTTTGAAGTAAATCTTTCACCAAAGTCCGTCCTAATAACGCTATTTCAAAAAACATTGTCCGATTCTGGGAACTTCGTCCCCCAGTCTCCCAATACTGCGTCCCCTAGATGCCTATATTGTATTGGACCCTTTCAGCTAGCAAAACCCATACGCCCCTGGGAACAGTGTTTTCAACTGTAAACAACACATATTGCTTCTGATAAAAATAAAAACGCTGTTTTGTTACCTTGTGTTCAATTGTATATATATTTGCATTAAAATGATTTAACACATTGTATTGAAATCTTGCATGTTTATAGTTGTAAGAGTGATATAAAATAACTAATTCATTCCAGTATGGTATATAATGTGTTGATGATGTTTACTAAGAGATGCACTTTATGTAGTAATGATTTTGACTGAATTTCTGATACACATATAACTGAAGAAATATCTGTATATTTTGGTTGCTGTTGCATATTTAACAGTTCAGGCTGCACTTAGTGCACTATAAGTACATTGGCCTTAGTTAGGTATAGGTCAGTTTGAGTGACCAGTTTCACAGAATCACTGGAAAATGGATTTGTTGTCAGATCGAATAAAGAACTAGAGCTGATGGCTCAGATTAATGCAGTCATGTTATTGCAGTTTGAATTAGATGGGTGTATTGTGTGGTGTATTGTGTGGAATGCCCACAATACAGTATTTGGATCAAAGCGGTCCGCTGTCTGTGCACAAGCAGTTTAATTCCGCATTCGACAGTGCCTAGTGTCACGTGCCTGTGAGAGATGTCAGTCAACGTTATCTGCCGTGTTATTTATTTTCAGTTTCCAATTAAGGTCTGTTTTTCTTCCATGTTGGTCAACCAGGGTTACCCAATCGGACATCGGACGTTGCCGAAAATTTGGGTAGGTTTCTTGTACTGAGCGTACAGCCCAGTGGAATGATTTTGAATTGATTCTAACGGCAAAAATGGAAATTAGACATTCCGTAGAGGGCTATTTTGGT
>Ga0209780_1005199_pt1 | contig 10223 bp, 3 predicted proteins | sample WorMetexBAHAMAS2_FD_187384 | JGI IMG/M metagenome (GOLD analysis project Ga0209780, IMG submission 187384) | Marine gutless worms symbiont microbial communities from Max Planck institute for Marine Microbiology, Germany - Inanidrilus exumae... | ecosystem: Host-associated > Annelida > Digestive... | reverse complement strand
GTCTAGTACGTCAGTATGTCACTTTGTAAAAAAAGAACTATTTACTGCGTGTTTTTCTAGTCCAAGTATAAAAAAATAATAAATTTCGCAAAGAGCAAATTTGTGTTTATTTTGTTCCGAACGATAAAAAGTACACTTCATTTGCTTTGTTTCGCACAGAAACATAGCCTACTATCGTTTGCCTACAAATATTGATGGCAAAAGCCGAATCTACACGAAAGACGTTGTTGCAAGAACAAAGAGCCGAAAAAGTTGATACGCGGCGATGAATGACAGACCTGAAGCCGTGCAGGACAAACTGATCGTCTCTCCCTCGACAACGGTCGTCGGCTGAAGGCTGACCGTGAACACCGGCTCTACCCCCTTCGTCTCGACAATTTCCACCACTTCTGATACTTCCACGGACTACGATCAGAAAAGAAAACGTTTTCCGTTCACAATAATAACAACAGTAATAATATACCAGTATCAATATTTATGGTGCTGTACACAGCCATTTCAAGAGTTCAAGTGGTTCATATACTAAATGCATAGTCGGCGCCAGGCGACGGCCCACCCCCAGACCAAGCCAACCGACCAATCGAATTCAATCCAATGAGTTCAGACGGGCGCGGGTAATCCTCTATGCCCGCATCTCGATAAGAAAACATTTATTTAAGTCGACCAGTACTGTGAGTCCGCCTGTTGGCTGCCATCGTCTACATTCACCATCGCCATCTACTATTATTACTCCGCCAGTAAGCCTATACTCATTTTACCGTCCCACAGAGGGTGGAAGGCCGAGTCGACCTAGGCAATGACATTGCAGTAAGAGTGTGCATCCCGTGACCAAGGCTGTACGTCATAGCGGCTGTCCACTGTGGCCTGTGGGATTCGATCCTGGTATCTCTCGCACTGCAGTCAGGCACGTTACCACTAGATCACTTTAATCTAGTTATGTAGAACTACGCTATACAAGGCCCTACTGGTAATGAAACGCAATCAAGCTGCAGCGTTCACGCAAAGGATCATCGTCATGCAGATACGTGCAATACGAAGAAATATTTCCGGTTGCTAACTGCTAACTTGCTACAGCAATTATAGATCATCTGCTTCCAAACACGTTTCTTAACTACAGTGTAAATACTTTCATTTCTGCTGTAGTAATATCACGCAGACTAATGTGTAGTAGCGGTATTATTGACAAGAACTCATCAGCAGATGAGATAGCGAACGTGAACGTTTTATGACGATATCGCACGTACTACAAAACTCTTAAAGAAGAGAACCTACTTCGTTTAACAATTAGACGATAGCTAGGCAAGTACTGCGCAATAAGTTTTGAATTCATGAATCTGCTACAGAATTTCCACCTTGCAGTTATAGAATATTTATACCGTGGGCGTCGCGCGGTCCTTCTGCAGACGTTTACTACTAGACATAGTAATCGTTAATTGTCCAAAGTTATGGCTTTGTCAACCACATTTACGCAATGCGCCCCGGAAACTACCAAATTCGGTAAAATAACGCAAAATAAGGCCATTTTGCCGTTCAAGGTCATTCAAGGTCACCGATTGTGGTACCAATCGAAAGCTCATATACGGCTTCCTATATCAAGACGATAGCTAGGCAAGTACTGCGCATTAAGTCTTGAATTTATGAATCTGCTACGAATTTATACCGTGGGCGTCGCGCGGTCCCTCTGCAGACGTTTATTACTAGACACAGTAATCGTAAATTGTCCATAGTTATGGCTTTGGCTACTTTTACATAATGCGCCCAGGAAACTACTAAATTCAGTAAAATAACGCAAAATAAGGCCCATTTCGCCGTTCGAGGTCATTCAAGGTCACCGATTTTGGTACCAATCGAAAGCTCACATACGACTTCCTATTAGTGGTTCATACTAACTTACCTCCTACTTTGCACCGTTTCGGAGATACAGCATGCCAAATGTCAAAAATCGCTATATTTGGCTACTACTCTTCCGTTTAAACCCCCCGACGGAGGGGATTCCCATGATATAGGAAGCCGTATATAAGCTTTCGATTGGTATCAAAATCAGTGACCATGAATGACCTTGAACGGCAAAATGGCCATTATTTTGCGTTATTTTGCCGAATTTGGTAGTTTATGGGGCACATTGCGTAAAAGTGGTTCACAAAGCCATAACTATGGACAATTTACGATTACTATGTCTAGTAAAGACGTCTGCAGAGGGACCGCGCGACGCGCACGGTATAAATATTCTATAACTACAATGTGCAAATTCTGTAGCAGATTCATACATCAAGACTTAATGCGCAGTACTTGCCTAGCTATCGTCTAATTTGTTAAACGAAATAGGTTCTCTTTTTTGGTATTTTGAAGTACGTGTGCGATATCGTCGTAAAAAAGTTCACGTTCGCTATTTCATCTCCTGATGAGCACTTGTATAATACATTACGAAATGCAAATTCATAGGAAGTACCTGTTGAACAATAGTTTCCTCCTGCTTTACAATTTCTTCTGTTTGTTCCTCAATGACGACAGCTGCAGCAGTTTCCACTTTTCCCGCTACTTCTTCAGGTCTCGGAACTTTCTCCTTCTTTTCTTTCTGACGTTTAGGTATCTTTACGCCAGTTGCAACTTCAGCAGCCTCCGTGCTTATGCCTACTTCGTTCTGAGCATAAACCCGGAAACTGTACTCGTGGTCCTCTTTCACCTTGGTCACGGTGTACGAATGCGTATCGCCATCCACCTCGGCGATTTTCTTGTATTTAGTTTTGTCACTTTCCTTCATAACAATCAAGTAGTGGATGATCCTTGCGCCACCAGTGTCTCTCGGTTCTTCCCAGTTTAGTGTAAGGGAATCAGACGTCAACTCACTTACAGTAATTTGTCCAAAACCTGTTGCAAGCCTCTTGGTTTCTACTTCCTCTTCAATTTTCACTTCTTCGCTCACTTCTTGTGTCACCTTCTCAAACTGTTCTTCTTCCACTTTTACGCCTTCCAATACCAGCTGCTTTTTAACTGCTACTGGTTTTTCCGGTTCGATGACCGGTTTCTCTAGATCTGGTACTTTCACGGCTTCTTCGACAGATTCTTTTTCGGTCTCCACCGTAGGTTGTGGTTCTACGCTCTCTGCTCTTTCCGTCTCTTCCTCTTCACTCTCTTCTTCTGTAGTTGGTTCCTCCACCTTTGGCTCTTCTTCTGGTTTTTCTATCACGGTAAGTTCAGCCTCAGCCTCACCTTTAGTTTTCTTTTCAGAAATTGTTACTTCAGCTTTCGCTTCAACCGTTTCGTCTATTACAGTTGTTATTGCCTTTTCTTTAATTTTCTCCTTTTCTTCTTTAAGCGTTTCTTCTTTCACAACATGTTCCTCGTGTTTTACAATTTCCTCCGTTTGTTCCTGAGTATCGACAACTACCTGAGTTTCCACTTTTTCTTCTACTGGTTCAGGTGTGGGTTCTGGTTTCGGAGCCTTTTCCTTCTTCTCCTTCTTACGTTTTGGCACCTTTACACTAGTTGCAACTTCAGCAGCCGCTGTGCTTATGCCTACTTCGTTATGAGCATAAACTCGAAAACTGTACTCGTGGTCTTCTTTCAACTTGGTCACGGTGTACGAATGCGTATCGCCGTCCACCTCGGCGATTTTCTTGTATTTAGTTTTGTCACTTTCCTTCATAACAATCAAGTAGTGGATGATTTTTGCACCACCAGTGTCTTTCGGTTCTTCCCAGTTTAGCTTAAGTGAATCAGATGTCAACTCACTTACAGTCACCTGTCCAAAACCTGTTGCAAGCCTCTTGGTTTCAACTTTCTCCTCAATTTTCACTTCTTCGCTCACTTCTTGTGTCACTTTCTCAAACTGTTCTTCTTCCACTTTTACGCCTTCCAATACCAGCTGCTTTTTAACTGCTTCTGGGTTTTCCCGTTCCATGACCGGTGTCTCTAGCTCTGGTTCCTTCACGGCGTCTTCGACAGATTCTTTCTTGATCTCCACCGTAGGTTGTGGTGCTACTTCCTCTTCTTCCGTCTCTTCCTCTTCAGTCTCTTCTTCTGTAGCTAGTTCATCTAACGTTGGCCCTTCTGTTGGTTTCTCTATCACGGTAAGTACAGCGTCAGCCTCATCTTTAGTTTTCTCATCGGAAATAGTTACTTCGCTCTCTATCATTTCTTCTACTACGGTTGTTATAGTCTCTTCTGTAATTTCTTCGCTTTTTTCTTCAATTGTTTCTTCTTTCACAACATGTTCCTCTTCGCTCACTTCTTGCACTACTTGTTCAAACTGTTCTTCTTCCGCGTGTGCGACTTCAAAGACAACCTGCTTTTTAACAGCTGCTGGTTCTTCTGGTTCGGTGACTAGTTTCTCTTGTTGTTTCACTGCTTCTTCGACTGCTTCTTTCTCGGTCTCCACCGTAGATTGTGGTTCCACGTGCTCATCTTCTTCCTGCTCCTCCTCTTCGTTCTCCTCTTCCTCTTCACTCTCTTCTTCTGTAGTTGGTTCCTCCGTCTTTGGTTCTTCTGTTGGTTTCTCTATCGCGGTAAGTTCAGCCTCGGCTTCATCCTCGGTTTTCTCATCAGAAATAGCTACTTCAGCTTTCGCTTCAACCGTTTCTTCTATTACGGTTGTTACTGTCTCTTCTGTGACTTTTTCGCTTTTTTCTTCAAGCGTTTCTTCTTTCACGACGCGTTCTTCGTCTTGTACAACTTCTTCCGTTTGTTCCTGAGTATCGATAACTACCTGAGTTTCAACCTTCTCTGCGGCTGGTTCAGGTGTGGGTTCTGGTTTCGGAGCCTTTTCCTTCTTTTCCTTCTTACGTTTCGGAACCTTTACACTAGTTGCAACTTCAGCAGCCTCTGTGCTTATGCCTACTTCGTTCTGAGCATAAACTCGAAAACTGTACTCGTGGTTTTCTTTCAACTTGGTTACGGTGTACGAATGCGTATCGCCGTCTACCTCGGCGATTTTCTTGTACTTGGTTTTATCAATTTCTCTCATTACAATCAAGTAATGGATGATCCTTGCGCCACCAGTGTCTTTCGGTTCTTCCCAGTTTAGTGTAAGTGAATCAGACGTTAACTCACTTACAGTAACCTGTCCAAAACCTCTTGCAAGCCTCTTGGTTTCTACTTTCTCTTCAATTTTCACTTCTTCGCTCACTTCTTGTGTCACTTTCTCAAACTGTTCTTCTTCCACTTTTACGCCTTCCAAAACCAGCTGCTTTTTAACTGCTGCTGGTTTTTCTGGTTCGATGACCGGTTTCTCTACCTCTGGTACTTTCATTGCTTCTTCGACTGCTTCTTTGTCGATCGCTGTAGTTAGCTGTGGTTCTACCTTCTCTTCTTCTTCTTCCTGCTCTTCCTCTTCAGTCTCTTCTTCTGTAGTTGGTTCCTCGGACGTTGGTTCTTCTGTTGGTTTTTCTATCACGGTAAGATCAGCATCAGCTTCATCTTTGGTTTTCTCATCAGGAATAGTTATTTCAGCTTTCGCTTCAACCGTTTCTTCTACTACGGTTGTTACTGTCTCTTCTGTGATTTTTTCGCTTTTTTCTTCAAACGTTTCTTCTTTTTCAACGCATTCTTCTTCTTGTACAACTTCTTCCGTTTGTTCCTGAGTATCGATAACTACCTGAGTTTCAACCTTCTCTGCGACTGGTTCAGGTGTGGGTTCTGGTTTTGGTGCTTTTTCCTTCTTTTCTTTCTTACGTGTTGGAATCTTTACAGGAGTTGCAACTTCAGCATTCTCTGTGCTTATGCCAACTTCGTTCTTTGCATAAACTCGAAAACTGTACTCGTGGTCTTCGTTCAACTTGGTCACGATGTACGAATGCGTATCGCCGTCCACCTCGGCGATTTTCTTGTACTTGGTTTTATCAATTTCTCTCATTACAATCAAGTAGTGGATGATCTTTGTACCACCAGTGTCTTTCGGTTCTTCCCAGTTTAGTGTAAGTGAATCAGATGTCAACTCACTTACAGTAACCTGTCCAAAACCTCTTGCGAGCCTCTTGGTTTCTACTTTCTCCTCAATTTTCACTTCTTCACTCACTTCTTGTGTCACTTTCTCAAACTGTTCTTCTTCCACTTTTACGCCTTCCAACACCAGCTGCTTTTTAACTGCTGCTGGTTTTTCTGGTTCAGCGACCGATTTCTCTACCTCTGTTTTTTCCTCCAATTCTTTCTCGGTCTCTGCAACAAGTTCTTCCTGTTCCTGCTCTTCCTCCTCAGTTTCTTCTTCTGTAGTTGGTTCTTCTACCTTTGTCTCTTCTTTTGGTTTCTCTATCAAGGTAAGTTCAGCTTCTGCTTCGTCTGTAGTTTTTTTATCCGGAATAGAAACTACAGCTTCTGCCGTTTCCTCCACTACAGTCATTATGGTCTCCTTTATTTCTTCGCTTTTTTCTTCCACCCTTTCTTCTTTCACAACATGTTGCTTCTGTATTACAACTTCTTCTGTTTGTTCTGTATGAGATTCCACTTTTTCTTCAACTAGTTCAGTTGTGATTTCTGTTTTCGGAGCTTTTTCTTTTTTTTCTTTCTGACGTTTTGGAATCTTTACGCTAGTTGCAACTTCGGCAGCATCCGTGCTTATACCGACTTCGTTCTGAGCATACACCCGAAAACTGTACTCGTGGTCCTCTTTAATCTTGGTCACAGTGTACGAATGTGTATCGCCATCCACCTCAGCGATTTTCTTGTACTTGGTTTTATCAATTTCCCTCATGACTATCAAGTAACGGACGATCCTTGTACCACCAGTGTCTTTTGGTTCTTCCCAGTTTAGTGTAAGTGAGTCCGCTGTCAACTCGGTTATAGTGATCTGCCCAAAACCTCTTGGAATCCTCTTGGTTTCTACTTTCTCCTCGATTTTCATTTCTTCGCTTACTTCTTGTGTCACTTTTTCAAACTGTTCTTCTTCCACTTTTACGCCTTCCAAAACCAGCTGCTTTTTAACAGCTGCTGGTTTTTCTGGTTCAGTAACCGGTTTTTCTTGCTTTACTTCTTTCACTGGTTCTTCTGCAGGTTTCTCAACAGGTCGTAATTCCTCTTCCTGTTCAGTTTCTTCTTCTGTAGTTGATTCTTCTACCTTTGGTTCTTCTTGTGGTTTCTGTATTAGGGTATGTTCAGCCTCAGCTTCATCTGTGGTTTTTCTCTCTGGAAGACTGTCTATTTCTGTTTCCGCTACAACGGCTGGCTGTTGTGCTTCTACTACTGCTTTCACAAGCTCGGCAACCTCTATTACTGGTTCTTTGTTTTGTACAATGACAGCGTCGGGTACTTCTTCTTCACTCTCCGCTTCTGTGCTTGATTCCACCTCCTCTTCAGTGCTTGATTCTTCCACTTTTGCCTCTTCTTTCAGTTTCTCTTTTGCTTCTTCTACAACCTTTTTCTCTTGAACTTCGATGACTACTTTTTCCTCCGTCTGTTCTTCTCTGGTTTCTTCGACGACTACTTGTATTTTTTCCTTGACTTCTACTGATTGTACTGGCTCTGCAATCTCCAATACAGGTTCCGTTATTCTTTTAGTGATAGGCTCAGGTGCTTCTACTTCACTCTCGACTTCTGTGCTCGATTCCATCTCTTCTTCAGTGCTTGTTTCTTCCAGTTTTGGCTCTTCTTTCGGTTTCTCTGCTACTTCTTCTACAACCTTTTTCTCGTGGACTTCGATGATTACTTTTTCCTCAATTTTTTCCGTCATGGTTTCTTCAGCCACAATTCTTGTCTCTTCTTCCACTGTTTGCTTCTCAGTAATTGGTACTGGCACTGGCTCTTCGACTGGAAGTTGAGGCTGCTCTGATTTTCCTTTCTTAATCGGTTCTTCGGCCTCCTCTTTGATTTCTGGTTTAGTTAATGCTATTTCGGCCTGTGCTTCGTCCACTGTTTTCTCCTCTACAACAATATCCACAATCGCCTCCTCGACTGCAACAGCCGGCTTGTGCTCAGTAAGTTGTTCCTCCTGAATCGCCTCCACCAACATCGATTCTTCCTTCTTCGTTTCCTCTTGTACGATTCTTTCTTCAATAACGGTGACTTCCTCTATAGTTGTCACATCCGTCACCGTGACAGTTTCGTCAGTCTTGGCCACTGCAGCTGGAGCTGATGGAATCCTCACAGGCGCGCTGAGCTCGGCCGACTCTTCGCTGATTCCAAACTATACAAAACGTCAAACACTGACAATTTGCATTCGTTCTTAAACTAAGCAATCGGCAATCTTGTTAATGAATACTAACCTAAAAGTAATGCGCTTTAGTAATAAATCAACATTTCAATTACAACGCTTACCTTGATTGCTAAATGAAATTCTGAATGAAGGTCAAAAACACTACAATATACTTTTTCATCCACGATCAAGTAAACTTGATTAACTGAATTAGTAAAAATGTTAAACTGTTCGCAAGATCTTCAAGGAAACATTTACATCCGCAATGCTAAATGATATATTTATTTCTATTGATGTATTTCCATTCGTTTTAGTGACAGAAATTTTGAAACTAGAATTCAGCAGTTTCGACGGAATATGCAGAGAAAGAGCCAGAATGTAGCAGCATTTAAATTCAACCGAAACTCTCGATGGTTCAGCTGCGTAATAATAATCTAGGTACTTGATCACCTCATTTTCGGCATAAACGCGGAAGATGTACTCCTGATTCTGCTCAAATCCGGTTGCCAGCGAGCACGTAAGTTTCGATCCGTCGACCTTTGCTACTGTCTTGGATTTCTTCTTGCCAACTTCTCTCATGGCAATGATGTAATTCGTGACTTCGGACTGTGACGCGCCCCATGCCAGCGATACTTGCTCATGTGTAACACTAGTCACGCGTAAATCGCTTGGCGCCTCTGGAGTTTTTACTGCAACAACAGTAAATTCAGACGGCATTATTTGCATCCGCACTGAGTTGCTGACCCGTTTCATTTACCTAACTTGGCCTACAAGAAGCTCAGCTACCGCAGAGGGAACGAGCGACGCGCTGATAGTATATTCTTGCTATGTTTCACGAGGTATGCGAGTTAAAAAATTGCAAACAGCGAAAGTGACCTTCAAGGTCATTTATGCGCATTGGCAATGGTGCCATTAGATAGGCCACATACGATTTCCTATTAGTCTTCCACTGCAACTATGTCTCTATCTTGCACCGTTTCCAATATATTGTCGCTTGTTATCCAAACTATAAGGAGGTCACGTGACACATCACAAATCCCCTTCGGGGTATGATGCGTGCACTAGTACTTCTGCGTATCAATCAGCACACGAAATTTGAAGTGCCTAGTTTCACCAGTTATAAAGATATGATTGGGGCAAAATTTAAAAAAACGGGTCACGTGACCCTGCCCACGCCCACTGAGGAGTAGTCTGTTATCGAAAGCCAAGCACTTGATATATTCTACCTGCATACAAAATTTGGCGACTGTCGCTTCAGCCGTTCCGGAGACATGATTGCAGGCGTCGAAATTAAAAAATGTTTAACGTGTCATTGACCACGCCCCTTTAGGAGTGGTTTTGTCATCCCTAGGCTGGGATATGATATAGTTTACCTGTGTACAAAATTTAACAATTCTAGCTTCAGCCAATCCAGAGCTTTCAAGTTTCATAAAAGCATGCAGTCTCGTCACCCATGAAAGCGACTTGACAGACTACTTCTACAATGTAACAAGAAAAGCAGTCACCGGTTTCAGTCACTTCCGTCACTTCTTCCGTGACAATTTCCGTCTTTACTTCAACCTCTTTCTTCGCCGTCTCTTCTTCGACCTTTGCTGGCTGCTTGTACAGCGGTTCCGCGAGTTCGACGGTGGCCGCTTCGCCGCTGCCTGACTCGTTCCTCCCGACAACTCGAAAACTGTACCGTTTCGTCCTGTCGACGCTGTCGATCAGCACCTGCGTGATCTTGCCCTTGAGCGTCGTGACACTCCGGAACTCCGACTCGTCTTCGGCTTTCATCTCCACGGCGATGTCGTCCGGTGTCACTTTGAACGCGTCCCACTCCAGCGTCACGGAAAACGTGGAGAGATCCGGGAACATGCGAACGTTCTTCGGCGCGCGTGGAAGTTCTATACGAATGCATGCACAGGCGCAGCAGCCATAAGACGCAGAGTTTTAAATTCAGGTCTGCTTTTCTATACTATTTGTTTTCAGCCCTCGCTACGCCGCGGTACAGTACAATACATACAGTAGCTGACATCTCGTTAGCATTTGTCCAGCACTCGCTAACGTATTATTACTGGCCCGCCTACACATAGTGTAGGCGGGCCAGTAATAATACGTT
>Ga0209780_1005198_pt1 | contig 10224 bp, 6 predicted proteins | sample WorMetexBAHAMAS2_FD_187384 | JGI IMG/M metagenome (GOLD analysis project Ga0209780, IMG submission 187384) | Marine gutless worms symbiont microbial communities from Max Planck institute for Marine Microbiology, Germany - Inanidrilus exumae... | ecosystem: Host-associated > Annelida > Digestive... | reverse complement strand
CATTAAATCTTAATATTTATGTAGAACTTTATTTACCATCACATGGTAGCAATGTAAAACAAATACTAAGAAATGCAATACAAAAAAGCAACAACAAAAAACATACAGCAAGCAAATAAATACAACTTTATTTCGCCATCACAACATGGTAGCATGGCATTTATAACAACAATAATTAATAGCTACAAATAAACAATACCATAAATAATTATAATATAATTCTACCTTAAAGGTGCAATATGTCCTAAATTGTGTTGAAAGCGCCGTTAAACACCAACCGTCCAAACAAGCTGTGTGTGATGTTGTGATTGGACGACGTTCTAGCCAGAGTCGTTTGTCCTGCTGCCGACTGCAGCTGCTGACGTGGAACTGTCGAGCAGTCCATGTAAGTGTCTGAGATGCAATCCACGCTGCTTGCCTCGTGCTAACCATGGCAGAGCACGCTGCAAATGCTCCGTGTTGGATATTGCCGCGTTCTTTCTCGGGATGCGGTCTACTGATGCTGATGTTGCATGACTGTCGATTTATATGTCATGTGCATTTGATCCGTTGGCGTACCAGATGGAGTCTGTGGTCTGGGGACCCCAGTCCACCAGATAAATTTTTTTATGCTTTTGCCATCCGACAGTGTCATGACGAAGGCATTATGGTTTTAGGCTATCGCGTTGTCCCGTGCATCCGTTCTTCGTTCATCCGGTCAGATATTGTTACCACGATATCTCGTGAACAGCTTGAACAATTTTGATAAAATTTATGGGGAATATTCACATACCCCTACTGATGACCTTAGTAAATTCTGGAGGTCAGAAGTCAAAGGTCAAGGTCAGGTCACCTTGGTTCAAGTGCCTGGTGACAAAGGCATCCGTGTCGAAACTGGTGCATCGAAGTAGTTTGTCAAGGATGTGATAGGGGTAGACTGTGCAATACACACTGTCACACAGTTAATGCTGAACAATTTTGGCAACGTTATTGACAGCAAAGGTGCAAAGGACTCTTAGGAGCCGCAGCACAAAGTTAAATTCAGTCTGGGGCTTGGCAGTCAAGAAAGTATGGTAGCCTGGGACTGATCACAAACCATTCTCCCAGTCAGAAATCCCTGCTACGCCAATGGTTCGATCTTCTGTGAGGCTACCAGCCATAGCTTGGTGCTTTGCTGGTTTTCATTGATTTGTATGTGGCAATTCTGTTGTTTTCTGTATAGTTTCGTGGAAGAATTTTTACTTTTTTCATTAGAAATATGGGTTGCCCATCATCTGATAATTTTCGTAGGCAGATAGTTTTACGGCAGCTGCCGAAAATTTGACGGCATTTTATATTTTGACAATGTTAATCTTTTCCCAAAAAAATTCTGAGAGTAAATTGCATTATATGAGGCAAATTGATCCCATCAAATTTTGTTTTTTTGTGTTGAATTTCTATCATTGATAAAAGGAAATTCTTTTTTTTCAAATATTTGGAATTAAAATCGAATTATAAATTCAGTGGCTGCATTACTGCAGTGTCTGGTAGCCTGGTAACATTCTGACATTTCTTTGCTGCAAAATGTTTAATTCTGTTAATGGTTATTGAGTCTGCAGTGGCATTGTTGGCTGCTTGTCTTGACAGTACAACGCCTATCACACCATTCATCCGTCCGACACGTCGCTCAAGGGCTGGACTTACAGTAAGTAACGCGGCAGTGGTTGAACGTAGCTGGCCAGCATTGTTACCATTTCTGTTTGGTTGTCAAGATGTTGTTACAGTTTAGTTGTCCAGAGCAATTAGTCTGCTGTGTATGTGTGTGTGTATGTGTGTTTGTATGGATGATAACTTTTGAATTGAGTGACCCCAGACCTTGATGTTTGGTATGCTTGTTGTGCCAAATTTAAGAAAACTGTGTAAAAGAACGTTGCAATAGTCTCGTACTAGAAGTGCAGATGTACTGAATGGTAAAAGTGATAACATTTACTACAGAAATTCGTACCGCTATACAGCCCATACACTGCGTTGTCAGAATACTATTTGCGCTTGCCTGGCATACTGAATGATCCCTTCTGCTGCATGACGTTATTGCGGTTGAATGATACCTTTTGCTGCTACGCTACGATCGGTTCAGCCGTTTTTGCACAGTGCACCGTAGAATCAGAGTGTCCCATCACTTTACAATGGGCCTCTACGTTTTCCCCCAGAAATTGCCCCTTCCCCTTGGGGATCGGGTCTCCATTTAACACATGGTAACTAAGGCCCACCAGAGTCATTAACCCAAAGGGCGTCTCAGTCAGTTCAGCTGTTTTTATGGGTGCCAAATGCTGTGCTGTACAATGCATTGTCAATGGGGAAGAAAACCCCAAAATTGCCTATTCCCGTTGGGATTTTGTCACCCTGCTGGAGGAGGACCGAGCCACGGCCATAGGCAACAAGCACAAAAATTTTGGTAGAGATCACGCGTGTGGTTCGGGAGATATGCTCACGGACATACACAGACACACATTACAATACTTCACCAGCGCCCCCGCCTGTGAAGTAAAAATATTGGGCAGTATTCCCAGGTAATATATTGGAGAACGCATCTGCCTCATCCCCTCTGGGTTTGACGCACATGGCAGCCTTATTAGTAGTGATTGATCAGTCATGCTATTTGTTGTTTCTAAAATGTTCAGCAATTGTTGATGTTACAATAGTTTATTTAGTGCCAGTTCATCAAAGTGATGGCAGTTTGTCATTTTCTTGCACTGAGCTTCTCTTTCTGTGTGAATTGTGCTTATGATCCTTGCAGCAGATTATTGTGTGGTGACTTCAAAATTAAATACTAAAGTTATTTGATGTGCACTTAAACTTAACGTGTTTTATATTTTTGTGGCTATGAGTTTGATAACGTATTAACGGATACAAACTGCTGCTTGTTTGATGCTTTGCTGTGATATTTTGTAATTGCTGGCCAAACTAACGTGAATGACTCACAGTTTGCATGCATTGTAATTTGTTAGTTGCGTTTCCAGATTCTTGCATCTTTGATTTACGTTATTTTTAAAACTTTGCTTTTGATTGGCATATACTTCTTAGTTCTCACCAATGAGATATGTTAAATGTTGCAGTAGGTACAGCTTAATGCCTTAGTTAATTAACAGAGCCAGTTAAAATCACAGTTAGAATTAATAATTTGCAGAAACAGAAAGCTACCGGTAATTAATTAATTACAATTTGAATTGATATTTTTAATAGTTAACCGGCAAAGTAATTTAATTACTTTAATTAATTATTCAGCACTTTTATCATGGCGAGTCCTCTTTTGCCCACGCCTGTAGTTGTTATCGTGTTAATGGAATGTTGATAGAATGTTTATATGTTACTCATTGACAGACCGCCTGGTTCACTGACTTTTGTGCTTTCTATTTTGCTCACTTGATGTTAATTTGGGCTCCTAATCTTAACTCTTGATTAGACTGTTCATTATTAAAAATTTTGATCTGTTAAAAGCTACTATTAATTAACTTTCTAAGCTGTCTACCTGCATATATATACACAGAATTTTTTTAAAATGTGTTTTCCTGTTGCATCATTTGCATGAGCGTGATAGTTATTTTGTTACATCTCCAACAAGTTGGCATGGTAATGCTTGACCCACCCTATTTGTTTGTTTGTTTGTTTGTCTGTTTGCTTGTTGGCACCCGAGTAACTGAAAAAGTTATGGGTGGATTTCATGAAATTTGGGCAATAGGTAGAGCAGAAACCAAGTAGGAGTTGATTAAATTTGGAAAGGTTTGAGTAGGGTTAACATATCTGTAGCAGAGGTGTACACTGTATGGAGCGCCCTTTACTTGCCTATGTAAAGCAGGAGATTGGGATGCTTGGAATTTATAATAACATTAGCATTATTTCTATTTAAACATTGCAGCTTTTCGTGAAGTTCTATAGAAACGTTTCGGCATAGTACTCGCAACATTTGATTGCATTTTGGTTGTGGCCATTCCAAAATTAAGCGTTCTTCCCCCTTTATGATGTGATTAGCAAATATTTCCATAGGTTAACACGCAAATCATTCCTCAACATAGCAATGAAACCAGATGCAGTTGGAAACAGCAGGCTTCGCCCAAAACTTAAGCGTCATCTTTGATTCTGACCCATTCGCTCTGTTTTTTTAAACAAAACTGGAAGTACTGATTACATTGGCATAGGAGGAAGACCAAGACACTATCACGAGACGAGACGTTGGTTATGTGCAAAAGATTAGGTGAAATTTTGGTGTGGTTTTGAAACATTTGAGTAGGCAGACAGACATACATACATACATACATACACACTGATCGCAATACTTTGCCCACCTAGCGGGGTCAGAGTAAGAATGACTAAAATCGGCTTGCATTTGACATAGTTATCGTGAAAATAATCTGTACTTAGTTTATTTATTACGGTGTAGAGTGTGTGTAGCTGCGTTGACAGTGGATGAGTTGTGTGATGTGGCTGTTAGCTGTGATAAAGATGCGAAGGTCCAACAGCTGGTCAGAGTCGTACGAGGATTTCACTGTTGCGGAGGAGAGCTCGGAACCAGCAGAGAGTAGCAAAGAGATGGACAAAGATCGGATCTGGTCAGTTTGTGTCATGTCGCTGACCAGTGGCCACTTACTTGGGTCCGGTCATTAGCCAGGCTCCACCTACATGCAAGTGTGTTTGTCACGAACAACCTGGGGGTGCGTTTTTCGTGCTTGGTTGCTGTGACTTCAGAGGCAACCAATCACACGGTGAAAAACGCGGCCGTTGATTGTTCATGACAAACATTCCTAATGCTGGACCAGCTGGACGTCAGGTGATGGTGAAAAATAGACCTAGCGTGCCACTGTTGAGATGATGTACCACAAACAGTTATCCATGTGAGTGCCAGCCTGGTTTGACATACAGTAAAGGCCTGTTTACATTGTCACAACTGAACTGAACCTGCTAGTTGATTTCAGTTGATTTTGTGTCGAGTGGGACGTAAAACCTCAACTCAGTTAATAATAATGGGCCTTACAACAATTTGAGACTCGTAGCAACAATGCGCGGTTGTGAACATGTTCAAAGCTAGTTCAGTTGAGTTGAGTTGCACGGCAGCTCTTATTGCAGAACTCGGTGAACCCGGTTCTCCGTGGCAGTGTGAGTGGTCGTATAACACTAGTTGAATTTGGTTTAGTACAGTCGTGACAGTGTGAAAAGATATGGTTTTTTGTTGTTGCGAACACCATTATCGCCGTTAGGCCAAACCGCCATAGTCGTCCGTTAACAGACTACTACATTATTCGGCTGTTTGCCATCACATATGTTTGCTATTGGCGTCCGAGAGCTAGCTTCCTTTCCATCATGAGTTCTGTGGTGGATGCAGAGAGGATGAGACCAGGTCACTGGTTGAGATCAGTACTTTGTGTTTTCTTCAGTGCTTTGACACTGTTGGTTTAGTGACAGGAAGTATGTCCCATCCTGTATGTACACCTACCATAAACACACCTGTGGCGTGGTGGCGTGGCGTAGTGGTAACGTCGTTGGTCTAGATCAACGAGGTTAACCTACGCTGAGCCCAGTTAGTACTGGGATGGGTGAACGTGTCCGGGTTCGACTCCCGGAGGCGGCACATTATTTTGGTATGTTACCAATCACACAGGACGACTCAGCCTTCTACCCTCCGTGGGATGGTAAAATGAATACCAGCCAAAGGACGGTGATGCTCTGCGGCTGGGGAGTAAAGGCAGGCATGGTGTAATTTGCAGGTAAAACTGAGTGATTCATGTCTGAGCGCATTAGAGGTAGTTACGACTATGCGCTATACAAATCGACGTATACTTTACTTTGCTTATACTTTACTATACCACTTTTTCTAAAAGTTCTGTTCTGGAATGTTACTGGACATCTCGCGGACAAACTCAACTCACGGACAGTCAACTCGCAGACAAGTTATATGCCTGTAGTCAAGGACAGCTTTCCACACATGGCAGAGACATACTGTACAATATCCACAATATATCTGCATTTTCTGTAGTGTAGTTATGTAGGCATATAGCGTCGTTATGAGGCAAGTTATGGGCATAACTTATTTATGAGTTGACTGTCCACGAGTTGATTTGTCAGCGAGATGGCCAGTTACCTTCTGGAACAAGTGAAGCATATGATACGATACGATACGATATGATATATTTACGTGCGCTCGAAAGCTGACAAAATGGCCAGCTTAATTTAGCACATTATTATTATTATTATCATGTTTAATCGTACATAAAGTACACAAATCAGACACATATAAAAATGTTAAAAATGAATTTTTTTTAAAAAAATAGTTACTACAAATATTACCAATAATCGTATCAATTTCGTCACGTGTAAGAAAAGGCGCATGGTACAGAACCAAAAAATTAAGGAAAAACTCAAAACAAAAACCGATTAGCTCAGAAGAAACGATGCAGGCAAAAGTCCGTTAAGGCAGTCCGGGAAGAAGAAGTGGAACTACGAGGGATAGGATTTGTGAAACAGATCGGTTTTAAGCCGGGAGTGAAAGGGAGAGGAAGTTATGGATGTGCAGAGTGGTGAAACAGAAGAGGAAGAAGTGATAGGTGAAGTAGTGGGTGAGTAGGAAGTGGAGGAACTGGTGCCAGAATGAGGTTGACGATGAGATAAAGGGAGGTTTTTGTTTTTATTTTTTCCTTATTTTTTCGTTTCTGGGCCGTGCGCTAGATTAAGCTGGCCGTCTCGTCAGCTTTTGAGCGCACGTTAATCTACCGTATCGTATCGTATCGTAAGGAAGAAATGCGAGGGTAGCCGGCTTGCCCGGATTCATCACCTGGAATATGACACCGTTACAGCGGAGGTTGGTTGATGGATTGTCTGTGTTACAGTTTGCTGGACTCGTCAAGCGGGTTTGACTGTGACACGTTCAAGCGACTTTACGCCAACGTACTGTTTCAGTTTGGTCTTCACACGCAGCGCGTCGAGCTGTTGAAATGTATCGAGTCGACGCTGCCTCGACCTCACGTGGGACTCGGTCTGTATTTTCTCATTACGTACATCACTGCCCCATACCAGCTGCGGGGTTACAATGCACCCTGATTTATTTGTTGATTCCGGCGCTATATAAATCCCTTACTAACTTACTTATTTACTTGTTTACTTAGTTACTTATTTACTTCCTTAATAATAGGCCCGTTTCGTTTCCAGGCCGGAGATCGTAAGAGACGACTAAACCTGGCTTTAGTTTTTTTGTATTTATTTTGTGTTATGGCATATTTTGTTACAGATGCTTGGAAGAACGTCTCCAAAATGACTTATTTTGGGTCAGGTGGGACGTAAAACTTTAACTCAATCAATCACTGATGATCTGCAATCTGCTGTACAGAGAACATTTAGAACTGGCAGACATCAGCATAAAGATGAAGTTGTTGGTTGTTAGACAACCCACTGCTTAATCAACACAACTTATAATTTCTTTTTGTCCAGTGAACAGATGAAGGAAATTTTCAATACTCAATTTTCGTAACGTCTCTAGTCAGACAACAGCCACAGCTTGAATCTTGATTCTGCTTTATATGAGAACAATTATGAGATCATAGCTTTCAGTTCGTCATACTTTTGGTGGGTGTGGTTATTCCATTTTTAGCCTCATTCAATTAATCTTTATTTGAATCAGGCAGAAGCCCATAAAACAGCACCAGACAGAATAAAACTACTACACTACACACACAAGCACACAGACAGACAGACAGAGAAAGATGGTCCATATCAAACAGGAGCATACACACACCAACACAAAATGTCAAAACATGTAAACAGGCAAAATGACACACTGATCATCATCATCATCATCATCATCATTTTTCACTTTGTCAATACCACACACACATACACACGCACACACATATGTAGGTAAACACTCAGGTCGACAACTCAGACAAGTGTTTAATAATAATATTGCTGCTACGCTTTATCTGATTAAGTAGAATCATCTGACTATTGAACATATCAAAGCTAGGAAGCTGTACGTCCAGTAACATAGACGTTACACTGGAATACTTATGGTAACCATTCATGCTCCAGGATTGTAAGAATAGGCCCAATCAACTCTTACACAGCGACCAAACCTGGTGGTATTTTTTGTGTTGTATTTTATGTCATATTTTTGTTGTGTTAGCTTTATTTTCTGCAATATTGCAAGTGACTGTCTTGGACGAACACCTGTGAAATGTTTGTGTTGAACGGGATGCAAAACCTTAATTCGATCAGTCCGTATTCGTATTTCTTGTGCAGTTTGACAACTGTGTGCAGATGTCGTTCCGCTGTGCCATCGCTGTGGCAAAGAAGTTGCTCGTGGCAGCAAAGACCGACTGAGATGTTCAACCTGCCAGTCTTTGACGCTGCAATGTGTCATCTGTCGAATGTCTGTCCGAGGTCCTTCAGCATTTCATTTGTAGTGAAATACTATCAGTGATAGGTGGCATGGTGGCACAACGGGTAGAGCGTTGGACTTGCGATAACAGGTCGTGAGTTCAAATCCTACTCGTGGCAAAAGCTGCGTAACAACCGTGGGCAAGTGGTTCACACCCATGTGCCTTTGTCACCAAGCGGTGTAACTTGGTACCGTCTAAGGGGCGGTGATGCTGTCTGGCCGGGAAGGTAACCACAGGCCTGGCGGAAAGTAATGGCAGCCTACCGCCGGGTGGATGACTTATATAGTCACCTGTGGGCTGACTGCCTGTACACCGGGATCAGCTCTGGGCCCATCATTACGTAACGAGTATGGGAAGCCTTTACCTTTACCTACTGTCAGTGAGTTGTGCTTGGTGATCTATAGAGACATCACTGATTATCCCTTTTGTTGTGTTTGATTTAGTTTTTCAGTAATAAGCCAAGAGATTGGTGGGAAGAACATATCTGAAATGACCTATTTTGTGTTTGGTTGGACATAATCAATCGGTCAAAGCTGATTATCCCTACCACTTTGGTGCGAGTACTGTTTGCACCGTTGTCTGCCTGTGTGTCTGTTTCTTTGTTAGTAAGATAATTTTAAAACTTTTGGGTGCATTTTCATGACATGAGTTGGTTACGTTTTGGATGATTAGGGTTAGGTTTACAGTTAACAAACCTGTTGCTTAGTGGTACTGACACTGTGGTGGTGGTATGCACTCTATTGAGTGCTGTCTTGTTTTCTTTGCACATGTCCAGGTGGTAGGCTTGTGGTAGACTTACGGCCGGTTTTTCCACCTAAAATTAATCTCCCATTAACGTTAATGGCAGATTAAATTGCGGTGGAAAAACCGGCCCTTAGTATTTGTCAGTCACAATGATGAATATGTTAGCACTGGCAGAACGCTGACAGAAATAATAATAATAATAAATGAATAATACAATTTATATAGCGCCTATAAAGTCCGAAGACTGGTGGCAAACATCTTAGTGGAATTCCTAAACAAGAACAGTTGAGTTTCCAGAAATTGTGTCCACTGTTATAGGAGGCATCGTGATACACTAGTGTAAGACTATCTTGCAAGAGCAGTTTCTGTGATTAATTTTGTTTGTTGTTGTGTGCATTATTTTACCCAAAAATGCGCCAAAACTATTTTCCTGGGAGTTTACAGTGCTGCCCAAGCCCCCAAGCTGGATGTATAGGGGTACATTGGGAAGGTATTGAAAGGTAATGGAAGAGAATGAAGAAGGCAGTGCTGGTGGCAAACATCTTAGTGGAATTCCAAAACAAGAACAGTAGAGTCTCCAGAAATTGTGTCCACTGTTCTAGGAGAAAGGGAATGGGAAGGTGCTGATTAATGTACTGATGCTATGATATATATCACGGTTGTTGTTCTTGTCCGAGGCCACTCTTGAGCGGTCTTGGTCTTGGTCTTTGCAGAAGTGGTTTTGTTTAGATCAGTGTTAGAATTACACAAATACTAATGGAGTAATGGGGGGCGCATTCGCGAGCGGAGCGAGCGAAAAAAAAATTTCCGCCCCCTCCACCAGGGGGGCCCGGACAAGTTAAAAGTACCAGCGTATAAAATGAGACTTTTGGTAAGAAACTGTCTGGTTTGTATTTTACTTAGTAAGCATTCCACTTCAAGTCTCATTCAAGTTAAAAAACCAGTATGCCTTAATTTGAGTCAGTATATGGCTTATATATATATCGGCTGCTGGACAAATCAACTGCTAGACAAGTTTGTAGCATATTATGCTCTTATTTTGCATTTATTTGCGGCCTCCCAGAAGTTCAATTTTAACACCTATTTGGGTGGGGGCGCT
>Ga0209780_1005196_pt1 | contig 10226 bp, 6 predicted proteins | sample WorMetexBAHAMAS2_FD_187384 | JGI IMG/M metagenome (GOLD analysis project Ga0209780, IMG submission 187384) | Marine gutless worms symbiont microbial communities from Max Planck institute for Marine Microbiology, Germany - Inanidrilus exumae... | ecosystem: Host-associated > Annelida > Digestive... | reverse complement strand
ATATATATATATAAGATAATATATTATGCTGCTAGTTTGAACTTTGATGTCTATATGAAATGTAGGAATATAAGCTGCCTTACTATATTTGTGCACATAACACAATGTTGGATGTTGCATTGTTACTTATTTCAGTTGGTTGAATTCTTACGTGCATCTGAACTTACAGGCCTAATGTATCGGGTGCTGGAGACTGCCTGTATCATCAGGCTCTCTACACACATCTACAGCGTGGGCCAAAAAAGTGCACACCTGCTGTTTCTCAACAAATTGTGCTACAGTGTGTGCCAATAAAGCTGGTTTTGTCGGATTTGAGTGTGACACGCGTAGTATCGCACAAGCACATAGCCTACTATTTTAGACTATTATGAAATATTCTATCGCTTAAATATTCTATGCACGGCGTCATACCTGATGCCAAACTGAGACACTGGCACAATCAGTAAAGATAACCCTAACCCTAAAACTTGAAAACAAAAAAAGAGTAGAGCGCTAAGAAAATGTTAAAGAAATTTGCTGTAAAATGGTGTATGAGTGGACTTAAACATCTTTATAAATAGTAGTCATCATTTTTAAAATGAAGTTATTTTACACACTGTAGCAGACGATGATGAGTCACCCCGCTTTCTGCTACTGTACCATAGAATATTTAACAACTTGATTACATACTGCATGTTCATCATTATCTTAAAATACCAGTAAAACCACTGTTTTATTACATGATATTTAATGTTATTAACACCAGCAGAGTGAAAAAGATGGTTGTGCAATTTTTTGTACAACCTGTATATACATAACAAAATAAACAACATAGTCACACTATGACTAATTTATATTTCCAGTTCCAAGAATGGTGCTTTAAAATTAAACAGAACATATCTTGGTTATACCACAACTTATCAATCATTTCATTTCCAACTCATCTTAAAACAATTAAGTGATGGTGCTTCAAAAACCAAGGATGGTAACGAGTTCCAGAAAGTAGCGCTATATAAGAATCTGACCTTTACCTTTTTACCCACCGTGTTGTCCACAGATGTAGATGGTCAGTGTGATAAACTAGTAACTAATGACCGTCATCAGTTTATCATACTGACAGTCCACCTAAGTTGACAGCACCCAAGATGATCGACGTGACAACTCTAAATGAAGCAGCAACCACTACTGAACATTTGGTAAAGATCGGTCCAGTACATTCTGAGATAATTGGTCTCTAAGTGAACCGTCAAAAAGGAAAGTAACATCAGCACAGCCCTTTGGCATGCTAGAGACAAGCCTGGCGGCTAAACCAACAACAAATGATAAGAACATACAAAAACTACCACAAAACTACTACAACTGCATGCAAGTCATACGACCAAAGTACCTAGCAACGGAGTATGGCATGCAATACTGACGTCATCAATAACTGTCGGTGGTACTTTGACTTCGAATTACCCAATGAGATGGTGGCACAAAAGAAAAAAAAATTGCTGACCATAAAATTCTACATCATTACTTTGGTATTTGTGCGATCTAGTTGTAACTTAGTTAAGGTATGTCTTGTTCAGATTTGTAATGTATTTGTGTATTTATTTCTATTTAATGAAGTTTGTTATATTTCTTTCTTTTTCCTTTTCATTTTGTTGCTACCGGATTTTTCCTGGTGAATAAAGATATTCAATAAGCTACGTCTGAAACATCAAAATGTCCAGCCTCAAATACATTTTTTCACACAATAGTTCCAAATACAACTCTACAGTACCTGCTATGCCAACAACAGTTACTTGCACGCCAGCATAACATTTTATCTGAGTTAAGACAGTGTTACAAAGACATAGGTTCGAACATAGGTATCAAGATTCATAACAGTTTTAACCGTGACAATTTGTAACTCGTCACATCAGAATACAAATGTGCGTGTATCAAGATTTCTGAAGAAAAAGAAACAAAAAAGTGCAGAAGTTCATGTTACTGATCTGCATGAGGATGACTCATTTAAATACTGCATTTCTGAAAGGATCGTTTGATACATGTGGTAGACGTATTATTATTATTATCATTACTAGTAAACAGATGTGTATACAGCCACTACGTCGTAACTACAGAGGTGCTGGGGCCAGGTTACGTGTAGGTTATTACTATGAAATATATTCGGCTTATTACTGGTGTGTATGCATATGTGTTCTAAGATTGACAGCTTCAGTAAATTTCTTCTGGCATACATCACATTCGTGTGAGGTCTTTCACCCGTATATGTAAACAAGTGTCTCTTAAGACTGTCATTTAAAAAAAATTGCTTCTGACACGTATTGCACCTGTGTGGCCTGTGTTTTGAGATTACAACGTACAGTACAACTCTTCTGACATACATCACACTTGTGTGGCCTTTCACTTGTATGCACCAACATGTGTGTCTTAAAGGTGATATGCAACGATTTTTTTACCAAATTGATTAAAAGTAGTTTCTAGCTGCTTACTGCAATATAACCCGTCTGTGTAACAAATTTCGATAAATTATGCTGTAAAATGCTAAAAAAAGTACAAGTTTATTGGTCTTTTTTGTATAGTTATTCTTTGGCTGTTTCCGTCATGCCAAGATACGCTTGTTTTTGTTTCCGTTGTTATGCATTTGAGATCAGATAAGAAGTTATTTATTATACCATTTTATGTTTTAAGAACTTATTTCTACGTAGTTATGCCTATATGTTGTGTAATGTCTCACACAACACTCCAATAGCCTGGTATGACGTCATTACTTGCAATAGTAAACAAACCACTTGCTTGCACTTTTTCTAAAATTTCCTAATTTTTTTGATGTTCCATAATATTCAAACAGATTTGCTTATATGGAAGACATACTATGGGCAATTTATTTTAACAACCAAAAAATCATCGCATATCATCTTTAAGCGTGACATGGTAAGTAAATCTCTTCTTACATATCACATTTGGGTGGCATCTCGCCCATATGTGTTAGCATGTGTCTGTTAAGATTGCTACGATCAGTAAATGTCTTCTGACAAACGTCACATTTGTGTGGTTTCTCACCTGAATGTGTAAGCATGTGTGTCTTCAGATTGCAACGTAAACTAAATTTCTCTTGACACACATAACACCTGTGTGGCTTCTCACGCGTGTGTGTAAGCATGTGCGTAGTAAGACTGAAACGCTGAGTAAATCGCTTCTGACAGACATCACATTCGTGTGGTCTTTCGCCCGTATGTGTAAGCATGTGTGTCTTCAGATTGCAACGTAGACTAAATTTCTCTTGACACACATAACACTCGTGTGGCTTCTCACCCGAATGTGTAAGCATGTGTTTGTTAAGAGTGACACTCTGAGTAAATCGCTTCTGACACACATCACATTCGTGTGGCGTCTCACCCGTATGTGTAAGCATGTGTCTCGTAAGAGTGATACGCTGAGTAAATTTCTTTTGACACACATCACATTCATGTGGTCTTTCACGCGTATGTGTAAGCATGTGTAGCTTCAGATTGCAACGCTGAGTAAATCGCTTCTGACACACATCACATTCGTGTGGTCTTTCACCCGTGTGTGTAAGCAGGTGTAGCTTCAGATTGCAACGTACACTAAATGTCTCTTGACACACATAACACTTGTGTGGCTTCTCACCCAAATGTGTAAGCATGTGTCTCTTAAGATTGCTGTTTTTAACAAATTCCTTCTGACATACATTACACCTGTGTGGCCTTTTACTTGTATGTGAAAGCGTGTGTGCCTTAAGATGGCTAGCTCGCGCAAACCTCTTCCGACACACATCACAATTGTGCTGATTATTACCTGTGTGCGTTTGCCTGTGTCTGGTAAGAACACTGCCTGTCAAAAACGCCTCTGTACAAATATCACAAACATAAGGCCGCTCAACAGCGGGAACGCACTCACGTTTTATCGGTACTGTCTTACAAGCCTTCTGGCACACATCCAAATCATCTGTATGCGGCCTTAAGCCAGTGTGAATAATTTCATGACCCTCAAGGCCACTGGAAAACCCAGAAGTCTTATAACACTGATTGCGTACATAAGAGTTTTCGGTTACTGGATTTTTGAGCTTGCTTGAGCTATTAGTCACTTGGTCCATGGAGGTTTGTGCTTTGATATCATCCACTTGCGGCAAATGTACAACCTCACCTGCATGTCCAAACATCCCAGAACCAACATCACTTATGTGTCTTGATAGCAGATCACACAACATATCGTCCTCTCCCTTATCATCAACACGTTTATTGTCTTTTACATCGTCAATCAACGTGCTGTTAAAAACTATTCGGTCAGCTTGCCGTCGTCCACATTCATGACTGACAGACGTCACCTCATCTCCAGGAGTCATGTACGAGATCAAGCGAGCAGATGAGTTCCACAATGGGCGGCTCGGTCCTGTTGTTTCTTCGTTTCTTGACTGTCATACAAATGCAACGAACAAAATTAACAGCCATATAATAAGTTGCTGAGCAATAATAAAACAAAAGTAATAGAAATAACTAAAACAATATTGCAACCAAGCAATTATACCACACAGTGTTTTTGTTGTACAACTCGCACGTGTTTCCTGACTTAATAAACTGTTCCATTAATAATGTCGGTAAATGCGAGTTTAGTAACAAAACCGTCAGATATGAAGTTATTGACCTGTTTCTCGTCAGCTACACCACTACTGGTGATGATATCCCTGCTGTTACTCAAAACGACAGGTACATCATTTCCGCTGGTGTCATCACAAGGCTCTACCTGCAAACACAAAACTTCACGTGAACTACACAAAAATATGAGAGTATGTCCATATTTATTATCCCTGTGAAAGCGAGGGAATATGTTTTCACCGGCGATGGTTTGTCTGTCTGTGTGTGTGTCGGTGACCATGTGACCATGATAACGAAAAAGATTGTAGACGGATTTGCGCCAAATTTTATCATTTTATGTGAAGGTTCCTAGGGGGAAAGGTAAGACCAAGTTCGTGTTTCGTTACAATTGTAGACTAGAGGGATGTGGAAGTAACGGTCAAAAAACTCTGTAAAACGGCGATTGTTTACAAAATAGCTCCATCGGGAAATTCGGAACTAGCGGGCCGCAAAATAGTAGGTGTGGCAAGTGTTGCCAAGTGTTGGCAACAAAAACGTTTTCGCGGGGATTTGTACTCTCTCAGAGTACTTTCCATCTAGTTACCTCTGCCACTTCTTGCGGGAGCAGTGAAACGACCACCATTTGTCTGTCAATAGCAGAATGGCCGAGAAAGTTATCTGTAGATTTCCATGAAATTTGCGTAACAGGCAGCTGATGCAAAAGAGACGAGCAATTAAAGTTTGGAAGTCTAAGGTTCATAATCAGCGGTTAGATCTGATTTTAGCCCACTTGCTGAACGGTATTTGACTTTGGTGTAATGGAGTTATGTGATCTATTGAGTGTCCTCTCATTTAAGTTCTCCATAACTGAGAAAATAAGCAAAATAGTGATGGATGATGTCAGATCATGTAACTGTGCACAGAAAACAGTAAATACTATGTACAAACTTTGACACGACATGGACTAAGTTTGACGTCGGCTGACTCGGAGAAGTTTCTGTTGCTGTCGACTGGAACAATCTCAATTAACTTCATCACACATGCATCATCATCCATGATTCTAACACAACAACAGCAGCAACAAGTCAATTGCTAACATGTACAACAGCTGCGTTGGCAACACTTCAGTCATGTTCCTATAATCTTTGCCACTTTTGGCAGGTCATGAATTCATCACCTTTTGCCTGGTTGTCTAACAGTTAGGAGGATGACTTGAAAATGGGTGAACTGCCATGAAATTCAGTCATGGTACATAAAAGGACCAGAAGAGTGTTCAATAAATGTTGCAGTAATCTTGCAAATTTACCAATTTGTCAACAATAGACAGTGACACACAATGCATCTCTAATAATAGTGCCTCCACTTCTGCTTTCGTTTTCTAACAGTACGTAAGTGATGCAATGCGACAATGTGCAAAATATAACGTGGCACAGTGCAAGTGGGTGCTCTACCGAGTCCCGTAGCCTAACTTTGTTCAATCTATCAAACTGACTCTACTTGATGCTCATAGTTGTTTACTGACTAAACGTTTACAACGTTTAAACAATTGCACATCGCTACTGTGCACTACTGCATGCCAGTGCTATTTTTCGGAATGTGCTCTCATTGGCTGAAGCATCGAGCCCGGACGGCCAAAGCCTGTAGACATTCATTTGCAGCGCTGAGGCAAACTTTCTTGCATGCGTCGAAAAAACATTGTGGCAAATCGCTGATTTCTCCTAAATGCCAAAGCCGATCTCTCAATGAACTATACCTATATATTGCCGAGGCCAAGAGCGTTCCGCTGATATATCATGTGATCGTCAGCGTTCTGTCGTTTTGCACAGCTCACGGTAGAGTGGCCTTATACCTCACAATGGGCCGCCACTTTACCCCCTCCCCCTCAAAAAATCCACTTCCGCTGGAGATGTGCACCCCATCTAATACATGGTTCCTTGGGTCCACCCAAATCAGCATCTCAATCGGTTCAGAGGTTTTTGCAGGGCTCACGCACGAGACAACAGAAAGATGGACAGACCGACAGACATCGACCACGCAACTGTGTGTAGCAATAGGCCGCTATCGCTAGAGATAATGCAGCCTGATAATAGTAACTTGTCAATCAAGCATACTGTGATCATTTGTTCCTATAGATATTCACAGCTGATACTATACGCAGTTGTTCTAGCACGTTTTTGTTATAAAACATCTTGCAGTAATATTTTAAGAGATATTTCACCAATGAAATTATGAAAACTAGATGTCAACTTACGTCTGCACTGATGAATCCAAGACATTCTCCGCCGCTTTCTCGCTGACGTCAGTAACAGACTCCAACTGTGCACACACACAAACATGACGCTGTATAAGGTGGTGCAAAAACACGCCATTAGCGTGAGTCAAAACAGCGATGCTCCATAAATCAGTCAAACTTTCACTGATTTTTAGCATCATACCTCTGCATGGGGCATGCTAGAAATACCCTACCAGCTGTTCACCTGTCATATCCATATCACTAGGTGTTAGGGTTTATACTTAAATGTGGTGCTTTACAGTGTTTTATGGTAATCCTGCATCTAGTCCACATTCACAACGACGCATTACCACTGTTCATCACAGAGCATAACTGAACAAATAGGGGTGCGGCGAAACATTGCATTGGATGCGTCAGATCTCAGAAATGTTCATTAAAATAAAAAATACATTGCTGTAGTGCCACATAGGACTTGCTGATTTGCCGGAAGTTGATGTCAGCGGGTGAAACATCAAAAAGAGCCGTAGGAGGAATACAAGACGTTTGCAGAAAGGCATTACAATTTGATGTCCTCGGCGGACAATATGTGGGTGCTACTTAGTGTATAAATCATTTTTGGCCTAATGACAAATGCCTTTGATGAACAATAGAACTTTGCTCAACACTTAGAATGGTCGAGCTGCAGTGTCTGTCGAGTTGGCACTGAAAGTGAGAGTAAGTGAGTGAGTAAATCAATTTATACACCGCACATTAACAAAATACTTCCGTTACTAGTTCAATTTAACCACATTTTAAATGCGTGACGCTACGTTATCATCTGTACCTGAGGTTGTTTGTAAGTTAGTTTGTCTGTCACAGGCCTGTGACAAAATGAGTAAACATATCATCATGCAACTAACGTACAGACTGTAATTTTCTTACATCAAAGCTGTTGGCGTAATTCCAACGGGATCACCCTCAGCTAAATAAGAGGTAGAAAAAATTACTGACTTTCAATGAGTAGTTATATCTCAAAAACAGCAACAGACATATGCAGTTTTTACGACAGGTAAATAGGAAGTCGCATTTGCTCTATCTAACGATGACACTGCCAATGACCTTGAATGACCCTAATCACCCAATTAAGATTGTCCAAATTTCGTACATTGGCCATATCAATTATTTGTTGTTGGGTGACAAATTACCCCCAAATGTGCACGGTCAGGATCATCTGAACCATTGTAAAATTTAGGGACCTTGACATACCTTTGAATGGATCAAGCTAGGCCATTCACGCACGGCGTGCATATTGATTGTGGTATGTGTGATCAATTACCGCCAAATGCAGCGTGCGCAGGGTCATAAATAAGTAAGTAAGTGACAATATCTCAGAAATGGTAGAAATTAACTACATATTTACAACGAAAGACTAACAGGAAATCATATGCTGCCTATCCAATGACACCAGAACCAACGACCTTGAGTGACCTTGAAGGTTACTTTAGCTCTTTAAAACCTTTCTAACTCCCATAACTCTGGAAAAATAACAAGTATTAACTATGATATGTTTATATAATAATCTTAAAGCATATGTGGCCTGTAATTGTGACTACCGTATCAAAACTTCAGGACTTCCTGAGGTCCAAGACAATCACACATACTGCAAAGTGGTAATGCCTTGAAAATGGTGCAATACTGAGACATTTTTACTACATATATCACTAATATGAAGGGATACACGACCTACAGAATTGTGTGCTACATCCAATGACCCTGAGTGACGTTCAAGTGCATTCACCAATTGCAAGTCTTTTTTGTACAGCTGTCCAGCAGTTGTAAAGATGTTACCTGACACTATGCATGTCTTGGTCACTCTGTGATAGCGGAGCTTCTTGTTAATAGAATGGGTGATACAATGAGCTTAAAGGCAACAAACCTGAGATGGAAGTGGGCAAACAGCTTCATTCTTGACATTGACCAAGTGGTCCTCCATTGTGTCAGGAGCCATGCGATCCTACAACACACAGCAATCTGACTGATGCTGTTATCTACCATAACATCACCCCACAGTACATCAAATCAAGGCGTCAAGTTTGGCTGCTCCACTCCAACGGTCTGAAATTCACAGCCTGGCAATCTGTACAACAGAGAATTAGTGAACTTTATACACAAAATGACACAACCATCAAGAATTGACTCTTTTAGAAACAAAGTGCACTGTTTTATTTTGACAGTGCAGAACGCAGAAAATATACCAACATACTGCTGTATAAAACTCATGCTTTATAAACAAGGATGACACTTAATAAATTCTGCTTATCGGGTGGCTATAAGTTGAGGAATAGTTGTCTGATTTTAATAATTTTTGACACCAAAATTCCTCACATAATATGACATCGCATGACAGCTTAGTTGTCCACCTCACCTAACTAATGTGTCTACACTGCCTTGTAAAACTTATCGCACGTGTTTTGTCGCTGTACATCATATACGTTTCCATAGGCCTACAGGTTGTGGACTTTAGGCATCAAATTTTCACTAACTGTTGAAACAACAGTTTTCAACAGTCAACAACTGTTTCCGTCGTGTTTACTGATATACATTATATATTCTTTGCCAGTGATGCTGATAACATTTGACGTAAATGTTTTCAGTGTTCTTTGACTCTTTCAGTCACATGAAGCCGTTGTGAAGCGTTATAACGCATTTTGTGTAAAACTTACTGCAAACACTGTTGCCAAACAAAATAACAGCAGCAAATCAACATTTCCCGTATATGTTAGTGAACATTTCACATTCAATGTATTGTGAAACGTAACTTTTTACTTGTACTTGTACTTGTGGAGTAGTAGGCTAAGAAGACAGAGTCTTTAAATGCCCACATCCGACCAGTGACTGTCCAGCCGATTCTTGAAAACGTACTGATGATGCGTCAATGACTTTGCTGGGAAGACTGTTCCAGTCGTCAACTGCATGCTGACTGAACCAGTACTTTCTGCAGTTCAGACGGCATCGTTCCTTGAATAGCTTGAGACTGTGACCACGCATGCTGTGCTGTGTTGGCGCCAGTGTGAAGAACTGTTCATTGCTGATTCTCTCTCTTCCGTTCAGCAATTTGTACATCTCGATTAGGTCGCCTCTCAGTTTTTGCTGCTGTAGTGAGTACAGGCCTAGTATGTGCAGTCTCTCAGCATAGCTTTTCTTGCTTAATCCCCACACCATCTTCGTTGCCCTTCTCTGTACTTTCTCCAAGCAATCAATGTCCTTTTGAAGGTATGGGTTCCAGACAAGGTGTGTTTGTAATGTATGGCGACAAAACTCGTGCGATAAGTTTATCTAGTTTTACTGGGTGTTATGAGATTGCATTAGTTTTATTGCGAATATGATGACGCACGAATGGGTGCAGTGTAAACAAAGAAGAAGAGGACATAGCAAAAAGTTATTCATGAGAA
>Ga0209780_1005195_pt1 | contig 10226 bp, 5 predicted proteins | sample WorMetexBAHAMAS2_FD_187384 | JGI IMG/M metagenome (GOLD analysis project Ga0209780, IMG submission 187384) | Marine gutless worms symbiont microbial communities from Max Planck institute for Marine Microbiology, Germany - Inanidrilus exumae... | ecosystem: Host-associated > Annelida > Digestive... | reverse complement strand
CCCTCGCCCCGTAGCTAAAGCCTCTGGATCCGACCCCGCTGTAACTTAAATCTCTTTAGCGCACTTGCAACAATTTCAAAACACGTGCGTATATGCGCTACAGGTAACGGTGCCATGTTATTATGATACGATACGATACGATGCAGTAGATTAACGTGCGCTCAAAAGCTGACGAGATGGCCAGCTTAATCTAGCGCACGGCACAGAGACGAAAAATAAGGAAGAAAATAAAATAAAAAACTGAGTAGCTCAGAAGAAACGGTGCAGGCAAAAGTCCGTGGAGGCAGTCCGGGAGGAAGAAGTGAAACAAATTCAAACAAGTACTGTAATCAGGCAAGTAAACTTTAATCGGACAAAATTTGTAAAAATTTAATTGAACAAAATTTTACACAATTAATCAAGTAACTATTAGAAACTGCAGCCCTAAATTTAAATTAAACACTTTGCGTTTTGTTATTCGCCTCGAAGCTATGCTTCGACGCGAATATTGGAATTACTGTAGGGCACAATTTGGTGGTGTTCACGCGTTCGGTTATAAATCCGCCAAAAGTGAACCGATTTGGATGAAATCCGGAGCACCCCGAGTACATTATTGGGGGCTGGCCCTGGCAGATTTTGGGCGCGATACGCCCAGTTGCGACAGCTTGGGAACCAGGCGAAATTTCTTTTTTTTCGTCAGTTAAATAATGCAAGATTTCGCCGATTTCCCGTCGGCCAAATTTCACGAAAGAGCTAGCCCCCAACAATGTGCTCACAGTGCTCCAGATTTCATACAAATCGGTTCACTTTCGGCTGAGACTTTATAGCTGAAGGCGTTAACACCGTTTTTTTGCCCCGTAGAGTATTCTTTGAGCCAGGTCACTGGATATGTTTGGATTTTCATCAGGACTACTTTAGGCTTATTACCTAAGCCGACAGCAGTCGCGGGGGTAGGGATTTCACCGGCGTTTGTGTCTGTCTGTTTTTCCGCACGATATCTCAAAAACCGATGCACATAGCTAGGATCACCTAACTTGAGGACATGACACAGAAATGTTCCACCAAGGGTCCTGGAAACCCATTTATTTCGGTATTAAAAGGTCAAAGGTAAGGTCTCTAAGCACAAAAACAGTGCCGGCGTGGGCTTTCGCACTCTTGTGTGTCCTGGCTTCTTCTGGTGTTTCACTGTAAGCATCAGTGCGTAAGTAGCGAGTCTATAAACAATAATTGTTCTCCTCGGTCGCAGCTCCAACGTTGGTCCTCGTCGTCTACCACGGAATAACTGCACCGTCGTAGTTGAGAAAAGACCCGGACGTTTCTTCGTTCAAGCCCTGCATGGTCCTCAGTAGTCCGGACACACTCGTCTCGGCGCTTATCAGTGCGTTTGGTCCACCCATGTCCGTCTGAACCCATCCCGGATGTAGAACAACCGCCAAGATTCCGTGAGGCTTCAGATCAACCGACAACGACTTCGTAATTATGTTCAACGCAACCTACAAGAAGTGAACAACAACTACCATACCGTTTCATGACCATTGTATAGCCTATAGGTCTAGTTGTTAGATGGGAAGTTGGAACTCCCAATTAAGAACTGGAGATTGCGTTTCAGCAATGTTTTACTGCCCGCGTGCCTTTGCTGACGGCTAGTGGCGCATTGGGATTAGCGAGATGCTAAAGTTCTCCTTGACGGTGTTACCTTCACCAACAAAGGTCAATTACCGCAACCACGTTGAACAATGGGTGTTCTGTCGGCCTCCAAACGACCAGAAAAGAACTATAAACTGCGACACAATTTTGCTTGTCACCATTATATTTCCGAACACACACAAGTAGTGTAAAATTGACAGTTCAACGTCATACGGCCCTGATTGGTCGAGAGGAGTCACGTGACCACGCCCGCTGAGCGGTGATTGGTCCACACTGGATACTGTTTCTGCTGCACATTCCGATGATACATACATAGCCTAACGTATTTCATTATACACTTGTGTGCCTGAAACAATATGGCCATGGGCAGCAGTGTTCTGTATGCATCCGAGTTTCGCCATGTTGGAGACCATGCAGTCAAAGAGGAGCGAGTTAGCCTACTGCAGATAGGACAGTAACATTATCAACTGCGCCTCTGTATCTTCGGACTTTACGGCACTATACAAATCCTATTTTATTATTAATATTAACTGGTTACTATTCTTTTTGGAGCTGCAATCATGGTTCAAACCGGCGCCAAACGTTTCAGTTCAAATACATATACGTACGGACAGTAACGCACAGCACTGGTCCCAAACATCGGCCTTTCTGCACATACCATCCGGGCCGATTCCGACGGAAGGGGCGTCAGTACCTTTACGCCCTTTCTCCGACGCCAGTACCACTGTTACAAACTTCACATTATCCATAATACCAGTTACCAAGCAAACAAGCAGTGGTTAAAGTTGCATGGGACGCAGGGGGACGCCGTCCCTCCACCTCAAATATATGGTACCGTAGATTGCATTCAGGTATCCCAACGGACGCACGGGGACGGTAACGGGAACGCGTGACACAACGCAAAAGTCATCAATAACTGAAGTTGAATGCTCAACTAAGTCGACTGCAATGGAACGTATTTGTAAACTTTTACTTTATTGGAGACCCAGTTTAACAGCTAAAGGGGGCCCGCAACTGCTGACAGGGAGCCCAAACTGTAAATCGCAGTACCCCCACCTCTACTTTTTCACTTCAACAATGCAAACAAGTATTTCTCAATGAAATATTGACTAAATCTGGAGCAAAGGTTTACTGCCCGTATGCCCTTGCTGACGGCAACTGGCGCATTCAGATTAGGGTAAAGAGTTCTCAACGGTACAACATACACCATCTCCGTGTCTTTACACTGTCTCCATTAAGTACTCTATAATGAGCGGGAATACAACTCCTAGTGTAATGGAAAGGGTTCGCACCTTGCTGGCTCTGTACGGATATCCGCCACCGCTCTTGTTGTCGTCAATGGAAGCCACTTTAGTGGTAACGTTGATGATGGCTGCTCGCGAACAGCTGAGACAGTCGACATCTGCTGACGTCGATGCCGCTTTCTTCAGCAATGGCAGGAAAGCCTGACAATGAACCATCCAAAACGACAAGTTCATCAGTCCTCTCAGTCTCAGATTCAACTCTATAAATGCTGATCTTTAAATGCGGAAACCAGACGCAGGAACAGTAAAGTAAAGTAAAGTATACGTCGATTTGTATAGCGCATTTTGCAAAGCGCCTCAAATGCGCTCATACATGGATCACACAGTTTTACCTGCAAATTAGCTTACACCATGCCTGCCTTTACTCCCCAGCCGCAGAACATCACCGCCGTTTGGCTGGTACTCATTTTATCGTCCCACGGAGGGTAGAAGGATGAGTCGACCTGGGTGGTTGGTTACATACCGAAATAAAGTACCGCCTCCAGGAGTCGAACCCGGACACGGTCACCCATCCCAGTACTAACCGGGCTCAGCGTAGGTTAACTTCGTTGATCTAGATCAACGACGCTACCGCTACGCCACGCCACCACCATGAACAGTAGTCCAACAACGGACAGACGTGAATTATAAAGGCACGCAGTGACGGACTAAAGTATTGGTGTCTCTGGACAAAAAGCATTTACAAACAAGTGTCGCCCTAACAAAATGTAACACGACTGGCCCACTGTGTGCTGCCCCCTGGTGAGTTACGTTGCATATGCGCCATGTTACAGACGACGACAGACACCAACGACCGTTACCAGTCTGCCCCCCCCCCCCTACACTATGTGTAAGCCAGCAATAAGGCACGCACGAGCATTGGCTTTAGCAACTACAGGACTAATGTCCCTGTGAACGATAAGTAGCTATCAATCAACATACCCAGATCTGTGACACAACTGGCGTTTGCATCTGCATTTTTCGAGAGGAAAAACAGTTGAACTTACAAGCAATGTGCACTTTGCAATGCATGTGTAAACATATCGTAGATAATACACACAATATTTCCCACAGGTATAAGAGTTAAAAAGGTTTCAAGCAGCAAAAGTGACTTCAAGGTTATTCAAGGTCACTGGTAATGGTGTCAAAATTGTGCTTTATTATCATATGATTACACCAATGTACACAAAACACAGAAATTAGCCTACAGGATCTTATCTTTCTATAACGCACATCAGTGAGGGTTCTTTTGGGATAATTAATATCCATTTCGGTGTAATCTGTAACAGATGATCCATTACTTTTGAAACACATTGTCGCCCTAACAGGACGTAGCACTACTGGCCCGCCGTCGTGCTGCCCCCTGGTGAGTAATGTTGCATATGCGAGTGTTACAGACGACAGACGACGACGACGACAGATGCCAGCGACCGTTAGTAGTCTGGCCCCCAACACTATGTGTAGGCAGGCCAGTAATAATGTGGCCTGTCATTATAAAGGTGTAACTGTTACCTGTACGAGCAGCAGTGGTGCCACGGCATTGATCTTGTAGAATTCCATCATTTGATCCTCGGTGACTCCATCCAATGGGACTCTACCACCTATACCAGCATTGTTGATGAGCACGTTGAGTCCTTCACCATTCAATGCTGTCTCAACAGTCTTCACCAAACTTGGATATTCAGACGTGCTCGTTACATCTGTTGACGATCATGCATTGCACGTTACAAGCTGTCCAAAGTAAACCGCTCAAAACGAATACAAATCTTGAACAAAGCAACTACATGTTATTAGACGTAGACGTACACGAAAAATACGAGCGCAGGCGTGGAGCCTCTTTGCCCGCCTCTTCAATAATCAAGGACTACAATACAATTCATCGAAACGATTTCTAATAAATTACACTTCAACTTCCAGTTCCTTGAATTTCGGCACGATAATCATAAATAATTTCCTGATTAGTCTACACAGCACAAAAACCAACAAGAACGACACATACACATAGTGGCGTCGCCAGGATTTTGTGTCAGGAGGGGCACAAAGTAAAAGATTTTATTAGTTTTGTGGTCATAAGAAGACCAAACAGCACAATGCAATAGTTACTGGGTGTTTATAAGAAGCTACTGTCCACATATAGTCGCTGTCAGACTTTGTATAGGTCAAAGCATACTAAAAAATTAAATTGTTGTAGATCGAGGGGGGGGCCAATGCATGACAATACACATTTACACAATGTTTCGGTGGCCGTTCTCCTAGTGAACAAGGATTCACTGGTTTCCTCTTGATACTCTCCCTTCACCTGTTCTGAAAATAAACTTTGTGGATAAACAGATAATTAACAAAGATTGTACGGGACAGGTGCACTTCCTCTCACCAAGCCATTAAAGAAACTATCAGCAAATTATGTGAAGACAGGAATCGGTGTACAATGTATTTTACATTGCATAACAATTTCCTTTTTCATTGTCTATTATGACTGCTGACTTCCTAAAACTGTTCAGTGATGATGATGATGATGAAACGTAAATTTGTATAGCGCATCATCATAGAATATCTAACGCGCTCAGTGGCACAAGCACATCGATTGGCACTGCATAAATATTCATAAACTTGATGGACCTATTTACATAGTTAATTGACGGCTAAATATCTCCAGTAGGACCTAGGCTCCACTTATTGAGGCCACGAGCCTCAGCAACTTCGCTACAACACAAGTGTTCAAAATATATAAATATTTACACTGTGTCAAATAATGTCAGAAGATGATATATCTGTCATCAACACCATCTGTTTTAATGGAGACTGTGGGGTGGTTCATAAAACTTAAAACACACCAGTCACTCTCCTGGTGTAAGAATCAAAGCCTTATGAGGAACCATCATGTTCTAAAATACTGAGTCAACTTGGGCACATTTTACTGAACCAATCAGCATGATTTGTTTGTGAGCTAAAGCCTCAATCTTGGGTACCAACCGCAAAATACTGCTGTAATTTTTGTGGATAGACAGAATCTGAAGGATGAGACAACATCAACACATCTTACCAAGTTTGATGACATGTACACAGTCATGCTTGGAAGCTAGCTGAAGCAGATCCTGCAAACGTGAACTTCAGAATATGAGGTCATAAAAACATGTGCATGTAGACTAACATTACTCCTACTTCAAACGATTAGTGAGGTGTGCCATTTCATATCAAAATTCAAAACAATTCATTATTCCAATTCCCTGCTAATGATTGGTAAATGAATACCAACATTGGCTTGACAGATAGAAGAACATTAAACGAGGTAAGTATCTCATACATTCAGAGTCAATATATTCAACAAGATATTACGTATTAACAGAGGCAGATGTTCACTTCTCATATTCATCTTCAAGAAAAATAATAGGTAAAGTATGCCATCTCCAAATGTATCTTGTAGATTGTGCCAGTTCACCGGCATTTACTTAAGTACATACAGTACCATATAGTAAAGTATACACATACAAGCACATACAGGGTGATATAAATTTAGTGGTATCACCTTCGTTCGTTCGTTCGTTATTGCGGGCAGAGGTCCAGCCTATTCTGGACCTCAGTGCTGAGACCTTGTAGTAGTCCACTGTGCTAGCCCAGGGTGAGGAGGGGCATTGGTAGGTGTGTGCTTGTGTATGCATGACGTGTAAGGTGAAGGAGGGGTATGTAGGAAGTGAGCAGCTCGTTGGGTATTTATAGCATGCCCCCTCTAGATGTGGCCTACCATCTAGCTCAGCCATTATTGGTGCTGTGTGCTGCACCCTTCAGCCACGCTGGTGCTAACAACCTTGACACTGCTACTCGAGGTGTCAGCAACAGTCAAAGATTATAGAGGATACATCTGAACCTGCTTTTTCCTGCTCGGGATTATCTCCCTATTCATCATGTATGTAGGAATTATTAGAAAAAATTCTTTGGTGGAAGGCGGATGTCCCTGGACAGAGCTATGAACATGGCTCCTGAGGCAAGTCACACTCCCATGCATGTGGTGCCCTAGTGTGTTGACCACTCAGCTACACGTGCAGGTGTGGTACCAGCTTATTGCATCGCTATATTTCATGTAGCCCAATCGATTTCCTACAACTGGTATGGATTTCAACATTTATGCAGCTAGATTTTGTACATTTACCAACTACTAGTGAATTTCGATTTTCCGCATTCCTGGTCTGGAGGTGCATTTCGACTTTTAGGCAGTGCATTTCGCATATTTACATTTCGTGGATTTGGATTTTTTAGGCAGACCCCTAAAGGGTAAACACCAGGATTACCTCCACACTGAAGATAACATTTTCGGTCATGAAAAATCCATTGCATAGTACACCGCAGTAGCCAAATATTGTGAATACCTTGGCTTCACTTGGATTGCGACAAGTTGCAAAGATGTGTTTCGGCGGCTGAGGAAGCCGTGTGAGTTGCTTTACAAACTCTAAGCCTATGCCTCGATTGGCGCCAGTAATAAACAACGATCCGATACGAAGACCGCCGCATGCCGACATATTCTCATACACAGCAATAACAGTTCTGACGATTCCTGTTCTGATTCAATAATCAACCTCTTCTTCTGAAATCACGCAACTGATACAAAAAGTAAAAACTGAAAAAACACGGACACACCCACTAGTTGACCCAATAAGTAAAAAAAACATGACCTGACCCAGATACAGCGCTTCACCAGTGAGTGGTGTGCCTATTTCAAATCGATACAATATCGATATTTTGGATTTCAGCCCAACAAAACAACACACAAGCAGCACCGGCAGTATTAGTAACATAGGCGCTGAAGCCATGGGGCAATTGCCCCAACGGCCAAAAACCTGTGGGGACGACGCCCCACAGGCGTTCGCAGGCAGTCAGGATTAAAGTTCGAATTTGGTTACAATTTTACCCACGTACCAACATTAATAATATCGATGACGTGGATACTTCAGTTTCTCATTTGACTGATTGGGTGAACACAACACAAAGCGATCAAATATCGCTCTCCTGTGAATAAAGGTATATACTTTGAAGTTAATATCAACAATGACTATACTGGCTGAGAAACAATTGAATAATTATCCGGCTACTTTTTTGGACAACATTTCGCATAATCCAGTTGTATAAGCAGTGCATCAGCGTTTCTTTACTGGACGACTGTATATGTCCTCGACGTTATCTCGCAATCCGGCGTACTCGCGTGGTCGTCTGGCACGCCGTCTGAACTCTTCCACCTGGACTGGATCCAGTCCTTCGTAACCTGCGCTGGCCGGCACCACCTCACCCTGACTATTGTCTCCATCGCCGTCCGCCAATCCGGCGTAGTCATGCGGTCTGTTCCCCCGACGTCTCCACTCTTCCACCTCCACCGGATCAAGTCCCTCGTAACCTTTACCTGTCGTCCCTTGATCACCCTCGTTGTTGGTTCCGGAGCATCCACTCACCAAGCCGGATCTGTCAGCCGACGAACTCGTCTCTATAGCGGTGTAGGAATGCGGTCTCCGTGTTTTTCGGGGCTCTTCCACCTCTGCTGGATCAAGTCCCTCATAACCCTTGGCCGTGGCTCCGATCACTTCCCGGTGGCTCTGTACGCCGGATCTGGGAGCCGGCAGTGTCCCAATACCGGCGTAGGAATGCGGTCTCGGAGCTCTTCGAAGCTGTTCCACTGCGGACGGATGAAGTCCCTCATAACCTTGTCGTTTTGCATCACCTCGCTGTTGCCCCGACGTCTGGAGCACGGAATCTGACCTTCTAGCACTGAGATCACGACGTCTTGCCTGTTGAAGCTGTTCCACGACTCTGCTGTTGTTTCCATTCTCCAGCTGCTCCACTGGCTCCAGGTATCCGTGTGGATCTGTCCCCGAGTCTCTGATGCCGGCGTAGTGGTGTGGTGCTGGCGGCTGACGTAGTCTCATCAGATCAGCAGGGTCAAGTCCCTCGTAGCCGCCGGCGCGTGACCTTCGCCGCTGTTCCACCGTACCGCTGTCGTTGGGCCGGTTGAACTCGAGATAGTTGTAGTGGTCAGGGTCATCCACGAATGACTGCCTCCACGTCGGTATCCTTGCCGCGCCGCCGACGTTGAAGTGGACGTCCGTGTAGTGACCGTCGTCGTCGAACGCCGTCGAACTCGGTGTCTGGAACGTGATCTGATGTTGTTGGTGGTTCGATGTTGTAGTCGATGTCGTTGTTGTCAGCGGTATCTCAGGCAGCGCTCGACGAACTAATGTTATTCACACGTTCATACATTGCACCATTAGAACCAAGAACAATCAGTTCACTACTGGCCCGCCTAATGGGCCAGTATTGTTTTGCTGGCTGGCGTCTGTCGTCTGTCGGTGTCATCTGTCGTCGTCTGTAACGCTGCCGGCCGCCGGGCGCGTGGGCGGTCGGGCGGCCGACACTGCACGGCAGATCAGTACGGTTACGTCCCGTTAGGGCGACACCTTGTTTAGGACATGGGGCAATGGACCATCAACAGAAATCCTTAAAATTATCGATAAAGAGATTGATAAACTCGTAGGCATTCAAAGATCACGTTCCATGAGTGAATCATGGCAGTTGACGTTAAAAATGGAGGGTGCTAGTGCCACGGACATATTTAAGGGGCATGATGCCACGCCTCTTGTAAAGCTGAGGAATAAATAGGCCTAATTAACATAGAAATCGTTAATTTAGTAAGTTTCGGCTCTATTTAAAAATTAAGTTCGGGGGACGTACAGGAATAAACTACATGCATTTGAATTTTATAGAAAGAAAACTGGTTCTCTTTTCTGAAATCATAAAAACGTCAGCTGAATAACTCTTAGCCGCGGGATAGTAGAGCGAGAAGTTAAATAAAATTCTTCAATATAAGCCTACTACTCCCTAATAGGCTGCAGTATAAGAAATCGGTCAACAGTAGTGTGTCGTTAAAAGCAAGACTTAGGCCTAAAGAGCATTAAGTAACGAGGTTTACGTCGCCCCGGTATAGGTGGGTGAAGTATTGTGATTAGCGTGTCCGTGTGTCTGTTTGTCTTTGTCTGTTTGTCTGTCCGCTCACATATCTTAAAAAACAGATTTCCAAATTTTACCAAATTTTCTGTACATGTATGTGTCCTCCTCCGACAACAGTGCAGTACATTATGTACTTCGGATTATGTGGATGACGTTAATGGGGCCAATGGGCCAAATCAAGCACGACGTTTCGTCGAGTTCGCCAGGTGGCGGCACCGGGGGCGAACTCTGATGTCTGCGATTGCCTTGTTGCACTCTGAAAGCCACGTATTAGTGGAGTATACCGGCTTCTTGAGAATATGCCTTTTCGCATGAGTTAAGGATTTAAGT
>Ga0209780_1005194_pt1 | contig 10226 bp, 13 predicted proteins | sample WorMetexBAHAMAS2_FD_187384 | JGI IMG/M metagenome (GOLD analysis project Ga0209780, IMG submission 187384) | Marine gutless worms symbiont microbial communities from Max Planck institute for Marine Microbiology, Germany - Inanidrilus exumae... | ecosystem: Host-associated > Annelida > Digestive... | reverse complement strand
CTTATAAACATTGAAAATTATTAACGGGTATTATGATTTAACTGCTGACACTTTCTTTAAATTCGATGATTCTGGAAGAAGTGGACATAGCAAAAAGTTATTCATGAGAAGAAGTAGATTAGATGTAAGAAAGTATGTGTTTGCAAACCGAATTGCGGGAAAATGGAATGGTTTACCAGACAGTTGTGTGATATGCACTACATTAAATAATTTTAAAACAAAAATTAAATTACAGTTGGAACCGGAAACACAAATATAATGTAAATTATGTTATTAGTGATAGTAGGCTTAATATGGCGGAAGCCTGTGTCTACTTATGCCATCAGTGTACTCATTGGTGGCTTCGGTGAATTCGGTGAATAATATGTTGTTGTAGGCTATGTATAGGTAACAGGTAACTTACAGGTGCGGCCGCACCTGTTCCGAAGACACTCCAGAACGAGAGAGGCCAAAGGGCTAGGCGGACCGTCAGTCCTTGAAGTTGCCCATCCTCATTTTCTTCATATGCTCGAGGCCGTTCTTGAAGGAATTTACTGTAGCTGAGTCGATGATCCACTGGTGTAGCCCACACCATCTGTCTATCACTCTTTCAGAGAAGAAGAAAAGTCTCAGGTCGAGCCGACATCGGTTCTTCACAATCTTGGCACTGTGACCTTGCGTGTTAGCAGATGTGTTAAGAGTGAAAAAGTTGTAGAATGGTGTGAGAGACAAACCCTTGAACATTCTAAAGACTTCTAATAGGTTGGAACGATTTCTTCTTTCCACAAGAGTCCACAATCCCAAGTATTCAAGTTTGTCTTCGTAGCATATCTTTCCGAGACCAGGGATCATACGGGTCAATCGGTGCTGTACACGTTCTAATAAAACTTTGTCCTTTACATAATGCGGCGATTAAGCTGAGACGCAGTATTCAAGATGCGGTCATACCAATGCGGCCTTTTGTAAGAAATTGTAAGAAATTGTCCGATATATTAATCCTAGAGATTTGCTGGCTCTGGCATAAGCTGTATGACACTGTCTTGAAGGTTTCAGATTGTTCGTGATGACTATGTCCAGATCTCTTTCTTCATCCACAGTATCAAGCTGTTGATTCCCCACGAAATACGTGAATTCATGATTACCTTTGCCAAGATGCATAACTACGCATTTTGAAGAGTTGAAGGCATCTGCCATTTGTCGAACCATTCCAGAAGACTGTCGAGATCACGCTGAATTGTTTGTCTGTCATAATCATTATTTGCTTTGCCGAACAATTTGGTGTCATCCGCAAATTTCAAAATGGAGCCGACAGGGTTTGAATCAAGGTCGTTGATGTAGATGAGAAATAGGATTGGTCCTAACACGGAACCCTGAGGTACGCCGCTTGTGACTGCCTCACATGCTGACTTGCAACCATTTACACAGACCCTCTGCCTTCTCCCACTTAACCATTCTTTTAACCAAACCCAAACTTTCCCACCAATTCCATGTTTATCCAATTTATCTAGTAGTCTATGGTATGGTACTTTATCAAAAGCCTTGGCATAGTCTAAGTATATAACATCGACAGTGTCATGATTATCAAGAGATCTAGTAACACCATCTAGAAATCTTAAGAGGTTGCTAAAACAGCTCCCACCTTTCCTGAAACCATGTTGTGAAGACCTGATCAGTCCATTATTTTCCAAGTGGTCGACTGTTGCCAATTTGACTGGTTAAGCTTACTGGACGAAAGTTCTCAACTTTGATCCTGTTTCTCTTTTTAAAGATTGATGTGACGTTTGCCGTTCTCCAGTCATCTGGGGCTATACCTGTGTCAAAGGATGACTTCGTGATCTCTGTCACAGGATGGCAGATTTCATCTTTCAGTTTAGCCAATATTCTGGGTGATAGTTCGTCCACACCAGATGCTTTGTCTGATCTCACCTTTTCGAGTTTCTTTCTTACTATCGTTTTATCGAATAATACCTCCTGTAATTTATCTGACTCAGCACAGTGAAATATCTTGTCAGCTGTGGGCAGATTGGACAAGTTCTCGACTGTGAACACTGATGAAAAATATGTGTTGAACTTCTCGGCCAAGTCCTGAGGCGAATTTGTTGTGTCTCCCTGATCATCCACCAGAGGACCAGCCACATGACGTGATCTGGAGCGACTTCTCACATAGGCATAGAAAGACTTTCTGTCTATATCGATGTTCATGGCCAATTTCTTCTTTTGGATCTTCGTATTTCCACTTCTGCTGCTCTAGCTGCCTTCATATATGCTTTATGTTTAACACTCTTATATTTATGAAAAAGCTTGTGTTTACGGGTAATAAGTCTAACTGCTTTGTAGCTCATCCACAGTGCCTTCTTATACTTGTTTTTTCTTTCTTGGGCACAAACTGAGTTTCAATACTCTTCAAGACGTTATGGAAGGCTCTCCACTTATCGTTAGCATTACCCTGCTGTACAAGAGACCAATCAGTTTGTCTGAGGGCCTGACAGAGAGCCGGGAAATCAGCCAGTGCGTAGTTGAGACCAGGACGGTTAAAAAGTAACGATAAGACAGGTGAGAGATGAACCTCCCTTTCCAACATACTGTGGTCACTATTGCCCAGGTTTCCCTTCACTGTTACTTTATCGATCATGTCCGGCTCACTCGTGATAACTAAGTCGAGAACTGCTCCGTTGCATGTCCCTTCTGTAACATGCTATTGCTGGGTCAGAAAGCTGTCTTTTATGCTGTCTACAAAACTTTGGCTGGCTGGTATGTGTGCCTGACTTGTAGACTTGTAGGGTAATTAAAATCACCCATCAGTAATACGGGTTTGCCACGTACCTCTTCCAGCATCTCACATAACAGCTTGTTGTTATCCTTGCTAGAAAACTCCGGATTAGGCGAGCGATAGCAAACACCAATAAGTAGTTCTTCGCCGTTCTTAATTTTAACTTTGCACCATGTTTGGTCTGAAAAATCACTCTGTAACTTCACCTCTACAGCACCCATACCGTCGTTAACTAGTAATATCACACCTCCCCCTCGGTGGCCGTTTCTACGATCTGCTCGAAACATAACTGAAACCAGGAATGCTTAGCTCCGAGTCAGAAATATCATCGTTACCCCAACTCTCAGTAATCCCAATCACATCAGGTTTAGCAGCTTCAACAACAGTCAAAAGTTCATCCATTTTATGACGCAGGCTTCGTGCATTTAAATATAAACACTTAAAAGAAGTACTATTACCAGTACTTAGGCTACAGAACTCTTTCTTGGGATTTTTATGACCTTCCGCCGTGGTCCCTTGTCTACCACTAGGAATCTGTAGTTTTCCACACTCTCGTCACAGGTTTGGATGTGCTTTTGCTTCGCTTCGTCAATCATTTGTTTGATCTCCTGCCTTTCCTTGGGGTGTAGATCGTGAGAGATGCTGATTGCTTTAAATCTATCAATGGGTTGCTTCAACTTCCTGAGGTTTGACATAATAATTTCTTTTTGTTCCAGATTTCGAAATGCCACCAAGAGTGGTCGCACTTTATCCTCAGACCAACGCCCAAGTCTAAACATCTTCTCAATATCCTGATCCCCTAATTCAATGTCAAAAACTCCGTCCAGCAAGTCTTTCACGAAGACTGCGTCGCTACTTTTCCTCTCATGTTATGTATTATGTTTTTTTGAGGAAATAATGGCTTTGGAAGACCGAATAAGCACCAACGCCCCAGCACCAACACTGACCAGGTTTATATGCATAGACAAACAAGTTGGGCTATAACTGGAGCATCCAGACGTCACGCAGGCGTACACTTTGCGTAGATATTACTTTACCAGTTTAATAGGGTTGTCGATCACTCGAATAGCTTGTGTAAGTGGGTTGTAAAAGCAAATGTTTAAAATAGACATGATCAGTATTGGCCTATAGCCATAGGCCTAGGTGTAGCCTTTATAATTTTCGATCACATACTGAAAGAACTGGAAATTAGTAAATTAGTAATGACGTTTTTAGAGTAAAAATAGTTTGCTAACAGTTTAAATTGTAATGTTAGCCCATCGAATGCATTTATTGGAATGAGAATCTGGCAAAGATGCTCCTGTAGGCCTATATATGATCATTAGCTACCGTTTACGATTGTGGAATATAGGCCTATCCAAAGCGTTATAAGGTATAATGGTTGGTCTCAATTATTCGAATTTCACGATGAGATACGAAGGCATAGTGACAAGGGAAACTCATTTGTATGAAATGATTATAAACTATATACGCTTTCGTTGTCTATAGCCTATACAGTAGGTGAAGCTGCATGCTTGATGTCGGGTATAGGCCTAGGCCTACTCTAAATGTAGGCCTATATACGCTTTGTATCTGAAAAACGTTTCTGGAGTAGGCCCCTACAGGCAGTTTAATTTATAACGTATGCCTATAGAATGCATGTCTTTACTTGAGGAGCTACGGCACTTGAGATCGGTGGACACCCGGAAACTCAGTACCTATAGATCTGCGAGTCTCGTCACTGTCTGCGGAGACGTTTGCCAGACAGCTGAAAGCTTGCTTGTTTCGTCGCCCGAGTTAGCACATCTGAGGACTACTATTTATTTTGCGCTATATAAATGTAGTAGTACTCATTATTATTATTATTATTAAAGAAGCTCCTATATATAGGGTTAGCTGCGTCTATATAGTTGTTGAAATATAGGCCTATCCAAAGCGTATCGTAAAGATTGGTCTTAATGATGCGATGACGAGAACGAGATACAAAGGCCTACAGTCTTGATACCTATATAATTTTCGAATATGAAGTTTAAGCAACTGAAGTCGCAGTAAATCAATACTGAAGTTTCTAGAGTACAAGCAGTCTAAGTTATAACATATGTCACGTCCACCGTCTGCAACTCTTGTCTGTCCGTGGCTAGCTCTGATCTCAGGGCGGGTCGCAAGGCGGGAGTGAACGAAGTTAGTGTATTATCATGAAATTCCATGGGATCTTGGGATGGCAACGGACCATTGACATTTTGTGGACTATGTGGAGATCTCACTTGTGGCGAAACATAAGGCATGTCATCAATTATTTCTTCATATAATTCTACTTCTGTATCCATACTATCATCCATAGTAAACAAACACACTAGAAACTCAACATTCAGAATTAGCAATAACTTCAGACAGGTTCCAGACTTCTGTCTTTACTGACGTTTTATTCAGAAATTATGGCAATTATGGTATTCTGGCAATCATGGCATAAATCAGAATTATGGCATCGTAAAAATTATGGCGTCTGAGAAATTATGGCGGTTACGGCAGTTATGGCGACTATGGCAGTTATGGCAGGTATCAGAATTATGGCGTTCATGGCAGTTATGGCATCCTGGCAGTTATGGCAGATACCAGAATTATGGCAGTTATGGCGACTTATTCGCCTCAGACGGCAGTTTGCAGAATTCTTACGTCAGAGCTTCACTCAACGTTCTGGGATCTGGGTTCCCGTCTTAGTTCTGTTCTCAGCGACGATCTCCGGACTTCCGCCAGAACAACAACTGGTAGACTTCTTGTTCGTGACGGCGCTCTTCGGACGACCAACTACTACAACCTTTACGAGTTACTGACAGCTAACTGAGTACTAGCTAACTGACTGACTGATTCTGACTGCACGACTGACTCTAACTAACTGCCACTACAAACTGCTAACTGCGGATCAACAGACTGATCAACTGACTGCGTCATGACACCCTTTTATAGGCCCGCTGCCGAGGCTTTGGCCAATAGGAGCGTTGCGCAATTACGCAATATCTATTTATAGCACATGATGTTAATGCGACTGGTAGTGATGGGCGGGCCATCATTCGGTATTTCCGCCATATTTTCACCGGCCACATACTAAATTGTCCCCAATTTCTGAGAAGTCTGGAACTGACAGTTTACATACTTAAAGAAAACAACAAACATACATACACTATTAATAAAAGAGAAGAAACTGTCCTCCTCCTCCACTCTCTCCTCTCACTTATTATTATTTTTTTCTCTTCTTTTTTCTTCTTTTATTATTATTATTTTTTTAAAAAAATTTTCTCTTTTAACAAATTACACATAACACAAGTCAGTATAAAAATAATTAAAATTGACACATAATTATGTCGCACATAACTCAAATTCATGTATCATTAACCGGTTTACAGTTCTGAACATAACAGTTGCTTACGCAAATATACAGTCATCAACGAACAACAAACTATCACAGCTTTAAAAATACTAGTCCATCACTTGGACACCACAACGAAGTGAAAAGTCTAATGAAAGCCACTTCCGAGAAGCTCATGATGTAAACATAAATGCGGCTTGAAATTACTACACTGTTACAGGGTCTACAACACTACTCTCGCCACTCTGTAGATTTTAGTCATCGAAACATTGTTTCGGGGTGGGCGGTCTGTCTTGAATGGTCAACCATTCGCTAACTGATTGCCACTTATGAAGAGCGTCTTCTGGGTTTAACGGTTTCTCCTCGAATAGCTTCCTCAGCCCGTCAATCATAATTCGTGTTACATGGTCGTGTGCGGCCACAACTCCCTGTACATATTGCCGGGATGTTACGGTGTTCTGCTGGTCCCATCCGTATCGGGTCCCTGCTAATTTCCCGATTTCCCTCGGCGATATTTGAATCAAAGTAGAAAGATCCTGCCCTGCCGAAACAACAGGGACCGGAGCAACTGATTGCTCAGTATGAACTGATTTAAGATGGGCATAAGCCTTCTTTAATTCCAGCTTTTTCTTTTCGCACGGGTTTTCGGGTTGGTCAATAGGTTTCGGGGTTGGGGACCATCTTACGGCAGCCTTAGAATATTTATCACTATCTGTAAGGTCGACAACCACCTCAACAGGTGGGTTTGGCCGAGTCGTCGGACCTGGTTCAGGCTCACTGGACGGCTCCACCGTATCTTCCATTGGTCCTCAGTGATGTCGGACTCGGACACACACCCAAACAGGTCTTGCTCGTCCGGTCGTTCAACGCTAGATGTCGTCCGACGTCCAGCAGTCTTACGGGTCCTCTTGTGGAAAGCCTCCAGAACATCTGGCGTGGCTGCAGCGTTGGAATCGATGCACCATTCATGCTTTCTGAGGCAATGTTCTCGAAGGGCATCTTTTTGGGACAACACCTTGTTGCATTTTCCGCAGCTCCAACCTTTTACATTCGAAGGTCCAGGCGGTCCCTTGCCTCCATCTCCATCCTTATATCTCTACCAGACGACTAGATATGTTCTCTTATCAAAATGTCAACGAAAATGAAACTTTGTTGTTGTTTTTATACGATTTCGGCTGCCTAGAATATTTAATTATTTTTATTAAAATACTAGAGAGGTACTTCTCTTCAATTTATTTCAGCGTTTACATCGTTATCACTGAAACGTTTTCCCGTTGAATAACTTTCCATTAATTACTACACAAGAATATTATGGTGTTCGGGCGCGCTACGGGTTATGGCGTTATGGTGTTTTACGGGATTATGGCGGCATGGTGTTATGGTAGCATGGCGGAATAGGGTTACATGGCATTAATACGTGTAATTACTGTATGCTTAACAACAGTTCACTGTCTATTACAACAGTTTAAAGTCATTGAACCGTGCTGGAAGGTAAACAGTTCGACGTGGACGATGAACAGCTTGTGTTGACGAAAGCGGATCGCCGGCGATCGCTGCTCCTTCAGACAATTGATGAGTCTCTTCCGGGCATTGTCGATGTCGTTGTCTTGCCGAAGTCGACTCCCGTGCGTCCTGTCAGACGTCTCTTCGACCGACCGCTTGCACACCTGTCGACTTGTCATCGTTGTGACCACATTTATAACGTCGTGGTCTATCTCCGTCGTTGGGACCAGATGTGTAACGTCCTGGTCCGTCACCAACGTTGTTGACCGTTTCCGATGATGTAAGCCCGGTGACACTTCCAGGTTGAATGATTTTGCCCGAAATGCCAGTGACCAGCACCTCTCCGACACCAGTCGTTTGCCCGGTCCATTTAGCGATCATGCCCGGAATTCCGGCTCCGTTGACACCGTTGTTGGGATTGCATGTATAACTTCGCAATCCATCTCCATCGTTGGAATCGCATATGTAACGTCGCAATTCATCTCCAACTCCACCATTTCCCGGATCTCTGAGTACAGAAGTTTGCCCAAAAATGCCCAGACCTTCAGCACCACTGTTGGGATCGCATGCGTAACGTCGCGATCCATCACCGACTTGATCATCACCCGGATCACCGACGCCAAAAGCTTGCCCGATGATTTCCGGATCGTCCGCACCAGGAGCCCGCCTGACGATGCCCGGACCCGTTGCCGTTGATCCACCGTCGCGCCCTGACTTGCCCAAGGTGCCCGTAACGTCGCCAACTTGACCCACGACTCCAAATGTCCCGACACTTGTATCTGGCCACTCGACGTCCGCCACTGTGCCCATGTTGACCGGACCCATGACCACGACTTCATCAGACTGATCGGCGCCCACTCCGCTGCCGGAGTTGATAAGGCCCGCTGCCCCTACTCCAGCGTCACTGTCGCCTTGCCCGAACTTGACTGTGTTGTCCGAGTTGTACAAGACCGGAACTCCAACTCTAGCGTTTTCATCAGACCGTCCGACGGCCACCATGCTGTCCGAGTCGCTCGGCTCCACGGCCCCAACTCCAGCATCACCGTCGTCTCGTCTGATATCGCCAACGCCAACCGAGTTGTTCACGTCCGTTGCTCCAACTCCAACGTTGTCATCAGGCCGTCTGACTTGCCCGTCAATGTCCATGTCGTCTTCAGTGAGCCACGATGTTGGTGGATTGTCGGTGTGCCATGGTTTCAACTTTCAATGTGGGTGATGAATGGACGACTTCGCTTAGACTTCTGGATTACATAGTTAACTGGTGGAAGTTCTTTTATCACCAAGTAAGGTGAAAATTTCCGCTGCCACTTCTGTTGTTTTCCTTGCAGTTTCCGAGGGTTATAGTAGAGCACCCATTCTCCACGACTGTATTTCTGTGGTCTGACTCCAATATCATATTGTCCGGAACGAGGCAGACGTCCGCAATGGTAAGTATTGCATTTTCTGTAGCCGTATTGCTAAACGGGTGTTGGTTTCCTGTTGGTCGATTTCTCATTGGACAATTCCGGCGGATGTGTCCTGGCAGGTTGCACTCCCAACACACAACATATTCCGCTTGAGGTGTATATTGCACTCCAACTGACGTCGGATTTTTCCCGGCCGAAGCCGTTACCTGGGTATTAGGTCTTCCACTCGTTTTGGCTATTGGAAGTCTTTCAGAAGCTGTACATGGTTTGGTCGGGTTTCTGGGCGACATTTGAGGCGACGAGTTGTCAGTTTCCTGAATTCGTCGTACTGTTGATTCATGTTGACCGTCATTTTAGCGATCTCTGCTTCAATCTTGGTTAGTCAGTCATTATGGCCTGCAGGACTGGGCGCCTTGAGGTCGTCCTGTCTGCCAGCGGTTCTGACTTTATGTTTCGGACGGTCCGTTCGATCCTTATCCTGCCCGGTCATCTTCGTGCTTCGCTCCCAGGCTTCTGTTCCGTCAAACTTCTGAGGCTTGATCCGGAAACGTCTGCGTCTGATGTTTCCTGTAGTTGAGTCCTCCGAACTGTCGTCCGAATGCCATGAACGGTCACTGTCGGAATTATCTGGTGAGGAGTTACCTTTACGCCTGGTTTGGCGGTTTCTTCGTCCTCTGTTACGCCGCTGATTATCCGAATCGTCGTTATCACTGTCCTGACTACTGTCTGGTGACGAGTCATCATTCTGCCTGCGGTGTGGACGACTGCCAGTTCGCCGATCATCCGACCGGTTGTGTCGCTCTGTTCCTGTTCGGCGCTCATGGTGATGCCGAGGAGCATGTGTGGACTGGTCATCTTCTGTACAATTATTGACTCGAACTGTCCGCTTCTGTGTTTCTCGGCCATGTCTTGTGCCATCTCTGAAATGGTTAGAACAGTTTTCGCTGTGTTGCTGTACGTATTCTGGTTTTGTCGGATTATCATCATCATGTTTTATTACGCCATAATGGCAGCAAGAACAATACAGTTGAATACAGACATAAACACGCACAATTGCATCCACTAAAAACACACAAAAAAATTTAAAAAAAAAATAAAAATAAAAAATAAAAAAGAACAATAAGATATCACACATGACATTACTCTACTGTGCTTGAAAATGTGTCCCAAACAGCCTGCTTTATTGTTTGCCGACTGACGTGAATCGACGACAAACCATACAGAC
>Ga0209780_1005193_pt1 | contig 10227 bp, 8 predicted proteins | sample WorMetexBAHAMAS2_FD_187384 | JGI IMG/M metagenome (GOLD analysis project Ga0209780, IMG submission 187384) | Marine gutless worms symbiont microbial communities from Max Planck institute for Marine Microbiology, Germany - Inanidrilus exumae... | ecosystem: Host-associated > Annelida > Digestive... | reverse complement strand
GAGTTGGCCTTGGTTGGCTGGTTACATACCGAAAAAAGTGCTGCCTCCGGGAGTCGAAGCCGGACACGGTCACCCATCCCAGTACTAACCGGGCTCAGCGTAGGTTAACTTCGTTGATCTAGACCAACGACGCTACCACTACGCCACGCCACCACTGAAGGAAGGTATACAGAAGTTGTGTGCAAAGTTGTATATTACATGGCAGAGAAACTTGGCCAGTGAATAAAGAGAATGTGTTGGCACTTCATTGGTCTGCAATGAGAAACTCATCAGGTGATAGGTGAATGTGTGACGTTAGAGTAACAGACAAGTTCGTGTGTAATGAGCTGCGGGAGAGACTAGGAATAGATGATGTATATAGTGGTGCATTAAAATAGGTTGAGATGGTATGGGCATGTTTTAAAATAGGATACAATGATTGGGCGAAAAATCCACACGGTATGAAGTTTACGTCGCACATCAATAGCATAGAATAGAAAACTTGGAGTGAGGTTGTAGAAAAAACTCAGATCCGACAACTATGCAAGGAAGATTCTGTGGACCATAGTAAATGGAGAAAGTTAAGTAAAGATACTGTATGATACCCACAAAGATGGAAAGTGAGTGAATTAATGTATTTCTGGTAGTGGCTCACTGGGGTTATCCTGGACATGTGGCCGTTGAACAGGTGGTTTTTCACATGGTACACGTTTTGACAAAATTCACAAAGAGTTTCTGAGATATAAACTTTTAGAAAATTTGGAGAAGAATCATATTTCATTTCACAGTATGGCACAGTTAGATAGGCAGACAGACAGACAGACAGATATTTATTTCAAATGCAACCAAAATGGTTGAAGTGACACAATAATGAATAGGACAACAAAAACAATGCATAATAACTACACTAAAGTACATTGTCCACAGCAACAACAAATACAAATGTCCAAATTTAACACAAAAACAAACAAATGCACAAGAATTATAAGAACCTTAAAACTTTTTAGAAATACAATATGGTATAAAATCATGACCATATTCCATATCTAGTTTTCTTGCAAATAGGGAGTTTGTATGGATACGTTGTACACCACTGATGGTAATGATTAAGGCAATTTCATCATAAACTTTTAGAGAGAGTTTGAAAAGTTTACAGAAATTTATGGGCTTTCCCAATTCCCAGTCTGGTGTTACATAGCCATTAAGGCTTTTTAATTCTAACACATAGCAAATTTATCGTCACTTGTCAGTTGTCCGACAGTTACTGACAAACATACAAAGTCAGAATTCATGCCCAATGGTCTACTCATGCGTTGTCAGGAAGTAAGTAATAATTTCCACTTACTAGATTACTATGTGCCAAAGTGTGACACGCTTCAACAACAAATTCTGCATAGAAACCTATTGACAAAAGTCGAAAAACCTTCAAGAATAAAACAAAATCCGTTGAAATTTACGGAAATTTCTAAATTTTGTGGAATTTCATGGATGTAAGGATTTTTCACGGAAGAATTAATACAGAAAATGTTACAGCCATAAAATCGTGAATTAGGTTGGTCCGTGATGATGGTGATGACTGGTAAATATTCATGGAGTGTGAGTGTGTGGATCTTGCTGGTGAACTATAAATCATACGATGTGTGACAGGACCGTTAAATTCTGGAATCTGGAAACGATGCATCTAGCAAGCACTATCAGCGGACTCTACTCGCCAATACGGTCGCTTGATTTTGCTACTGTCCATCGTAATGTCTGAACGTTTGGAAAGTATGAAAACACTGCCACAGCAAGTCACAAGGGGTACTACCACTGTAGTAGCTGTGATAATTGTTAGACTAGCCTACGTTGACTCTGCCTGGCACAGTGACAGACTCAGTATTTCCACCTCAAGAGAGAGGCAGTACAGGGTAGCAGAAAAACGTGGGTCATTGGCCACTGAGTCAGAAGTGGTGCCGGATGTTTCACAAGGTAGTGTAGCAACACGTCGCATTAGTGATGACTTTACTACAAATGAACTGCGTCTGACTGTGAAAGAATATTGACGAGTGGTTAAAGTAATTTGACGACAGACAACATCTCTCCCGCGAACGAATCGCTCAATCGTTTGCACCCTGAAAACGTTTCGTTTAGACAGTTTCAAAATTCTATCGTAGGGCCTTGGGTCTGGAAGCTCACCACTGCCATCCTTTCCTATGTGACCGACTCTCCATCAAAAGTGCCCTTTCCCGTGGGATATCTCGACGTCCTTCTAATACATGGTTCCTTGCGCCCGCCCTAGTCTTCATCCCAAACGACATCTTGATCGGTACAGCCGTTTTTTCACAACTCACCATAGATTGTACCTATACAATGGGCCCAAAATCCAAGATTGCGGCGGCCGCCATCTTGTGAAATCAAAAAATCACCATATCTCGGGCCGCGGTTCAAGCAATTTTGACAAAATTTGGCGTGATGACGCAGATCGACCCTCTTAAGCATTCCGACTGTTAAAAATTCGAAATTTCAAAAATCCAAGATGGCGGCGGCCGCCATCTTGAAAAATAACAAATCACTATATGTCGGCCGCGATTGGAGTGTTTTAGTCGAAATTTGGCACACTGAAGCAGTTCGACCTTCTTGGTGTGTCCGACCATTAAAAATTAAAAATTTTTAAAATCCAAGATAACGGCGGCCGCCATTTTGAAAAATACAAAAATTGTGATATCTCGACCGCTGTTCGAGCAATTTCGACAAAATTGGGCATAATGACGTAGTTCTGCACTCTTGACTGTTCCAAGAATTAAAAATGTAAAGTTTTCAAAATCCAAGATGGCGGCGGCCGCCATCTTGAAAAATCGAAAAATCGCCATATTGCAAGGATTCAAACTCATAACTGTTGATTGTAAGTCCAACGCTCAGACCACTAGACTTCTGAGCCACAAATTGCCACACCAGTATGTTACTTGTTCATTTTAAGCTGTATAACTATGCAGTATATTGTACAGTGAGAATTTGCTCCATAATCTTTATGGTGAATTTTGATGCAATTTTCCAGTGGGATGGGACAAGTAAGCAAAGGTAGTTACTTTGCATTAGCGAACGACGTATTAATGACGACGATTACCAAATTGAAACCGCAAGTAGTATTCCAGTATGGCTTCCGTTCGTTTTTGCAACACTGCAACACCGTAAATAGGCTTGTGCTATAATATGCATCTGTAAAATAAATTTAGCAGAAAAACTGCAAATATAAATGTGAAAATCGTCGTTTTATAACAACGTGTAAGGCCCATAATTGACATATATAAAAACAGCAAAAAAAAATTTTCTTACCACGTCAAGGGCCGTGGACATAATAAGACCTCAACTGCTCAATATTAATATACTGTATTATATCCACGGCCCTTGACGTGCCAAAAAGAATATTTGCTGTTTTATATGTGTCAATTATGGGCCTTACACGTTGTTATAAAACGGCAGTTTTTTTGCATTTAAGTGTAGCAATAGGCCGCTATCGCTAGGTGGGATGAGGCCTAAAAAGTCTGTCAGCAGTTGGCGAAATTACGCACAAGAGTAAAGTGCCACTTTCTTAACTTGCAGTGACCAGTCGCCCAGTTTTTTCTCCACCCTGTATGTTCGTAACTAAGCGAGTTGCATACACGGCTAGATAGTCTTATTGTTACTGTGTCATACTGCACCATGTCCGGAAAAAGTATATTTTTGCCTCTTACTTTTCTAAATACTGACCGATTTTCCAAATTCTTTCACCGACAGACATAGCAGTGTGGTATTCTATCATCGCTTTACTACAAATTCATTGGCAAATCTGTCGGTGAAAGAATTTTGAAAATCGGTCAGCATTTGGCAAAGTTAGCGGCAAAAATATAGTAGCGCCTTTTATTCGGACACGGTGTAGTAATTGAAATGGCTTCAAAGCTAGAGGCCTGAGAGTGTTGATGCTTCTTCATCTGACACTATAATCACTGACTGACAGCAGCCGCTGCTGCATTTGCAGTTAGTGAGTGCACGCACGTCAGAACTGTCATGAAAATTGGCCAACACGTACTTCGAGTATAGTGTCGTGGGTGACAAACTGGATTGACTCTTTCAAAGTGGTTATTATTTCTATGCAGTTGTACATTGCCACTGATTGTACGATAACTGATGACATTTGTAATAGTGATAGTAATAATTTTCATATCATAACAAGCACAGTGATGACATCGACAACAAAAGTGATGACTCTGTAGCGACATTGACGATGAAAATGACAACGATCACAGTTATGACAACCATGACGTGACGCTGACGTGACCATGACGTGACGTGATAACAAACATGACGTGATGGTGACATGACCATGACATGGTGGTAACATTACCATGACGTGACGCTGACGTGACCGTGACGTGATAACAAACATGACGTGATGGTGACATGACCATGACATCGTGGTGACATTACGTGACGTGACGGCGACGTGACCATGACGCTGACGTGACGTAGACGGTAAGTGCCGAGACAAGAACAGCGTGACTAATGTGTGTGGTCGGCTGACAGGACGGTGTTGTTTGACGCGGATGGTCAACGTCTGTTTGCCGGGACTCACAACGTCCTCAAAGTGTTCAGCTGTCCGTCAGCTGCGTGTCTCGACTCCATGTCGGTCAGCTGGGGTAGTGTTGTCGACATGGCCCTCACTCACACCTACCTCGTATGCTCAGTCGCGCGTCTTTCCTGTTCTAGCAGTAGTCAGTGCTTAAAGTAGTTCGAAAAAGCTGGGGGGGCTACCTCTCACCACTTACCCCTTTCCCTTATCCCCTCATTCAGTCTACCACCCCTCTCCCCCTGAGCTGGGGGGCTGAGCTAAGAGTTGGGGGCTGAGATGAGCCCCCCTTACTTTAAGCCCTGGCAGTAGTTGCTGTAGTGATTGAAGGAGGATTAGCCGTGGCTCAGTGATGAACCACAACAGGCAAATGATTGTCGTCTGTTGGAACGGCATCTGCAGAATTGTTTGCGTGCTCGAGAGATAGTCAGACTCTGCACTCTCATTCTTTCTGTGTGCTTAAACCATCTCCAGTGATAGGCACACCCCAGCTATGACTCTCATGATTTAAATTGCAACATGAATTTTTTTTGATGATGATTTTGATGATTCGATTTTTGGTATAATGGCTTAAAGGCTTGCGGTTCTTTCTGCAGTATGATTTTTAAAATTTTGCGTATTTGGTTTGAGAATAGCTATATCACGTGTAATCTCAGTATTACTTGTAAGTGCTTGATGAGCACGACTGAGTGGATGAACTGTCGAAGCACTCAAACACTTGATTTCCATTAGTAGGTTGGAGTTTAACGTCCCTTTTCAAGTTTTCAGCACATATATGGCTATATCAGAGACGAAAGGTCAGGGTTGGAGAGCTATCCCTAGTCCCTACCCAGTAAAGGAAGGCCAGCGATATATTAACTTCAACTCTGGCCGCCTTTTTGTTCAGCAGCCACTCAAAAAGGGAAAGGAATCAAGAAGCTCATTTAAATTATTACGCTAGCGCCTACAATAGGGGGAGACAACTATCACACCTCAAGACAAAATGCAACAAATACAAGCATGCATTATTAACTAAAAAATGCATATAACACACAATCAACACAACACACAAAAAGCCAGATTTCGTTGCCTCCTACGACATCCGGCCTGGAAACGGAGTGGGACTATTCTGTAGAATGGGAAGGGATGGAAAAGCAAGAAAATAGACGAAGCGAGTAAGAAAGGGAAAAGTAAAAGATACTAGAATATAGTAGAAGGTGGGGAAATGAAGGGATAAGGGGTGGGGGTTGCCTCGGGCACACACGGGGCATGATTTCAAGTAACTGACCGTGATCTACAACACTTGCCTATTGACTAACAAGGGACAATATTTTTGTGTGCATTTCCACTTGAAAATTTAATTTACATCTTACCGGTACATTTCCGTGGAAGATTTTTTTATTTCATTTGAGATTTGCCCATCACTGACCGTTACCTTCATGCACATGATACTCTGCTGGTCTTTTAATCCACTTAATTTGCATTAAAGCATTACTCATTAACAGAACGCTCTCTGCGTACTTCCTGGATGACTGCAGATGTCTTAACTTTCGACTCTACTGAGATTGAATATTTCTCAGCAATTAAACTTCCATGCGGGTGAAATTTTCATGATGTGGGCATTTTTACCCGTCTTAAAATGGTTAACAGACATTTCAATTTCATTAGTGATTGTCTGGCTGTTTGTAATGATGCTGTCAGTTGGTCAGCCGAATGGCATCCAGCATGTTCACAGTACTCTCCAAAGTTTTACTTCAGTCGACCCTTGGAGTCCTGGGGCCCGATTTACAAAAAAAATTCTTAGGAAAAATCCTAAATTTAGCATAAGTTTTTTCTAAGTTTATCTTAAGTTTATCCTAAGTTATAAAGTTAAGATTTTCGTAGATTTTTACATGTAATTTGCTAAAGCAATCTTACGACTTACTAAGTTCTTCCTATATATGCAGACAATTCTGTGAAGAAATGTTAAGTTATTTTTGCGACATTGCAGTTTTCTCATTAAGTTTATCTTAAGTTTTGCGTAAGTTCATCCTAAGTTTTTGTTAAATTTGTCTTAAGATTTTTTTTTGTAAATCGGGCCCCTGGCCTCTTGTATGCAGGTAACTGCAGCATAATTAGTGGGCAGGGTATGCAAAAGTGGAGAGAGATTGTCTGACTGCACTGTACTGGACTATGTGTGACTGTGAGTGCAGGTCGGCGCATCTTATCTGCAGACAAATGTCTCTGCTTTCATTGTCGACATTTCAGTGAGTTTATAACTTTCACTTTTTGTCTGTAAACCGTCCTCAGCATCGGCCGTTAAAATTTCAAATTTTTAACAATCCATGATGGCGATGGCCGCCATTTAGAAAATGTAAAAATTGCCATATCTCACCGTGCAATTTGGCACAATGGCACACACTGACCCGCTATACCGTATCAATCGACAAAATTTCGAATTCATAAAATCCAAAGTGGCGGACGGCCGCCATCTTGTAAATAGCCATAAATTGCCATATTTTAATAATGGTTTTACTGATTGCCACGAAATTTGGCACTATGACTCATTTGGACCCTCAGCGTCTTATCTGCCATTAAAATTCAAATATTCAGTAATACAAGATGGCGGATGGCCGCCATTTTGAAAGTTGGAAAATCACCATATGTCAGCAACGGGTTGACCGATGGCCACGACATTTGACGTGATGACGCACATACCGATAATTGACCCTCTGCACTCTATTGGTAGGGTGAGCTGGCGTCACAGTAATCAATGGTCACGATACGATATCCATGTTGTAGGGGATGTTGTCCTCTTTTGAGAAGTTAATTGGTTAAGATTTGTCACGTTATTTAAATTAAATTAAATCGGTAGGCTTAAGAAAAGCTTAGTGCTAGCGCCAGATCGGCGATCTGACTGTAAGTGCTGCGAAATGTTTACATTTTCTTGCCTTAACTACATTGCGACCAGAACAGCTGGCATGGATGGGAATGAAGAATTACGTCACTGTCAACCTATGTAATTTTACGGCTTATACATAGGTTGACAGTGGCGTAATTTCGTCATTTCTGTATGTGCTAGCAAAAGCGTTTAGCTTAGGTTTACTGTTACAGCTAGGGTCGGAGATGTGCGGACGTGTGCGCAAGCTTTTCGCACGTCCGCGTACGGACGCGGAGGCAACCGTACCTGATGTTGCGGACGCGGACGGCTGGACCTTATAAGATCGTCACTTGCGCGTAATGCGCGTACTTAATGAACGTTGATTTTCAGTTTGATTTTGGATTCAACTAATTGTTCTATAGGCCTAATATGTATAACTCGTAACATCTTTCATTCCTTTTGCACTGAAGTTTTTTAGTCCATGAGAGAACAGAGTACACTGCTGTCATTGCTGCTGGATATCAACCGTCCGCGGAGGCCGATCGTTGGACAGCTGCAGACGCGGACGGACGCGCACATCTCTGTTACGGTTGCCGGATCGTGACTTAAACGTCGATCGCGGCGGGCAACAACCGAAAGTGTCAAAAGTTGCCTTGAAAGACAACAGTGACATCCGCTTGTCTGCTTTTCCATTAAATCAGCTGGGAAAGGATAATTTTTATGAGTTTTTTTACCAAAGCCTGATGACGTCAACCTTATTCTGGTACCAGTTCTTCCATTTCCGACTCACCTATTCTTTCACCCATCACTACTTCCTCTTCTGATTCACCACTTCACCACTCTGCTCATCCGTTACTCTTTCTCTCTTTCACTGCCGGCTTAACATCTACCAGTTTCACAAATCCTACCTGAGGTGCGTGCAGGCAAACCAGTTCAAAACTACTACCGCATGGACAGACCTGAAGATTGGGCTTCATATATTAACGAACATTAGTAATATGAAAACGAATGGCTAACCTGTTCAACCTGTTAGTTACATTTAGTTGAACTGCTGTAGTTACACAGTACTAGATTACTTAGCTCACTTAATCAGAAAAAAACACACCACCTTTGAATGTGGTATGAAAAGGTGTTTATTACGATGATTTGTTAGCTGTTTGCGTCAGTATCTCGTTAACAATGTGCAGAAAGTTCCAGCAGGCACGGTTGACCAACGTCAGTCCAAGCTCGTCCACAGTGCAAAGAATAGGTATCATTGTCGAGTTATGTTGTTGTTTACCTGTGACTTTGCTGTAGCACGGTGGCTGTAGTTATGGACTCACGGTGCTGTTATAAGTGTTCTGATTCACTTTCTTACCAGCTGTATCATTAACACAATGGTCTTAGTGGAATGTGGATTGATGTCAGCTGTTGTTATGTTTTATGTGCTTTGTCTGTGGGATGTGGGACGTGCAGTAATGACAGTTTTTATGGTGTTTTACATTCTTTGACCATTTTTCGTCCCACAGGAGACGTAATTTCTGCACAGTGTCTGGACCATACATCTAGTTAATGATTGCTTAACTATCACTTGTATACCACATAAAGATGCTATTCAATTTAGTTTACTGGTAAACTTTAGAACTCTAGACAGAGATAGAAAAAACAGATTTGATGTCGACACTTGTAAGCAGCTTGAGACGCCGAATGCGCCGAGAATCAAGACGCACATAGCAGTGTGGCAACCAGGGGTCTTGGCATCTTCGGGGTGTCATGGCCCCTGCCTTCCCCCCTAAATCGGCCAGTGCCAGTGTGGCTTAAAACTACCTGTTTCACAAATCCTACCCCCGTAGTCTCACTTCTTCTTCCCGGACTGTCTTCACGGACTATTGCCTGGACCGTTTCTTCTGATCTACTCGGTTTTTGTTTTTAGTTTTTCCTTATTTTTCGTTTCTGTGCCATGCGCTAGATTAAGCTGGCCATTTCGTCAGCATTTGAGCGCACGTAAATCTACCGTATCGTATCGTACGATGCTGTCTCCAAAGAAGAGGGAGAGAGCAGTTTTGTAGCTGCATGACTGGATGCAGCTCACAGTGATGCAGTGCTCTCACTGCGTTTGCATGTCTGTGATGTGCACAGGAAAGTGAGAAAAATGAGCTCATCGTCAAGAGATACGTCTTGTGCAGCTCTGGCAGCGGAAGCCGTACCTGAAGACTGGGCAGCAAGTTTTAAACAATGTATGATCTTTGTTTACATCAGCATGGCGCACCTGTCACCATTGAGCACCTGTGTGCATCTTAAAATGTTGAGGAGTTTCTCATGAATATTGTACTCCAATTTGGTCTCCGACCGTCTCCCTACTCAGTTACTATGGTTAAGTGTGTGGAGTCTGTGCAACGAGCTTTTACCAAGAAATTACCTGATATGAATAGTTTAACATACTTCGCTTTGAATCATTGGAATTAAGACGTTTGAAGGCTGATTTAATTATGTGTTTTAAAATTTTAAAGGGTTTCCAGGGTTCGTGCAGATCCTGGAAAGTCCTGGAAAGTCCTGGAATTTTATTGTTCAGAATTCCAGGCCCTGGAAAGTCCTGGAAAAAGGCATAGGTCCTGGAAAAGCCTGGAAAGTCCTGGAATTATACACCAGCGGTTCTGGAATTGTTAGTTCTGGTTTGAGTAGTTGTGAAGCAGATAAGCAATTCCTCTTAATACATTGCCACCTCTTGGGCCAAATCGAGTATTAGAAATACCTTTATACTTTTAAATAAAATAATAGAACCTCGGGCATTGCATTTTCGATTCTTCGCCGTAATGCGGATAAACTGATAACTGATTTTGTATATGCA
>Ga0209780_1005192_pt1 | contig 10228 bp, 4 predicted proteins | sample WorMetexBAHAMAS2_FD_187384 | JGI IMG/M metagenome (GOLD analysis project Ga0209780, IMG submission 187384) | Marine gutless worms symbiont microbial communities from Max Planck institute for Marine Microbiology, Germany - Inanidrilus exumae... | ecosystem: Host-associated > Annelida > Digestive... | reverse complement strand
TGTCCGGGGTGGATGTCCGGGGGTGATTGTCCGGACACCAGTCTGTCTATAGAGCGAATATGTTCAGATAAAGAGTTCCACGTTGACGGTGCGGAAACAGAAAAAGAGCGTGAGGAGAAGTGACTTCGATCGCGGCTTCGAATACTTATTTGTTATACCTTTAACTTCACGCTGATGCGTCGGTTGCTGGCGCAGATTCTAATATGACACCACGTGCAATACGACATCATCATTCGATTACAAGTAAGTAAGTAAGTAAGTAAGCAAGTAGTTCATTAGCAACAAGAACAGAACGTCATAGTGTCAGCAGCACAAAATAATACAATTTGATGCTAAATAGGAGCTGATAAAGACGTGTTAGGTTGAGAGTTTTAGCTCCGAACTTTACACCGACAAAACCAAAGGCAAGGAGATTGGGAAGAGGAAAGCATACAGTAAATACAATGAACAGTAATTTATTTGTTCAAATATATAAATTAAACTATAAAATTGCAATGATAGCAATAAAACATAAAACATTTGAACTGGACAAACCAGGCTGGACAGCAGCACTTATGTATGCCTATAAAAGGAAAAAAAGAAAAATATATTAATGGTTAAAACATTTAAGGAAACCAGAAAAGTCAACTAACTTAATAGAACGCTTAAAACTAGAAACGAGAAAGAGAAGGAAACAATCAATAATTTTCAAGACAGTGTCACTTTAGATTTCTTTTGAATAAATAAATGGAGCAATATTAACGCCAACTACTTCTACTAGGCCGACCACAAATTAAGCTAAGAAAGGCGGATTCATTACAGAGTCGAACGTTAACATAAGTATTAAAAAGAGGAGTTTTAAAGATGTAGTCTAGAAGGAGCAAGACCGGGTGCGGTTGCGTGTGGCGATCTGCTCGGTAGGTCTGGCCGCTCGCAGAATTTAGTTCGTAGTCTCGGTATTACGGGCGCAATTAGATGTAGATGAGGAGCGAAGACCGTCATGGAGAGACGTGTACATCCGTCTTGTCTGCCTTTATCGTATGCCGCATCCAGCTGTATATCAGTCTTAAGTGTGTTGTAAGTTTGCTATTTGGCTGGCCCCACAGCGATGTTGTTCCTGTTATGCCCTGGGTCTATATTCCTATGTTAAATAACTTGTATACAAATATTTTCTGTTCGACAGCTTAATTATTATTATTATTATTATTATTTATTTAATACGCCGAAGCAGCAATGAGCTAAGCCTAAACAATACACACAATACAATGCTAAAAAAACTGCTACAAATAACCGTCAATAGACCTTTCAAAGCACTGCCACACTCTAGACTTTACTTCTCTCCGAGAAGTTACCAACAGATCACAGTCAATATTCAATTTACACGCCAGCTAATCCAACTATCTTGTTTGTCGTATCCTACTGCACAGCTTGGCCGACGCTCAGCTTTCCATCCATCGACAGCGTTAACGTCGTGCAGACAACGCATTACTTCCACGCCGTTTGCGCGGCGACTCAAAATATAAGCAGCAGCAGCAGCAGCAGAAGCATCGGTAGTGACAAGGAGGCAATAGCATCTCACGCAAGTACGATTACAGTGACCTGTACATTTTCCGTGTCACGCCTTCTTTGACCTTGATTACTTTCTTTGCTTTCATCGGCGCGTTATTTACTGTGATGTGCATTCCGCAGCGACTGGAGGACTGCATATACGTAACCTCATAACTAACCCCGGCTGTTATTACTGGCCCGCCTACACACAGTGTCGGTGGCCAGTATTGTTTTGCTCGCCGTGCGTCTGTCGTCGTCTGTCGTCATCTGTCGGTGTCTGTAACACTCCACGGTGCAACGTAACTCACTAGGGGGCAGCACGCGGCGGGCCAGTAGTGTCACGTCCCGTCAGTGCGAAACCTTGTTCTATCTCTGTTCGAACGTGAACGTATCGTCGTCATGTGATCCAAAAAGATATCGACGAACACGCAGGCGTGGACCAAGCCGTTCAGAGAGAACATTCAACGATGCTGAAGAATTTGTTTTGCTTGTTACCCAAGCCGACGGCAGTGACGTGGGTGTAGTTTTTGCCGGCGTTTGTCTGTCTGTCTTTCTGTCTCTTTATCCGCGCGATATCGCAAAAACCGCTGCAGCTAGGATCACCAAATCTGACACGGAAATGTTCAACAATTAGTACTGAAAATCTATTTATTTTTGGGGTCAAAAAGGTCACGGTCAAAGGTCAAGGTCACGAGGCACGGCGTGGGGGTTGTCAAATTCTTGTCAGTGCTTGTTTCTTCTCGCTTGTGCTTCGCGGTTGTAACTTGTCTGTCGCGTCGAGCGCTGTGACGGACGAGGAACCGTTAAGGGAGCAAAGACGCATTTGACACGGTAGATCAATGAGTCGTGATTGGCCGCTGGCGACACTGAGTCGATACTCGAGCCGGCACGTTGGCAGCACGGTGCCGAGTGTCGATCAGTCCGTCAGCGTACCCCGACACCCCGGAACAATCGGCGACCGGTGCGGCCGGCGCGCGCGACGCGAGGCGGTTTTTATCAATAAATCAATGGAGCGAAATCGGCGACAGACGTGGCGTGACCGTGCATGCACTTGTGTCCCATTCGACCCGCCGCACACTTTTTTCACTCGCTCTTTTGCCGGCGAACGTTCTCCCCATCTTTTTGTGTGTGCGGATGCCGCAGCACGGTTGCTGGTGGTCTGTTATCACGACTGTCGCGTCGCTGGACACGACACATATGTGATTATCACTCGGTCGGCGTTGTGCCTGCTGTCCGCTGCAAAAGTCCAGATCCTGCACGTCCGATGTTCATCTCGGTCGCACGACGTCCGATGTCAGCTCGTCATTTTGCGTTGGTTGCGTGGCACAGCGGTAGAACGTCGCTCTGTGACCGGCGAACTTTCACTGTCTTACGCTCGACCTGCAGCTGATGGGTGACCACTTATGTGGGTAAACCGTCCGCTAACAAGGTCAGCCAACTAGGCCAACTCAGCCTTTCATCCTTCCGAGGTCAGTAAATGAGTACGGTAGTGAGCTGTAATGGGATGTGCGCTGCGTCGATCGGGTGGCGCCATCTGGTGAATGCTTACGGAGTAAAGGCAGGGTGGTTCATTATATTCGTGAATAAACATGTGGGTGGCAGGTAAAACTGTGTGATCCCTCTAACATGTGCTATTCCTGAGCGCATTAGAGGTGGTTACGACGTTAATTGACGTTTACTTTACTTTACTTCACTTGCGATATTGACCGACTGTACCGGACTAAATCCAAGAGTTGGTCATGAGTTGGTCATGAAAACAGAAAGAGACGATTGGCGATTCAGTTACAGTGGTTTAGTCGAACGTTGAAGTCACGACAGCAGTCGTTCATAATAGCGACGTGAAGGCCGGTTTAAGTCGCCGAAAGTCTAAAGGCTGGTTCACACCAGATGCGTAGTCGTGCGGCGCGGCGCGGCGCCGATTGGCCCCGCAACGCAACAATGGTGTATTCTAGAAGAATGCCAGTAGCCACATGGCATCCCCATTGAAAGTCATAGAATCCTATTATTTCGGATTTCTTGCATGGATTCAGCCTTTTTTATTATGAAAATTAACAGAAAACGCTGTAATAAGTACTTCATTTAAAGTCCGTAAATAATGAAATTCTGGATATAACGTCAAACATTTTTCTCGTTGGCTATACGTTACATAGTTGTTCCGCACGTTCATTGCGAAAATAAAGTGCGTTAAAGTGCGTTGAAAAGTTCGTTCATTGTCATTTTAAAGTTATGTTTTCTGGTGTAATCGCGTCTTGAAAGTTAGAATGTAAGTGTAAGAGGCTGTTGTGAACTGAAAACTAATCCTTTAAGCTGTTTAGGCTGTTATGAAAGTATTTAAGCATCACTGGTGTATTTGATTACTTAAGATTCAATTTCAAAACGCAAGACTTTGAGATTGCTAATGAAAGCTCAAATTTGCAATTGGGAATAAAAAACCTAGAAAAACGTGAAGTGCGTTCATGCATGGAAACGGCGTAGTGGTCGGCCAGCAAGGTCATGGCAACGTACGTTGTAAAAAAAACTAGAAGAAGCCAGCACTCACAAGAGTGCAAAGACCCACGTCGACAATGTTTTTGTGACTCGTGACCTTGATCTTTTTACCCTAAAATAAATGTATTCCCAGGACTCGTCGTGGAACATTTGTATGTCAAGTTTGGTGATCGGTCAGCCACCAAGCTTCTGGCTACGTGGGCTATACGCCGCTGAACCTTGAATTGAACTCTGCCTGGCACATTTCGATAATGCATATATTATTTATAAGGTTAATTATTTGAAGTTAATGCAATGCAATGGTAAAGACTATTAGTGTTTGCAGTTCAGTCTCCTGGTTTAAAGCCTCTGCTAGATTGCGCATCAGCAATGATGCAATGACGTTTGTAACAGCAATACGTCATGCATACTTCATCGACATAAATACATCACAACTGCTGCGGTTGCTGCTGACAGCGAACTGACATGTTTGTTCTCCGACAGCAGGGTCATGCTCCGCTCGCCCCATCATCCGCCAATCCATCTTTCTATTCATCAGTTTTTAGACCACCCGCCGACAACTCAAGACAGTGCTTCTTTGAACGCTATTTTTGCATGCGACATACAGGGACGAAATATTTCCATATTATTGGACGTCTTACCTTTTAAACGATTTTCGCGGTTTTTATCTGTCGCCGTTAACATTATGTATAAACTGCAGTTTTATTCGGCTCGAAGCTAGACTTCAGCCGAATATTGGATTCACTTTACGGCGCCTTTTGGTGGTGTTCACGCGTTCGGCCATAACTCCGCCGAAAGTGAACCGATTTGGATGAAATCTAGAGCACTCTGAGTACATTGCTGCATGGGGACTGGCCCTGGCACTGGCAGATTTTGGGCGCGATCCTGGACAGACAGGCGAAATTGTTTTTTTTTGGTCAGGTAAGCATCACACGATTTCGCGTATTTCACGAAATTTGAACACAGCACGTTGATCGGTGTCGCGATGAAAACTTTCAGAAAAGAATTTTTGAAAATTTAACCGTAAGGGGTCGTTTGTTAAAAAAATGCAAAGGTTTCTAAAAAAATCGTCTTACGCCATAACTCCGCAAAGATTACAGATCGCCGAAATTTCACTATTAAAATAGCCCTGTACGAAATTTCTAGTTGTCATTTTTACCGCGGGAATCAATTCAATGTCAGCTGGAATGTACACTCCGTACAAGAAACCTCCCAAAATTTTCTGCGACGTCAGACGCGGATTGACAACACGGCAGATAACACTAACATCACTCCGTCACAGGCAGCCAATCACCATCGATTATTGAGTCACGTGACACTAGGCCTCGTCGAAGGCAGGAAGTAAACAGCTTTTGCACAGATAGCCGAGCCCTTCGAGCGGAATACTGCATTGTGGGCATTCCACTTCTAGTTAAATATTTACTTACTCTTACAATTAATGCGTCTCAACTCGCATCCTTCGTAGGGCCTACGGCATAATAGGCGTGTAATTGTTTAAATAAGGCCCGTTTAACAATTCTTCTTCTGGGTAGAAGAAATGGCCAAACATTATACAACCAACATGGCCTGTGAAGCTAGCTGCATACGTGATGCTGATTGGTCAGTATTCATCCAGAGAGGGCTTATCGTCTCTGTCGATAACCAGATGCTGCACGTTTGACCATCAGCTGGGTATACAATATATATACGAGCCCGAAGTCCCGAACAGCAAGGCGGACGAGCGCTTCACGACGCTGTCTGTCAGCCGCCATGGTGTGTTGCCACCATGGCGGTCTTGCGTTTTGCGATTGAATCTTCAGTAACCAAATAAATCACTGATGTTTAATTATCCAGGAACTCGCAGCGTACGTCAACTTAACTTGCTGAGTATGACCGACTTGCAGACTCTGAATCTTCGGACTTTATGGCGCTATATAAATTAGCTTTTAACTTTAACTCTAAGTTGTATAGCGTTGTCTTTGCATCCCGCGAAATTCCGCGAGAGTGGAACGCTTCGCGCATCTGCTGACAACTTGCCGGTCGTGCTCACTCACTGAGAGCTTTCTGCTGACGATCCCTCCGAGAATTCGCAGGCTAGTCGCACGCTCGAATTTCGATACCTGATAACAACGGAGGTGGCGTTCGTAAGTCCTTGCTATTGCATCTGCTGCGTCATGGCGCGATTTAGTTTCCGATTAGTGAGTTGTGTCTACTGTTCGGCGTCTTGTAGTTCGGCGGCGCGTGACTGGATATTGCTGGCAGGGATAATCAGATATGTATCATCGCATTTTAAAGGATTAGGTTGCCAACGAAGATTGCGCATAGATCTGCCGCATTATCAATGTATGAGGCAGGCCCGATCGCAGTCTCGCAGAGCCCTGAATAGTACGGGCTGTTATTGGATCTGTAGTGCCTTCAAATGTCGTACAGTGTCCATGACCGTCAAAAAGTCAACAAGACAATAATTATTATTGTATATACGCAGCGTCAGAGATTTGGAGTTGAGCAATCAATCTTATCCAGTAGGGTAGCATGGCGAACGGTGTCATATATTTAGCTGAAATCCAGTGCAATTTGGACGGCAGCAGGGTTGCTTGATAGTAGCTCGTTTACAGCCTGCAGAAGTGAGATGAGGGTAGCCGCGTGGTGGAACCGGTTGGGCGAAAAACATACACAGAAGTTAAGTGCGGGTGGTGGTTCTATAAAATAATGCAGGGTAGGCTACAGAAGCTGTGAGACCACAATGCTCTCCACGCTCCATCACTCTGTGATGGCGGTTTGGCGTAGTGGCAAGGCGTTTTTCTCGATCAACAAGGTTAACCTACGCTGAGCCCGATTAGTACTGGGATGAATGACCGTGTCCGGGTTCGACTCCCGGAGGCGGCACTTTATTTAGGTATGTAACCAGCCACCCAGGTCGACTCAGCCTTCTGCCCTCCGTGAGACGGTAAAATAAGTTAGTAAGTAAATGAGTACCAGCCAAAGGGCGGTGATGCTCTGCGGCTGGGAAGTAAAGTCAGACATGGTGTAACTTGCAGGTAAAACTGTGTGATCCATGTCTGAGCGCATTAGAGGTAGTTACGACGATGCGCTGTACAAATCGACGTATACTTACTACTCTATTAAGCACTGGCTTGATGGATATTGGTCTGAAGTCAGAATGGCAAACATGTGTATCAGTCGTAAGGTTCGTCCACACCCGATGCGTTGCGTTAAGGTGCCGTGCGGCGCGCGCGGCACCGCAACGCAGCGCGTCCAAGGCGAAGCATATCGACAGGAGCGTTCAGTTATTCTTAGCGAGGGTGATGTTGGTGGCCGAGATAAGGGTGACCAAAGATGTGGATGATCATCGGCGAAATTTCCGTGAAATAAAGCATTTTTGCCAAGAGCTTTCGCGGAATTTGTCCCCATGAAATGGGCTGTGTTTGAGTAATACTGGTATTTTTTCTGCTATTAAGAATACTCGCGACACACAGCAGCACGATTTTAATACCAATACGTTGACTCATCAGCTGAGTGACTTGCGTGGTCGTTCTGAGTTGACTAATAGCCGGAGATCGGTCACAAAACTGTCACTGATGCATATAGGATAAGGCGTCGTCGCATACATGAATACGTAAACAGCGTCGAAGCGGGTTGGGGTCGCCGTCCCGAGCAGACGGCACGCAACCGAGAGATCATCGGTCTGCTACGACCCGACCCGGAGACGTGCTGCCGCTGCCAGGACGGGACGGGTCAGGTCAGATCGTGGCACGCCACCAGCTCAACTGACCGATCGCCTGCCTACCTACGACGACCACGCCGCCGCGGTGTTGTTCGTTCGTCCGTGCAAACTTCATTCGCGGCGAGAAATCTTTTCTACCGGAATAGAGGCGTAATCGTTCGCGTGTCAACCACGTGACAACCAGGTGGCATCTCTTGCGCCAGAGATGTAACGAGTCCAGCATCTGCCGAATCCGAATTCGAGTCCAAATCCGGATTCGATTTTCGAGATTGCGCCATGATAGATAGGATGAAGTGACGTGTGTTGTAGGGCAAGTTGTCGCAATAGGCCGCAACTATGCCGTGCATGCGTGCGATGTGGCCTGAAATGTCAATTGATTGCACGATGGGTGAGTTAGTAGTGAAAGTTCGTAACCCTTTTTCGGCTAGTGGCAATATATTTGCCACTACGTGGTGGTATACCTAACGGCTAAAGTACACAGTTTTGCCACCCATGTAATTCATCTGTTGAATTTGTTCTAACTGCTTTGGGGCGCTTATGGCTGTTAAGGCGGCGCTTTTTAAATGGACTTACTTACTTGTTTAGCGTGTTAACATACAGCAAGGATGGGCTGTGTGAACACAACACAGACATCGATGCCCATTTCTCCCGTCGACTCCATCGTGGCTGTCTTTGTCTGTATTTGCCCACTAAACAGTTAGGTGTTCGTCATCATGTCGTTGTTGAGTAACTCGGTAGAACCTCTCTAGCAGCGGTGGCTCGCTCACCTCTTCTGCTCGGGCGATGTACATACAGTGTACGCCGTACGGTAATTACCCACACCGGCATAGCGGCCGGCGTGGGTAAAGCGTTCAGTCGCGTCTGCCTGTTTGTCTGTGTGTCTGTTTGTCCGCGCTCTAAAAGGAAAACGGCTTGCGCTATCGACACCAAACTTGGTACACGCATACTCTATAGCAGAGGTCAAAAGGTCAAAGGTCAAGGTCACGTGGTTACGAAAACCGTCACGGTCGCACGGTTGCTAGTGACTATGTCCCGTATTCCGCATACCAATATGCCGCTGTGTGGTACCTGCGGCCGTTGCCGGTGTGGGTCTGCATGTCGATACGACTGTCTATGTTTTCTAGTTCAGTATGCGGTGCGTACGGATGACGGTAATTGATTGTCGAGTGTAACGGACGGACGGACGGACAGTCGGCTGTGGTGCGGTCGTGCCGAGCGGCATCAGGACGCCGTCGACAGCTTAATCTGCGCACTTAGCACTGGATTGTCGTTTACGATGGTTCTCTGCTCCCGCCTCGTTTATTAGCGTCGACCGAGCACCAGCTCAGTTCCGCTGCCCGCAGCGTCAGCAGCCGCGCATCAATTTCCCTATTCCGCCACGGACAATATAGCCATTGACCTCTACTTCAACACGGCTTTTACAGCCTTGTCGGGTCTTTAACAAAGCAGAAGAGTTCCATCTCTTCAATGGACAACCGCAATATTTAACTAAATGGCTGTATTGTGTGGAATGCCCACTAGACAGTATTCGGCTCGAAGGGCTCGGCTGTATCTAATAGGTAGTTCCTTAATTGGGCCCACCCGAGTCAACGCAAACGGCATATGGCTCGCTGCAAAAGTTTCTGCAGGGCTTACTAGGTGACAGACCGACAGACCACGCTACTCGGTCGGTAACAATAGCCGGCATCTACATAAGTAGTACTGTAATGTGGTCTGATGATAATTGTAGAATATGTAGACTCTTAGACTGGATTTCATGATTTTATCATCCAACGGAACAAGGCAATCGTAGACAGGAGACTTCGCTTCACCCGCGGTGTGAAATCGCACGCTTAACTATATACTTCGTTAACCTAAGTCCAGTTAATGCTAAATTAACTTCGATTTCCTACATCCATGCATCCCCGCAAACCGTCTTGCGATTAAAGATCGTATAAACGTGCGAAAAATGGCTTATGCAAAGGTGAATGTAGACTTATGCAAAAATTCAAAAACTAAGGCACACTATGAGACGACGGAAAGTTTTCGATGTCACAAGTTAGCAGTAAACAAAGTTAATTTTTGCGCAGTTATTCTCCGGATTTGTATATGAAGTAATAATAGCCCCTGCGTGTAATCTGCAGTATGTAGCTCATGGCGTCATCTGGTGATTACGAATGTATCGATATACTATGGTTGCCGAACGTCACCGGCATCCGACATTTCCGAAAAATTTGGGAGTAGAATTCTTGTACGGAGCGTATAGCCCATGGGAATTACTTTGGTAGTGAATTTCCAGCGATCTGTAATCATTGCATGGCGGCAGTCGCAAGACGTTAAAATTTTATCGTACATTTTTGCGATTTCTAAAAAAGGACCCCCTACGGTAACATTGTCAAAATTCTTTTTCGAAAATTTTGATCGCCTCACCGATCAACGTGTTGTGTTCAAATTTCGTGAAATTCGGGGAAATCGACGAAATCGTCTTTTTACCTGACAAAAAAAAATTTCGCCTGCCTCGCAAACTGTCGC
>Ga0209780_1005191_pt1 | contig 10230 bp, 8 predicted proteins | sample WorMetexBAHAMAS2_FD_187384 | JGI IMG/M metagenome (GOLD analysis project Ga0209780, IMG submission 187384) | Marine gutless worms symbiont microbial communities from Max Planck institute for Marine Microbiology, Germany - Inanidrilus exumae... | ecosystem: Host-associated > Annelida > Digestive... | reverse complement strand
TTGAATCCAACCAGTGCAAGTCACTCACAGCTGTTTTAAACTTAGTTTTCTTGTTAACATAATGCCAGAATTTTTTAGGATTTCTTTTACATTCCAAGGATATTTTCCGCTGTTCTTCCTGGCACAATTGGAAATATAAACACTGTTAAGATCTTGTTGAAAGCAGACAGTATTCGTTTAAAACATACGGAAACCATAGTACTGTAGTGTAATATTTTGTGAATCAGTATTTTAGTCACTATTTTTCGAATATAGAGGCCTTTGAGGCCTGCTTCCGTTTTCTCCATGTGACATGATGATGTACTACAAATAATAAAATAAAATAAATAAACAACAGTGCTAACCATCTCTCATGGAAGTGAAAAATCTTCGCCAACTCCCACACACAGAACAAATACCCTCAGGGATATGAAGTTTTAAAGCACTAGTTGGCAGCGCTTGAGAACTTAACTGGGCCCTGGGAGGAGTAAACAGTGAATCAGCAACATAATGTTAATTCTACGACAATGAACCATTCTTAATAACGATTTGACTTATCCTACGGGTTGTGTGTATGTGCGTTTTTGTGATTAAAAGGCCTACAAACGGACCGAGTTGGTTTTTGCGCGCGAAGGTTACCATGTGTCTGTGTCTGTGTGTTTGGAACACTGATGAGCTGTGCAAACACGAGTGAACCGATTTGAAGGGCTAACTCATGTGGGTCCAATGAACCATGCGTTAGATGGCGGTCAAGATCGGACAAATCCATTCTCAGCCGTCAGGGGTGACAAGTCGGCGATGAGGCCTTTTGCAAAAATACTTCGAACTTTAGCAGTCCGCATCCGCATGCGGAAAGGGAATGGATCGACGGAGGTGGCAGCTGTACTCAGAACATTTGTGGACTCTCGTTATGCCACAATCGGCTACCCGAGCAGTTGCTGAGCTCATGTCAGTTATTACAACTAAAAGTAAAACGACTGCAAATAGGAACTAGAATCGAAAACAGCGAATGATACAGCAGCAAAGGTCACTAGCATTATCAACGGTCACCAAATATTAGACGTTTGCCATCGATCGTGCTCCGCTGGCAGTGCTGTTTATTATACTGCAGTCGACATGACGCGAGAGGATCCCCTGGGAAATTGCTACTCGATCGCCTCCGACGTTTTTCAGACATATGGAACAAATTCATCATACGTGTAATGAATAATTAACGACGCTGCGGCTAATTTTACTTGCAGAAAACAACAGAGCGACATCCGTACAGCGTGTATACCAACTCAACTGACCACGTACAGAAAGAACCAAGACTGGGGTTAGCGACACAAATTTCATGCAGAGGACACAAACGTCGAGGCTCAGCAGTCGCAGTCGGACCGCGCGACGCCCTCTGTCACGATCGACGTGTTGTAAACGAAGACGGACGCTCGGTGTTATCAACTTACAACAGTCAAACTAAGCTGGCAAAACTGCATGTAGTGTGACGAAAAACTTGGGAAAAAGCCAAAAAAAATCGGCAAAGTTCAGAGTTTGGGATAAGGCTCCAGGGGAAGCATCCTTTATATTTTTGGAGATAACCGAATTGCCTCATAATACAATGTAGGATTCGTCGAGGGAAGCCTCTGTGCTGATAACCAGCTCTATCCGTTCAGTACCAGCGTGTGACAGACAGACGGACAGAAACCGGACCATCGCATACACCGCGCTATAACCCGCGAGTTGCATGTGCGTCGAGCAGTAAAAAAACTTTTAGCGAAAAATAAACTGCATTAACATTTGTACGGAAATCACATTTACGATCGATGCCAGTACTTTTGTCTAAGACGAATGATTCATTATCTGACTGAATGTAAGCAGAGTTAGTTTTACAGGCAAATGAACAAACAAACCTTGGTAGTATCGTTCACTAATCCACCATTCTGTAAATAACAACATGCGTACGTGTGGACTGTAACTCGAGCAGAAAGCAAAAACATCTAGCACTCTGCATTCAATCAACCCTTTCAACAGTCGCAGTTCTATAGGGGGAGAGGGTAATCGGGCTTTAGACTCCAAAAGTTTCTGTATATCCCCTAATAGAAGCCTTTTAGGGGGTTAAATTTATGGGGTTAAATGTGAATCCGTCACCATGGAAAATGAACTGAAATATTGGCCAACAGAGCTGAAAGGGTTAAAACAACAAGCAGATGGCCAACATGCAACGCTAACAACATGCCATTAAACAACATAACTTAAAATCTACCGCATTTTGTAACAATTTAATAATAATAATAATAATAATAATAATAATAACAATAATAGTAGTAATAATAATAACAAGCATCATAATTCACACATGCTACAGGTTATCTGCCTGCTACCACGGCATTGCGAAACAGCAAACATGAACGGAACATGCCGTCTAATCAACGTTACTGGACTACAGAACACACACTGCAAAACTGCGTGGCACTGTCTGAATTTGGGGGAATATGTTACACAGTATTTAGATCTGCTGCACCAAATGTTTAGCATAGTACTTAACAACTGCTGGACACTATGAGAACTACGAGAACACTACAAGAAAAGTGGATTTCGCGGATTTTCATGTCATCAAGCTAAGACTCTGTTTATGCAGAGAGTTTCGAGCCACGATCACCTGCTAATGAAGTACAGTTCACAAACTTCCATAATGAAGTCACTCCATATAAACTCAGTTATGAGACTGGTTTTACCGACCACTTCAGTGGTCCACTTTAGTGGTCCAAGTTGAGCAATTAGTCCGGTGTGTGTGTCTATGTGTCTGGACAATAACTTTTGAACTAAATGACCTCCGACCTAGATATTTGTCAGCTGGTTCATCTACCCAGGTCAAGTTAGAAGGTCAAGGTCATAGGTAAAGTTCACGGTCACGGAAGGAAAAATATCGCTAAAGTGGTCGGTGCGACCTCAAGTGAGGGCTTTCTAGTGTAGTCTATCATCTGGCACCGGCGCACAGAACTGCACCGTTCGCAACAATTCTGCACGGAAACCAGATAATAAACCAGATCGCCGCTCTCGACAACTGCGGTAGGTCGAAATCAGCAGGTAGGCTAGGCTACATGTAGTAGCGGTGTGATGATGAAGCGCTGTGCATTATCAGCAGCTGAGAACACGATCGTTAATAATTAAACGTGGCGGCATTCGGTGGCCAGCCACATCACTCAGCACCCTCACGACCACCTTGTTCATCGAGACCACCACGGCGATGACGCTCACACGACGCCCATGTTACCATGGCAACGGCAGCAGCAGCAGCAGCAACGACGTCACCGTTAACCCACTGAACGACTACGACAATTTTACGGTTCCAGCTCTTCATGTGGTAATTTCATAGTTAACTATTTTTCTCAATATCTGCTCCTACAAGAGATAACATAGATAGGGTGACAATGACGTAATTTCGACATTTTAAAGGGCAAGGAAATGTAAACACGAATGGCCGTTGTACCACTGTCACCCGTCGTTCACAGCCGGCGCTTATAAACGCAACCTCCAAAGAGTTAGCGGGAGTCTGTTGCTGCTGCTGGGAAGACAACGTGTATGATTTACGACGTGTTTAGACTGTGGCAGGCGGTTAATGCACACGACGGGTGTTAAATGTTCAACAACAAACGAACCGACGTTGCGACGCAGCAGTCAGGCAGCAGCGATTTTACAAAATCAAACTTCTAAAGAAGCAAGAGGATTTGAATCTCAAAAACACATTAGCATTAACCTTCCAACCCCAGCGACTCGGAAGCCTGCCCAAAATCGTGCTATTGTACAATATTGTTACTCAATAATTTGATCAAACTCACGCTAGATTTGAACGCAATCGACCAGTAACGTTTTATATACATTGCTTATGGACTAAACTGCGTACAGGTAAACAGCCCGCAGTTCATTCACAGTTACTTGGGTAAACGCAAGTGCGATAGTGTAATTCAACTTAGTGGTATGGTTTCACTCTTCAAAATATTTACATCTAAAGAGCCGGTTCATTTTCCCGCCCACGTACCCCGGCTACGAGCCTGCAGTAAGTACGGTAGTAGCACTGTTAGGGGGAAGAGGGCAGTTAAGAATGATAACACGTATTATGGACGACCTTGGAAGTGATGTCGGCGTTGTGGTCGTTCTGCAGCAGCAGCGTCGCCGCCTTGACGTCATCTTTCTTGGCGGCAATGTGCAGCGCCGGAAGTCGCACCTTGCTACGAAGATCGTTCTCCAGCAGAACAGCCACGACCTTGTCGTGTCCTTGCTGCAGCGCTACGGCCAGCGGCGTGAACCCGTCCTGCAGGCGAGCACCGGCAGCGACACACCCGTAGATTATTAAATATTCTAGGTTATACACTAGCAATGCCACGATACACGGCACCTCCACCCGTTTATAACGGTCACGTGACGACAATGATGTTGTTTGCACTGTTGTTTGGTCAACAAGTGGTCAACAACTTTTGACGAAAGGCAGCATCGCAGGGGGCGATTTTTCACGGGGGAGCTATGTAATGTGACAACGACCAATCTGTAGCATTGCATGCGACTTAAAGTCTTTCGACATTGTTGCAGAAAACAGCAATAAACGGCAACAATGTCGAAGCAACAGACGAATTTGTCGAAGCAACATTCCAATGCCTTTGAATGGGCCGGGAACCCCCAAATTTGCCCCTTCCCGTCGGGATCTCGACCCTGTCTAATACATAGCTCCTCGGGCCTACCCGAGTCAGCCACCACACGGCATCTCGATCGATTCAGCCGTTTTTACAGGGCTCACGAACGCGACCAACAGACAGATAGACAGACAAACAGACGACGCTACTTCTTCTGTAGCAATAGGCCGCATCTCATGCCGTGAGTGCATGCGATGCAGCCTAAAAATTAATAACAGCCTGGAATGCTAAATTACTGTCATTCGGTGACTAAAACACAGTACTTTGGTGTTTGGTCATTTTTCCGTGGTTGAATTAGACAGCAGACTATCGTCACGTAACTTCCGCCTTAGCGCGGCGTGTACCACCGTGCCACGGCGTCAGGCCTGTTAGGCTATTAGCTGCCAGTCCTTTCGGCCTAGAATATTTAATAATTCATCACAGGGCGCTGCCGACTCTTCCCAGTTATCTGCGGCTACAGACACCTTGAGCCAATGAATTATTTAATGACTGTCACTGAGAATAATTGATTTTGAATGAAATACAAACATAAGAACAACATAAGTGAATCGGTATAGAATTCAATGTTATTCTAAGCAACACACAAATCACAGAAATACAAACGGAAATAATACAGAAACACGAAAATAAACCACTTAATGCAGTTAGAAATTAAAAATAACCAAATATGAGAATTTGGCTCAAGTTGCAAAAATACAGTTAGAAATTACAGATTACATGTCCATACCAATGAAGATATAGCTTAATTCAACACGTGCTTGTAAGGACAACCAGCCAAGTCACTGGAGAGTGGCATAATTAAGACTGTTAGAACTCTGTAATAGAATGCATGTAAACAATCTCATTTTCTTGGTCTGGCAATTAAATGCAAGCATCGCTTGTGTGAATTTCTAGTATTGTAAATTATTACAGTATGTTGCCAGCAACATTAATTAGTACGACCGAAAGTAAGTAAAGGACAAAGAGTGACAACACCGACAGAGCCATCTTATCGGAGTAGTGTTAACATGGCAGCCAGAAACACGGTAACATAGTTCACCATAACTGCATAGTGTCGCAATTACTTCAACTGAGAACAAATCAACGTTTGCTCACCTCTGTCGACAGAGCCTGATTGGCACCATTCGCCAGCAGATATTTCACGACCTCCGACTGGTTTTCCTGCGCGGCCATGTACAGCGGCGTGAACCCGTTCTGAAACACATTAGCACAATGCCTCGCCGAACGGCATCAGCAAAACTGTGACGCCTTCTCGGTGTTTTTTAAATCATAAGAAAAAGTTTAAGTAAGTAAGTAAGTAGACTTTAATAGCACATAACAAAAGTATATGCAGCTGTAGAAATAAGACACAGCAATAAAGCAACAGATTACGTAAAATCAAGTACAAAAAGCAGAACAAAAGTACACAATGTAATACAACAAGGTGTCGCCCCAACGGGACGTAACACTACTGGCCCGCCGTACTGGAGTCGAGATAACGTCATCGACCGGCCTGCGCTGGTGAAGCCGCCTGCCGGCCCGACGTGGCGTGTTACAAAAGACGACAGACGATAGACTTCGACGACAGACGACGACAGACGCCAAAGAGCAAAACAATACTGGCCCCTACACTATGTGTAGGCGGGCCAGTGATAAAGCTAAACACGATATTATATCTAAGACTATAAAACAATGTTAAAACGATTTAACATAACGATAAACACCTGCGACTGGACGTTAACTTTAGCTCCATTTTGGACGAGAATCTTAATGACGTCTTCTTGGCCAGCAAGTGACGCGATGTGCAGCGCAGTGTTCCCTTTCTGCAACCAACACGACAACGACTGGGTACGTCATCTGCTTTAAAGCTGGTATGGTTTAATGTTTTCCTCGTCTGATTACCGTCACGCATATATAGCTAATCCAGCCGCAAGGTGTCACGCCCTCGACAAACTGGAAAGCTCTCACTCGAGGTCGCTCCGACCACTTTGGCAACATTTTTCCTTTTACAGTGGTTAAAGTGAGGGGGCGCAAGGGCTGAGCCCCCACCTCCGTTTTTAGCCACCCTCTCACCCAAGTGTTTAGCCCTTCCACATCATAGCCATTTGACCATAGAAAAAGTATAAAAAGTGCACAAGAATGCACCCCTCCCCGCCTTCCTTGCAGCTGAAGTCAACCACCCGGCAGTAACTCAGCCCCAACCTCTGACTCACTACTTTAAGCACTGTCCTCCTGTGACCGTGAACTTTGACCTACGGCCTTGACCTCCGAATACAACCTAGACAGTTTCAAGATGAAACAGCACACCATTATGACCAAAAGTCATTTCGTGCAAATTTATTGTCCAAACAAACAAACAAACAAACAAACAAACACACCGGTCCGACTGCTCTGTCTGGAACATTAAGAGGTCCGTAATGCTTCTGATCTGGATTTGAACACGCATTTGTACATTAGCCGTAGTTCAACTGTTAAAGCGATGGGCTTTGAACGCGGCGACCTGGGCTGGTAAGCTTACTCAATGGATCAAACACTCGCCACTGACGGCGACCGGATGAGCATCTTGAAAATTCATCGCTCCCAAAGAACCGTCCTTGAACTGGGATTATGAACGACGTTGAAAGACGTCGTCTTTTAACAACAGTGGTGGCGCACCTAGAATTTTAGAAAGGCTCGGTAACCAATCCCTTCTGAGATCCAAAACTGGACCAAAAGTCATAATTCACCCTTGTCTGTCCAACATACCGTACATACGTGAGTCAGCTTATGTGACTTCTGAATAAAAAATCGGAAATTTTTCAGTTAATTATTTTTCAGAACTTTCAAACGTGTCGGCACAAGGGCCCAAAAAACCACATTGTAGTTGAAACAACACAGTGACAACATCAAAATCAGTGCACTGTAACCGAAATTAAGTAAGTAAGTAAGCAGTAGATTCGGCGGAACCGCATGCGGACAGAGAACACGAGATTTTGTCCAGTGCCTTTTGATCTTATTAAACCATGGATATAAAACGATCGATTAAGGGTTTGGGGCGGCGGGGCATATTTTGCCCTTCCCAATTGACTTGGATCGTCGTCCTTACAACAGTCTCGCACTACCGTGCTCGGTGCGACGGTACGATAATGCCACCTCTGAAGACGACGTTCATAAAATCTGTCACTCTGTGCTACCGTCTGTCGAATGGGCATCAAATTATAATAACAGTCTGTCGATAATGAAACTGTTGACGATCAAAATTAACAAAACAGCATTAGTATTGATTTACAATCTTCACAAAACTTAACAAGAAGCTCAGCTATCGCAGAGAAACCGCGCGACGCTCTATGTTAGCAAGTTCATGCTATGGCAGACAGGTTTCAATCAGCAAAAGTGACCTTCAAGGTCAGTCAAGGGCATTGACACTGGTGCCATTCGATAAACCACATACGATTTCCTATTAGTCTTCATATGCAATTGTCTCCATCTTGCACCGTTAACGAGATATTATCACTTATTTTCCAAATATTTAAAGAGGTCACGTGACTCTAAACACATGCTTTTGGGGATAATATATTATGTATGCACTAGTACTCTCGTGCATCAATCAGCACACGAAATTTGAAGTGACAAGATTTACCAATTCCAAAAGGATATAATTGGAGCAACATTAAAAAAACTCGTCACGTGACCGTGACCACGCCAATTATGGGATAGTTAGTCATCCGAAAGATAGCACTTTATATATTCCACCCTCACACAAAATTTGGCGACTCTCGCTTCGGCTGTTCCAAAGAGATATGATTGCGGGCATCAAAATTGAAAATGGGATACGTGACCCTAACCATGCCTTTTTAGGGACGGTATGTCATCCAAAAGCTAGAATTTTATAAAGTCTTCCTGTATGCAAAATGTGACGATTCTAGCTTTAGCCGTTCCAGAGATATAATTGGGGGCCTCAAAATTTAAAGTGGGTCACGTAACCCCGACCACGCTCCTTTTAAGGGTGATTTGTCATTCTTATGCTGGGACACGTGTTCATAATTTAACCACTCGAGCTTCAGCCGTTCCAGAGATATAGTTGGTGCCCCCCCCCCAAAAAAAAATTTAAATAGGTTTGCGTGGCCTGACCACGCCCCTCTTAGGGGTGGTTTGCCATCCGTGGGCTAGCACTTACCAAATTTGAAGTCTCTAACTCCACCCACTACTTAGATATGACAGGCGATATAAAATGTCGAAAATTGGGTGGTTTGGTGTAGTTAGGGGTAACCCAAGGTCACTGGAAATAGCGCTATTCGATAGAGCACATATGAGTTCATATTAGCTTTCCATAGTAACTCTGTGCCTATCTTGCGCCTTTTTTCGATATAGCAAGATATTGGTCGAAGATCGCCGAAGACGCCGATCTAAACCTAGGGACCTACCCCACCGCTATTGGTGCCCCCGTTGGGGGTGACCGGGTCGGAATCTCGCCAAGATTTTTGGCACCAGAAAACCAGAGTCCCTGCACTATCGTATGGCGTTGTTTTCGTGATCCTACGTTTAGCCGTTTTGGTACAATACAGGCGTGTGACGGACGCACATAAAGACAGACGGACGGACGGACACACGGCGACAGCATATACCGCGCTAGCATAGCGTCGCGAGGTAAAAACTGCATATTTTTTGGTAAATGAACTGCAAATTATTAATATTTGCCGTATCCAACTTTACGAAAGTCACATTTATAATTCCAGTTCTAATACCCCTTTCACACCTACGCACGGATGCTGCAGATCCGTACCGTATGCGTACTGTATCCGTACTGTGTCTGTATCTGTGTCCGTCGCGATCCGCAGCCCAATATTGAAAGTGATTTCATGTTTCACGTATGCTGCGGATGCTGCGGATAAAGTCAATCCGTACTTGCTCCGCTCTCTCTCTGTATTGCATCCGTAGTCCGTACTCTGTCCACGGCGTCCGTACTCTCTCCTCCGCCTACCAAATTAGGGTGCGGATCTCCGCCGAGTCTGCGATACAGTACGTAGGCTTATAGAGTACGGAAATACGTGCATAGGCAGTACGCAGTACGCAGAGAGTACGGATCGCTGGATCTCCTTGCATCATTTCGTCTTTGCTGTTCCTCCAGATCACACAACTTTCACCATGCGTCCGAAAGGATCAACGCGGTCGAGGAAGGCAAAATTTTCAAAGAGTGCTGCAGATACTCCTTCAATTCCGTGTCATTGAAAATTCCAGCATCTGAACCGGCACCATTGGCTCCCATGTTGCAGTAGAGGAACTTGTAATCAGCATCAACGACAGCCAGGAGCACAATGCAGGAGAAGAATCCTTTGAGTTTCTCATACTCAGGGGCGGATCCAAAGGGGGGCTACGGGGCCATGGCCCCCCAAACCATGGATAAAAAATTAAAACTCAGCTGCCGCGCACACATGTTGGTACTGCAGCTACCATTAATGACCATAAAACAGCTCATAAACATAACAGTTTAGCGCCATTTCAGACATATGACAACACCAAAAAGCGTTCAGCTTCAGGGGGGCTTCGCCCCCTGACCCCCTGACCAGGGGCTTTGCCCCTGGACCCCGCTGGGGGCACAGTCCCCCCAGACCCCCATTATAGGCCC
>Ga0209780_1005190_pt1 | contig 10232 bp, 5 predicted proteins | sample WorMetexBAHAMAS2_FD_187384 | JGI IMG/M metagenome (GOLD analysis project Ga0209780, IMG submission 187384) | Marine gutless worms symbiont microbial communities from Max Planck institute for Marine Microbiology, Germany - Inanidrilus exumae... | ecosystem: Host-associated > Annelida > Digestive... | reverse complement strand
CCAATGTGAGGTCGCCCGTTCTTTTGCAGTTGGCGCCACCTGGCGAATACACGTGAATGATTCAACGCCCCCTCATTTTGTCCCGTGCCGGAAAAAAGCATACTAAAACGTAGCTAGCAGGATCTACAGATAATTCACAGATGTGTGACATCAAAACAAACAAACGAGGAGACCACAGAGTCGAGCATTCCGTTAGCTTACAACTGCAGCTGGCATTGCTCCAGCAAGAGCTCTGCACTCAAGTGGACATAATCCGTGGTCGTTCCAGACTGCGGTCTGCATCAGCTGGCTGCATTGAGCTACCAAGAGTACATACATCTGTGACACAGCGGAGTTTCGCATACAATGGACCGGTAGTGTGGAATTCGCCAACAACACTGCGAGACAGTAGCGTGCAACTACATACATTCAAGCAGCGACTCAAAACTCACTTATCTGCGGCATGATCACCATTCGGCGCTTTTCCGGCGTTTTTGCGAGTCTAGCGCCGTTAATTAATTACTTACTTGCAGCTAAAGACTGAGCAAGTACACTATAACGATTTGATGATGACAGTGATGACGGTGATAATGACTGTATGATTATGTTTTCAGAGACAGAGCGGCGCGTGAAAGCGAACCAACGAGAACTCAATGCCACCTACAACTACGCTGTACGTTGCCGCCCATTTTCTTCCGTTATATTACTGGCCCGCCTAATGGGCCAATGCTGTTTTGCTCGCTGGCGTCTGTTGTCTGTTGTCGTCTTTAACGCTGCCGGCGGACGGGCGGGCCGGCCGCCGGGCGCGTGGGTGGTCGGGCGGAAAACTGCACGGCGGGCCACTACCGTTACGTCCCGTTGGGGCAACGCTTTGTTTTACGTCGGCAAGTTCTCACAAAATACACAGAAAATACACACAAATATTTGGTAACGGCGTGGCGTAGTGGTAGCGTCGTTGGTCTAGATCAACGAGGTTTACCGACGCTGAGCCCGGTTAGTACTGGAATGGGTGACCGTGTCCGGGTTCGACTGCCAGAGGCGGCACTTTATTTCGGTATGTAACCAACCACCCAGGTCGACTCAGCCTTCTACCCTCCGTGAGACGGTAAAATGAGTACCAGCCAAAGGGCGGTGATGCACTGCGGCTGTGGTGTAAAGGCAGGCATGGTGTAATTTGCAGGTAAAACTGTGTGATCCATGTCTGAGCGCATTAGAGGTAGCTACGAGTACGACGATACGCTATACAAATCGACGTTCACTATTACTTACTCCAGCACAGCACCGTTGACTTACGCAAACCGTCTGTGGAATGCAGCAACCCTCGATGCTGTTTTGATATCGTATGTGCTCACTGCAAATGTCGGTCTGTGTCTTGCATCAGTGTTTTATGAGAACGGTGGCTGTCGATGTGATTTGTAGGCAGTGGTTAAATTGGCGTGGGACGCAAGGGAACGCCGTCCCCCACCTTATATATTTGGTAGAAAGCGTTCCCCCACGTCAGGTATCTCAACGGACGCACGGGGACGGTAACGGGAACGCGTGAGACAAAGCAAAAGTCATCACGAATAACTGAAGTTGAATTCTGAACTAAGTCGACTGTAATGTAATGTTGTTTGATAACGAAGTGTAACGAAACGTATATGTAAATTTTCATTTTCTTAGGGCCCAGTATAACAGCTAAGGGCCCGCAACTGCTGACAGGGGGCCCAAACTGTAAATCACAGTACCCCACCCCTACTTTTTAACTTTAACCACTGCTTGTAGGCAAATAGGTGCGTAGGTGTTGATGATGTTGTGTGTTGCAGAACAATTACATATCCACCTCCAAGTACAGCGTAATCACATTCCTGCCAAAGAACCTCTTTGAACAGTTTCAGCGCATAGCGAACGCCTATTTCCTGCTTCTGCTCATTCTGCAGGTAAATTAGCTAGTTCGTCTGACATTTATATATTCTTTGCAACGTTGCTCGGACGCCAAACGGTCCATAACGCACGGCTAGTGAGCTCACGATCAGAAAACAACGCTAATACGTGTTTTCGGAGTTATTTCTACTTACTTATATGCGAGTTACTGCTATAAAGCGGCAGATTTGCTGCTGTGCGCGTTACTCCGATTTTGGTGCAGTTGTACAAGCGTGAAGGGTTACTTACTTACTTACGCCCACTTGCTTTCTTAACTGATTGGGTGACAAACAAGTAGGCTTGTGTCGGTCCTTCTTACTGTGGGGTCGAAATGTACACAGGCCGCGTCGCATGCTGAGTCGCGCTGAATAGGCGCCGCGCGCCCTATTAAGGTTAGAAAAAAGATGGAGCAGACAGACGGACGGACGGACGGACGGACGCCACACCGTTACATTACGCTTACCGCTAGTCTGTCAAGACACAGACCGTTCAGGTGCACGTTGGTTATGAAATATTCCTGCAGCGTGGTGGTCTGGCTATAGGCAGGTGTATTGTGCCGGTGGCCAATTGTCACAGGTAGACAATAGCACGCATGATTGACAACTTCCGACTGACATATCGATTGCGCTTCTAAGCGCTTCTCTGCAGCGTTAAGCTGTAAGTAAGTAAGTTGCTTTTTATTAAGATCACGTCAATCGCACGCATAACATATAAACACATAAACGCATATAGGGTAAAATGGGGTAACTTCGGCCCCCATGTAACTTTGGCACCCCGTGTTTTTTAATGATTTGTCGGAATATGTCAGTATTCTGTGTTGCTACGACAACAAACGACACTGTTGAAAGTGTTTTTCGTGTTTTTATTGCTCAGAATTCGACTCAGAATTAATTACTTTCAAGAAACTGAAATGCTGCATATTCTTATTAAATTTGTGTGCAATTGAGACGATGTTGTTGCCGTTCTAACTGCTTAAACTGTATCAGCTTGGTAACGAACTGTACAGCGAACAGTGCCCGAGGAAAGAATGAGCGACGACATTTCATTTTAGCAGCACTGTGTACAACCGACAGATCCCTCTTCAGCTAACTTTTTACGGTTGGCGGCGTGGCGTAGTGGTAACGGCGTTGGTCGTATCAACGAAGTTACTCTATGTCGAGCCCGGTTAGTACTGGGATGGGTGACGTGTCCGGGTTCGATTCCCGGAAGCGGCACTTTATTTCGGTATGTAACCAGCTAACCAGGTCGACTCAGCCTTTCATCCTTTCGAGGTTGATAAACTGAGTAGTAAGCTGTAATTGGATGTTTGCTTCCTCGCATGGGCGGCTTCATCTGGTGAATGCTTACGGGATGAAGGCCTGGTGTAGTTGAGTGTGTGTTGTAGCTGCAGCACTGCGCTGCAGCACCATTGGCTCTTGCCAATCAACTGCCACTTCCTACGATTGTACAGCGCGGCTGGTCGCTGCATCGCCGCATATAGAAGAATCCGACCTTTACCGTTTTTTTAACTTCGGCACCCATATACTTGGCTAACATCAGCACTGCCGAAGTTACAACATGCATGGTGCCGAAGTTACATACACAGATAAGGGCCTACATATATAAAACTACTATTATTGTACGCTAATTATATGCGATAATTACCAAAATAAAAATGTTCAACAGCGTAATAAAATTATAAAAGCTCTTATAAGAAAGATGTTGACACGACATCATTTGTGCATCGTTACAAAGACTTAGACATACACAGATATGGCGAGGAGCAAAATTACGAGAGCTGATGGCAAGTGGAGCTTGCAGTAAAGGCTGTGCGTGGGTTTGCAGCAGACTGTGCCTGCGTCGGCAAGAAGCAGAAACTCGTTTGAAGAATGTGTTATTAAGTCCATCTAATTACAGATGTGGGTAGAAATTTTCAGTGAAATAATAATAATAATATTTCACGAAATTATCGAAAATTTCAAGGCCCGTTTTGCAAACTGAAATTTCCTGCTATTGCTTAATTATACTAAAATAACATAATAAAACAATTAACAGGATAAATCTTTACTTTTGGCTGTTTTTACATAGGTTCTCGTCATTTGAAAGTGTTTAGTAGCTTGCTATGTTCTTGTATTTGTCGACTCTTAGATCGCACAAATTAAGGTTCTATATCTGTGACATTTTACCGAGATGCGGTGAAATAATTTCACAAGCCTACGCCAAATAGATAACTATTTGCGCGTGACAGTTGCTGAAAGTGCTGCTCAGGCTGACACGCGATCTGTTTGTGTTATTCGTTCAACATTAGGCCAATATTTTTACTGACAGAGCATCGCGCGGGTCGCTGGCGATAGCTGAGCCTGTTGCCAAAACTGTTATTATCATTTATCGGATCACATAATCTTGTCGTCGACGAAAACTAACAGAGTTGGCTATAGAAACGCGTTGATAGTAGAGGTTTTCCCGCCACGCTTCATCGGGCACGCAACGTGACTGCCCACGTGGCGTTCAGTTGCTCATCTGTTGTGTCGTTGCCATTGGCAACAGCGTCAGCAGCCGCAACCAATAGACTGTGTAGCGTGCTAACTGTTTGCTTTGCCGACTGCTGCTGCTACTGAACGAAGAATGCTCCAAGCTCTCTATAGTTACAGCAAAGCTGTCAGTTGCATACAGCTATAAAACTTCTTCCTGTGATTTTCATGAACCTCTGTATTTTATTTTCAATTACATGCGTTTATCACACTACACCATTTAGCGCAACTTGTCGGCGGTTTTTGTTGTTCGGATGTGTTAAATTTTACATATTTTAGCGACTACTCTAATCATCATCTTTATTTCACCGAAACTGGTAGAGTCTAATGGTCTAGGCAGAGCAGTCTATGTGTGCTTCCGAACAGTAATTTTTGAACGAGATGACTTTCGACCAACTTCTTCAACTTGACATTATCTAGGTCAAGGTCAGAGGTGAAGGTCATTGATCAAAGTTCACGGTCACATGATGTTGTTACATGTTTCGTTACATAGATATCTGTTCGGCCTGCGTTTGACCAGCGATTGACATTGTAGCTACTGTATCTAATCGCCACATCACTTAGATTGATACAGGCACATAGGTTGACTACAATACGCAGGAGTTCGATTTCTATGGAAAGCCAGTATGCCGGCGGTTTAACTGTACAAATGAGTCACGTGATAGTTGTTGCGATCGGTCAGCTGATACCGTGGATATCGTCGCTGACATACGTGACCACCGCCATTCCGCTTGGTGCAGTGCTCGGCCTCACAGCTGTCAAAGACATCTATGATGACGTCGTGAGTCTGCTGCGTTACGTCACCTGGTTGCACCTACCTGTATTACCTGTAGCACACGCTCACCTGTGCACATACTGTTCGCTTAGACCACTTCACGCGTTTGTTACTTCGCGCCACCTAAGTACTGCGATCCGTGTTTCTCTCTGTTTCTGTCTGTCTTTCCGTTCGCGTATCTCAAAAACTACACATCAAAATTTCGTCAATTTTCTGTACATGTTACACAGTCCTCCTCCAAAGGCAATGCAATGCGTCGAGTACTTCTCGTTTTGTGGATTACGTTATGACTTCACTTACTAGAGCGAATGGGCCGGAATCAAAGACCACCCGTACCGTTTCGTTCAATTCGCCAGGTGGCAGCACCGGAGGCGAAGTCTGCCGTTTCTGGCCGCATCTTGTTTAGTTATGTGATTCAGACAACAGATGAGTTTGAATTTAACGTTTTGGCAAACTTTCTTCTACACGTTTTTCTTCATTGTATCGCATGATTAATTAAAACAGAGAGTGAACACGTGACCACGACTTGGATGTCGCTTTCATTTCTCTGTACTGTTTTGTACTTTCAAAATGAACTTGTGTCACTGTGTGCGAAATTTGCCGTATTTTTCTTTCATTCTTTGTTATTGTGACGTCTTTCGTTTCATTTTACTCGTGTATGTGTTTGTTACGTCTGCACGTTCGTTCACTGACGCTGCACGTCGTTACGTCACCGATGACGTCACGGCAGCTGGTGCCTGTAGTTTCGTCGCTGAACCCGCTGACTACGATCTTTCCGCTCGGCGCAGTGCTGCTTGTCAGCGCGATCAAGGACGCTCATGACGATATTGTGAGTTCGTTGACGAGCGTGAACGCATGTCCTTCTGTCGTACATCCACTTGTGGGCACGTTACAAAACTGGCAGGAGTGTGCAACATCCACATGTAATTAACGAATCTAAAGAGTGACTGACACTTCGATGCGTATCTGTGATTAGAGATACTACAATGTGAATGTTTGTATACATCCCGCCAGTTTTGCAGTGGCTTCGAGGCGTTGCCTTTGATTTCTCGTTTCACTTTATTTTCTCGAGTTGGTTAATTTACATAATGCGTAGAGTTTTCACTGTTTCTACTGAGCCCGCGAAGGGACACACAGCAAGAAATTATCTTGTGCACACGAGATAGTATTCCGGGCATATGACAGAAATGAGGCCGGCGTAGGTTTTGTTTGTAAATTTTTGGCACCTTGCATTTTTGTAGTCTACATACATGCAGCAAACTAAAAAGAAGGATGACATTTTTTCTTTCATGTTATCATAATTACTTTCATTAAAGGTCATGCGCAAATTTTAAAATACGGATAATTTTGTGACTGGTAGATTGGACAGGTAAGTGCACATTGCATATTAAAATGATCAGCGTGCTCTAAGAAAACTGATGAAAATATTATTTCATCAGAAACTTTTACGTGGTGCAAATGCGATGGATGTTTATAGTCTGGGCAGGTTGCCGCACACAGTAGATGCAATGATTACTAATAGGGACTCAGTAGCCAGATATTGCTCAAGACAGATGGTCTTTTCAGGAGGCGGTCTTTTCAAACAAGTTTTATTGTACAGGCCTATACAATGAAACTTGTCTGAAAAGATCGCTTCCTGGAAAGACCGCCTGTCGTGAAAAGTCACTTTTCTTGGCGTCTAAACACCAAATGCTCATAAGCGAGCGCCAGTTAAACGAATTTTAAGGCAAAAAGGGAGTCGGGTGTCGTGAGTACAGCGATCTTGTTGAAACAGTAATGTTATACAAACAGACAGAAATTAAAGATGCCGCGGAGCTTTGCACGTATGTTGCATGGTCGACCATAGATAAACTTTGTTATCACTAATCGCACAATTTGCTGCATGTAGCGGGAACGAGATACATTTTATTGAGCAAAACAAATTATCTCGTTCGCACGAGATACCAACTCGTGCGCAAGAAGTAACAAAGAAATTTTCCACGTGTTCCTTCGCGGGCTCCGTAAGTTTCTTACTCGTTGCGTAGTAGTATATTGTAATGATTAACTTTTTGAAATTAGATACGTAGTCTTAGTATATTGATATATTAATATTTCACAGTGAATTAGTTAGTGATACTTGTTATAATTTTGTAATTTGTTTTAATGTCTAACAGTATTTTAGCATATGACAGATGCATCTAACTAATTCTTCAGCATAAATAATCGTAGAACGTTGCATAATATTGTGCATAATAGTACCACCTAAGAAAAATTGCAATTTAACAGTTAGGGTAAAAAGGGGGTAGGTGCGACACCTTAAGCTCTATCGTCAAGCTTTCACAGCATAATGCAGGGAAAGAATTCTACGGAAACAACAGTCACTATATTGTCAGATTTTCCCGTGAGAAGTGAAATATTAGTTGAGAATTTTATGACTGAGCTGATTTTATGCAGGTTTCATTATGCCGGAATTAACCCTATATGGGCGGGGGGGCAATTACAGCACCATCAGCGGTTAATTGTGGCACGCCTGCCGGAATTAACTCACAGGTTCTAATTGATTGATTCAACTCTCTGTGCATAGAATTTAGCAAACATACTCAGCACTATCGCTGTCCACACTAGGCGGAGTGATCAACTTGTAAACCAGAAGCAGAAAACTGTGTATGAAATGAATTACTTTGCGAAAAATATCGATTTCGACGAATTCTGAACATGTTAAGCAATTACGATAATTTCAAAACAGTCGTCAAAAACTCAATTTTGTACATTGTAAAGCAAACACAACTCCTCGCGTTTTGCTCTAGCTATAACCAAACGACAGAGCTGTGCTACAATGCTGTAATTTTCTCTCTAGTCAAGGGTGAAGGAATTATAGCTGAGTGCCGGACATAGACCGTTTTACGCTGTTTATAGACCTGCATTATCAGTCCGCGTTCTGTTGTTACTACAAGTATGGCAGTTGGTCGGGACAATAATTTTTCAACTAAATGACCTATGGACTAGATGTTTTGGTTTGCTAGTTCACATTGACAAGGACATGTGTTAAAGTTCAAGGTCACAGGATGAAATCGAGCTTAGCGACTGCTGATATTGCCGACAGTGGCTGAAGTTGCTGCAGTGGTCGGTGCGACCTCAAGTGAGGGCTGTTATAGTTATGAATTTAACAAGCTATTGAATGCTGAAACATGCAGGTGTATTTTAAACATATTTACTAAAAAGGACGGAAATAATCTTCGACAGAGTTAAACGTAAAAATTCCGGTTGTTTCCAGTTTTTTTTTTCATTTGTGGACGTATTTGAAGTCATCATCTGCGTAGAGTACTGAGACTGCTGGTTGTGTATTCGTTGGCATAGCAACGGCACCGGAGCGATAGAGTGGTGAACAACAGATCGTCCAAGGTGCTACGTCAGGGTGAACTAGTCGATGAATCGTGGCACAGCGTCGTCGTCGGTGACATCATTCGACTGGAGAACAACCAGTTCGTCACGGTCAGTCCAGTCAGCTGATCATTCATCGCGCGTTGTCTGTCACTTCTGACACTGATAATAACAATCATAATGATGACTACGACGATAAGATTAGTAGTGATAGTAGGCACAATAATATATAATAGTATAGTAGTACTAATAATGACAAGTGATTAAAGAATTTTGGCAAAAAGGCCGCATCGCATGTCGTGTCGATATTGAGTATTAAATTATCCATTTTGCTGCGTACACCGCAGCAGACTCCCACTGAATGATTTTCATTGGGCCAGACAGCCCGCAAATTTGCCCCTTCCCGTGGGGGATCTCGACTCTCATCTAATACATGGTTCTTTGGGCCCACGTGAGTCAGCACCCCAAACGGCATCTCGATCGGTTCAGCAGTTTTTGTACAATAGGTCTACATCAGTGTGACCAACATACACACACAGACACACAACACACACATAAACACATAAACACATAAACAATACAGAACATAGATTGGACAAACACTTTAACTAACTCATTACAGGAAGAATACAACTCTTTACGAAACCTGAACTTACAGTTAAACAGAATTTAATAGTGTCGCCAGTTGGCATGCAGACCAGTTTGCATGAAGGCATCGGTCATGCTACTGTACTTGGCATAACCAAGGAAATGCTTGACACATTTGTTATAACTAAATATAAATCTAAGTAATGAAGTTTTGTTTTAAGAATACCACAGAGCTATGTTTAAAAAAACATATTAAGCAATAAGAGTGCTTCGCCATTGTCGGTTCGGCATCATGAGATGCATTCAGCCTGTAAAATTGATGAGGTGCTGGCGTGGTTATCTGTCTGTAACGAGGTGAAAGTGATTAACATATGGCCCACTCCAGCAGATGCCACTGCCACCCCATCATCTCTTGCCTCATTACAACCCAGAATGGTTCTGTCTTTCTGCAGCACGCTTGCCAAGGTTGTCCTGCAGAAGAGACCATTAAACGAGTGTAGTAATATTAGTTGTTGTTGTCTTTGGTGTTCAAGTTGTGTAATCTGACAACAAGCAGGACTAATAGTGTCGTTAAGTGACAAAATGTGGAATAAAAACTGCACAGTTGTAGTGAATGAAAATATGTAAGAGATGCATTTCTTCTAAACAGAATAACTTAGTTGGTAGGTACTGTTTGATTTGTCTGGGTACCAATATGGGTACGTGTATACTGTACTAGATTTATGGGTGATTTTTTTATCTCAGGCTGATCTGCTGCTGCTGTCAACCAGTGAACCCAACAGTCTGTGTTATATTGAAACTGCAGATCTCGATGGGTACGTTATGATGATGATGATAACGATTATTATTATTATTGCTATTACTATATCTAGCTAAGTAACTGGTTTGTTATGCTGTAGTCTGCAGTTGTATCGCTCTATTACCGGTGTTAATTTACCGTCAGTGCTAGATGATATTATGCAGCTTGAACAATCACACAGCGTAACTCCTGATAGTATTGATGATATTTATCGTCGTATGCTAGAGATATTGCGCTTTGGATCTGATACTGTTGTACCACATTGTACAAAAAACTTTTTTAAATTCTGGTGGGATCAGGAATTAGATACATTAAAAGC
>Ga0209780_1005189_pt1 | contig 10232 bp, 7 predicted proteins | sample WorMetexBAHAMAS2_FD_187384 | JGI IMG/M metagenome (GOLD analysis project Ga0209780, IMG submission 187384) | Marine gutless worms symbiont microbial communities from Max Planck institute for Marine Microbiology, Germany - Inanidrilus exumae... | ecosystem: Host-associated > Annelida > Digestive... | reverse complement strand
CTGTTAACCGTCACTCTCTCTGACAAAAAATAAGTAAGGCTATAGGCCATACGATGCCAGCCTAGGCCTATAGGGCCGCTAACAATGTTTCCTATACTAAGCTAGCCAGCACTAACCTAGCCTAAACAATTCTAGTGTGATGTGTGTATTACGCTATACATTCAACGTAGTTTAAATGCACCTTGTTACAGTCAACGGGTCATAGGTCAAATGGGTCAACTACATTGGATGGGTCACGTGGGTCAACTTCAACGGTCAGAGTTCGTGACCCGAAGACCCATAACTATTTCAGTGGCCAAATGAAACGTTCAACTGTAGTAACTAGTAAGCGTAAAAAACTACGCCTCGTTATTTGAGAAACAACTGCGGTAATTACTTGTCTCGAGTGAATGTGAAATCAATAGCAGCAGTTTATTTCAAAGCCATTTCAACTCTAGCTATCGTAACAGTGCTACAGTAGCTTAAATTTTGATTGATATACTTTTGAAGTAATCGGCATAATGGCCTATAATGTGTCATTGTGACAGTCTCGGTGCCTGGAATGCATCGTAATATTCGTTGTCTTTTATATTCAAGTAGCAAATAAATTCAGTTGTTTTGCAAGAATAACTGTATTAAAATTGCAAATTTTTAAAGCACAAAAATGTATTGTACTTTCCATTGGAGTTGCCAAAACACAGCTGCATAGTTAACTCTGAGCTATTACACAGATGGCGTAACGCGTAACTAACAATAAGATATAGTTTAGCGGCTTAATAGCGCGGACTGCGGCGAGTCTGAGCATTTTCGTACAGCGTGATGCTTCAACAGAGTTTCTGTCTGGCATTATCTCCGGGGAATAAAGCCGAAAGTCTCATTTATGGGATTCTTCTCACCGGATTTTTGACCAGGTATTTTCTGTCGGCACTTGTATTTGTTTTCTTGTGCAGGATTTTTCGTTCATCCGTTTTCTCTCTGGATGGCTTGTCACTGGCGTTTATGCCGAACAGCAAAGCTGTCGTTTTTGTTCCATTGTCAATACAATCTCGTTACACTCGGGGACAATATTTCATGGGGGAATTTACTGCGGTAATTTTTTCTGCGAGCGGGGGGTCACGTTACCTTGCGGTATAGGCGACTGAAACGAAGCAGTTAGACGCGTTGATACTGCTGGCGTATTCCTCCGCCGAGTACACAAGCCAACACGATTCCAGCCACCTACACACATCACGCAGGTCAAGGACGCGCATGATACGGTACGATGAAGAATTCTCACGAAGGCTAAACGAACAGGCCGACTATAACGTTACATAAAGGATAAGCCATAAAATTTAAACTGTCCTTCTTTTTCGGTCAGTAGGGTTGCAGGGTTAGGGTTAGTGTTGGGGGTAAAGGCTCGTGGGAACGTACGGTATCTATTTTATTTTTAGAGGTACTTATATGTAATTTAACGTACCTCATTTTAGCATAGGGCCAATGTTAAAAAATTTTACCGTAAGTGGTCGCAAAAATTTATCAGAAATTGAACGTCTTGCGACTTCAGGCCGCCATAACTCAGCAATGATTACAGATAACCGAAAATTCACCACCAAAATAACCCTCTGCGGGATTTCTAATTTTCATTTCTACCGTTGGAATCAATTCAAAATCATTCTCCTGGCATGTACACTCCATATAAGAAACCTCCCCAGAGTTTCTGCGACGTCCGACTCGGGTTGACAACACGGCAGATAAGGCTGTCATCACTCAGTCGCAGGCAGCCGATAACCATCGACTATTAAGTCGCGTGACACTAGGCCTCGTCTAATGCAGGAAGTAAACAGCTTGTGCACAGATAGCCGAGCTCTTCGAGCCGAATACTGTATGGTGGGCATTTCACACAATACAGCCATATAGTTTGTGTATAGAGAGAGCGCATTCGTCGATGTTTTGAGGCATCCCGAGTTAGGCTACAGAGATCTACATTGTACGTACAATATACATGTATACGTGACCTGTATGCAGGCGAAGATGATGACAACGGTGCCGATGATGGCGATATTTCTTTGGCCCCATTGATTTAACTGATCAGCACATCCCTGCAAACATACATTGAGAATGACAGAGTGACAGAAATAAACGCGCACGCATGATACGACGTAGATATTGGACGTCGTAAACTGTAAAAATTCGATATTTTTAACGTAATCGCCAGGAACGTATCCGCGTTGGCGATTCTTGTAAAATTTTCAAGGTTACGGGCATTAGCATGGCAGTTCCATCTGCACAATTTGGTCAATTTCAATGAACAGATGCGAAAGCTACAGGCGCTTAACCGCGTTGTGTGCGTTTCCCGGAAATTTTCGGTCGTGCGTAGCTTGTACTAATGTGATCTGTTGCATTGGCGGCTCAGGGACACAAAGTTGCACTGATCAACAGATCAAGTCCGCACTTCCACGTCAAAATTAACCTTGCTTGATGCAAGTAACGCTAACCCGTAGATCTATATAGAATCAGCGCATTTTGGTCGGTGCTCATTTCCCGTCCCGCTGAGGATAGGAGGCTGCGTTGGTCTGGGTGGCTGGTTACATACCGAGGTGGCATGTGCCCTGCCAGAAGACGGTTACTCATCCTGGTATTGACCGCGTCCGACGTAGATAAACTTCACTCATACGCCCAACGCCGTTAGTGCTTAGCCAAACTGCCAGCATAAGGATGTATCCCTTGCGCGATACTTACAAGCGTTTAATCAAACACAATCCATCTAGATACGATATGATAGGTAAATTTACGTGCACTCAAAAGTTGACGAGATGGCCAGCTTAATCTAGCGCACGGCACAGAAACGAAAAAAATAATGAAAAGCTAAAAACAAAAACCGAGTAGCTCAGACGAAACGGTCTGGGCAACAGTCGGTGAAGGCAGTCCGGAGGAAGAAGTAAAAATACGGAGGGTAGGATTTGTGAAACAGGTAAGTTTAAGCCGGAAGTGAAAGAGAGATGGAGTAATGGATAAGCAGAGTGGTGAATCAGAAGAGGAAGAAGTGATGGGTGAAGGAATAGGTGAGTCGGAAATGGAGGAACTTGTACCAGAATGAGGTGGACGAAGAGAAAGAGGGAGTTGATTCCAAAGACAAGTGAAGAACAACGAAAAAAGCGATCAGTTATTTTGAGAGAGGATGATGAAGGTAGCCGAGCAAGAGTAGGCCTAACGATGGATAAAGAGCGAGTACTACGAGGACGTTGAACAGAGATTATGTTTCGAAGATTGGGGGCGGGGGTGGGTATAATGTACATGTACTTTAAATGTCATTCGGCCGCCGCTGCCAGCACTGGTAATCTTCTAGTGCGACTAGGACGAGTTGCAGCGTGTACCATGACGTGTACGTTCGTAGTATTCAGCGTCTCCAGCACCGGGCCAGCACAATTCGGTATTGTAGCGTTGAGGCAGCACGAGTCCGGAACGGTTTGGCTTGCATTGAACTTGTCGTTGTCCTTCCAGTCGGTGAACGAGTCGACGCCGCAGCAGCCCAACTGTCGTACATACAACCAATATATCCGCCGTATACACAGTAAACAAATACGCGGTGGGCCAAAAAATTTTCCGCCAAAAATTTCCACTCCTAGCTAATAAACCCCAATTATTAACAAGCCTGCAGTCGCAAAGATAACTTCACATAGACATATACCTGATTAGTCTGCTGTAGCTCCTATGGTCAGTCTCAAATTGCGTACAAGATGCAGTCGCGGAGATGGCAGACTTAGCCCACGGTGCCGCCACCTGGCGAACTGGGCGAAACACGCGTCTCTTTGATTCTGGCCCATTCGCTCCATTATGTGAAAACATGGCGTCAATGCGTCATCCACAAAACCGGAAGTACATAACATATTGCATTGCTATCAGAGGATGACCGAGCCACGGCCACAAGTAACATGTACAGAAAATTGGTGAAATTTGGACGTGTGGTTTTTGAGTCATGCGAACGGACAAAGGAACAGACAGACACGCTGATTGCAATAGTTCGCATCCTATTTGTGTATTTAAATGTATTTAAATACTTTTAAAATGCAGAGAATTTGCTGAATATTTAAGGCATTATTTATAGCTTTCAACAGCATCTACATGAGGCAAACGCAAGGCTATTACGTAATAATTAATTTAATTTTTTGTAAAACCGCAGCCAAATATGTTATTTGTGAGCGCTTTATATTAGATACGTTAGTCAAGTATTTGTTACAACACTATAAACCAAACGCTAAAGAGACTTACCTTTTGCTGCATAGAATCCCAGGCGTCATGAACTCCTTCTTTGTCGTAATTGGGAATAGTCAGCTTCATGTTGGTGCGAAGGAAGGTCTCCGCCTGCGCTCGCATCCGATACAAAATACTTTAATTACTCTGTTTGTAAAAAACACGTTTTATCGCATAGCAGAACTCCTAACGAACGTGGATATGAACAGTCGCAGAATACTGCGTTATTAACGATCTATGGAACTGTCGTACTAACTCGTAGATGACGCTCTATAGTTGTACATCATGGCTACTGATCAACATGGCTAGGGTACTAGTTGACGATAGAAGCGAGTGAAATAGGCGCAATTAGCTCCAGTGGTGTACACATGGGCGGCCACGGGACCTAGGTCCTCAAACTTTGTAGGACTCTCTGAAATACACCGTGAAATAATTGGAATTACTGTTCAAATATTACGAGACTGTGTGTTCAACTTGACAAATTTGTCAACTGTGTAACTGCTCTGTCCCTGGAGCTACTGGAGGCAACGCCTCACACCAGTGCTTAAAGTGGTAAGCCAGAAATGGGGGGATGAGACTGACTTCGGCTGCAAGGGAGGTTGGGGTGCACTTTTATACTATTTCTGTGGTCAACTGGCTGTGATGTGGAGGAGCTAAACATTGAGGTGAGAGGGCTAAAATTCGAGGTGGGGCTCAGCACCCTTACGCCCCGTCACTTTAACTATTACCTCACACCCTCCTTTATACTCCGCTCGCTCAGTGAAATGCTGACTACGCGACGCCGGACAAGCGTGTTTGTGTACCTGTGAGCGTAGAACGAAGAAGGCGACGGCAGCGATTATCTCAAGGATCAGAATGATGCTCATAAGCACCGCAAACTGACACGCATTCACAACAACAGCAATTCACATCAACTAGAATGCCCTCACTCGAGTTCGCACCGACCACTTCAGCACAATGAACTCGACAAACAGCCATCTAGAGCCTCAGCATACCTCCGTCGCGTCACACTGACGTCAGCGCCTGCATTTTTCCGCACTGCGCCGTAACTGGTTTTCCCAACTATTCAATCAATCGACTGCATCCATAGCCGAAAAAGGAACTTTTCCTCCCGTGACCGTGAACTCTGTCCTAAAACTCTGACCTTCGAATCTGACATAGACAGGGCCAAGTTGAACCAGCTTGTCAAATACCTAGGTCAATGGTCATGTAGTTCAAAAGTTATTGCCCGGACACTCAGATGGACATATGGACAGCGGGACACACGCCGGCCTGAGTGCTCTAGCTGGACCACTAAACGGTAAAACAACTAGAAAGAAATACCGCACGCAACACACTCTATACAGTTGACGAAGTCATGTTTACGTCCGCATGTGGCTCCGTGGCTAAATGAAAGACTCGATAATGTAAATTGCAAAAAAATGCAGGTAGTAATAAGTTAATAGGTCATGTGACCGCAGCTCGGAGTGCCAGTAGCGGTCATAACTCGACGGTCAGAGGATACTCAAAGTTCGTAAAGGAGTCATTACATGAACCTCGATATAGCACGAATATGCAGAGTCAGGCGATCAAAGGTCAAAGTCAAAACAACACGCAACACGTAAGCGGCATAGTAACATAATGGTAACGGAGGGTCGGCCTTGAGCAAGTAAGTGATTAGGCCACTGAAGTCTGTAACGCATGACTAGTGCTACGCCAGACCTACGGTTACCTTCCCAGCCACAGAGCGTCACCGCCCTTTGACCGGTGTCAATTTATACTGTTTGCTGAAAGGACACAGGGTGTGAGCAACTTGCCTACCCAGAGTCGCTTCCCAGCCGCGCTCCGACCGCGAGTCGAATTCATGCCCTCTTGCAGGCCCGTAGCCAGGGGGTCGGACCGGTCGGACGACCCCCAAAAATAATCCGGCCAGGTCTGCTTTTTAAAGTCCACTTTTTTGAGAAATGCCAAATTTTACCTTCAAAATGCAAAATCTGATTCTCAGGAAAATCATTAAATGTATTGCCACCAGAACCAGATGCCAGATTTTAAGGCTAAAATGCACCAAATTCAATTTCGGCTGGGGCTCCGCCCCAGACCCCGCTGTGAGCTTACAGCGCTCCCCCAAGCCCCTTGGTTGGATTTAGGGACCCTACTTCTAAGGAAAAGGCGAAAGGGAAAGAGGGAGGGAGGAAAGGAAAATGGGGAAAGGAGGGAGGGAAGGAGAAAGGATGAAAGAGATGGACGACCCCAGATTTTGAACTGGCCTTGATCGCAAGTTTGACGCCCGACCCATTGCGCCTATACGTCACTATTAAGATGGTCAGATGAAATAGACCGAAAAACAGATAAACGACGAATTTTCCGTCATTATAATGAAAAAGGAGCCAAAATTGTCCTTAGATAGCCAGGATATCGGGACCGCTAAATACCGTCGTCGGAGATTAGACCGGAAGCACAAAAATAGCATATTATCGCCCATAAACCCTGAACATCTCGTTAGAACTGCTCAAAAGGTATGGACCATTGTAATCCCACCAAGGCGAAAAATGCTAAAAAATGTACATATTTCGGGGTCCCTTTCCCAGACCGAGCAAAGTGAAATTTGGCGTGTGAAAATTGTTCGACTTGAACGTGATGATGCAGTGCATATTACGGTGATGATCATGCAGTGGTTCTCCTTGAAGGCGCCGACACAGCCGAAGAAGCTGACGACGACGCAGACGACTCCGACGACGATGATGAACACGGCCGCGTGGTTGATGCTGCCGCCGAAGAACGCCAGGTAGTTCTTGAACGCGCCTTGCAGCACTGCTCCGCCGACTATGAGTATTATACCAACAATCTGTGCATTCGCGCACCACTGATCATCATCATAGCCAATAAGATACCGAGTGGTGTTGAGCGGTACCACTTTGACGTTAACTACAGTAGATATAACTACTTTTTAGTATGTTAACAGTTAGTAGTTATAATTACTACTGAAAAGTAGTTAGTAACTAGTAGTTAAACTACTGTTCAGAGTAGTTATAACTACGGATAGTTAACTACTTTTTGTAACTACTTTTAACTTAAAAATTCTAATGGTGTTTAGAAAGTTGAATGGTAGGCCTACGTCGCTGGAGTTATAAGATCTTTAATATTTGCTTCAAATGACTTGAAAATTAGGTAGTTAAAAGCAGTTGAAGAGTAGCTGAAAAGTTGATAAATAGTTATAACTACTTTTTGAAAAAGTAGTTAAAACTTAAAAGTATTTATAACTACTTTTTACTCAGTAGTTAACTACAGTAGTTGTGATTACTTTTGAAGTTCTTCTGCCCATCACTGCAATTTTGGTGCCGCAATAGCACAAGTACCGCAGCTCTGTTGTCAATGTCATGAATCACAAAAATGTTGGCGGCGTGGGTCTTTGCACTCTTGTGAGTGCTGGCTGCTTCTCGTTTCTCACTAGCTGCGTTTTGTCAGTTGTTCGATAAACGGATATGTTAAATATTGTCAAATAAGTAAGTACATTTTATTGTTTCAATAGCTAGTTATGAAACCCGCTAAATTTCAGTCAAAAGAATTAGAACAATAATACAATGAAAATGTGCAATACATGGAAATGACAAACAAAGTAATAAAACAAGAGAAGTTAAGTGCGGTGTGATATTACGATGATGACAGACAATCGTATTACAACCTTATGCATGACTGTGTGCGTGCTGGTTGGTTGGTTGGTTATGATCTCGTTCGATCCGCGGCAACAGATGTCTGGAACATGTCGATATACGTTGCAGCCTACTGTTTTCTTTTTAGACCTATACAGCCTAAGCGGCTGTGGACGATCTGCAGCCTGTCTATGTATGCTGCACTTGATAACGACGTGTACAAAAATCTTAGTTTACGACGCAGCAGCTCACGTGTATAGGCCTACGTTAAGTCGCTATCAAGAAAAAACAAAATCACGACCAAAATCAATAACTGGAGTCGTCGTCAACGTCGTCGTTATTCGCTGCCTGTCGTGAGACAGCAGCTGATGCAACAACATCACGAAATCATTCTCAGTGCATCGGCGGCTGCTGCTGGCAGCATTGTGTGAACGCAGCACTCGAGATCCTCAGCTCAAATCAATGCCACACGGCCTGTTAACAGGGCCGTGAACACGGGTAGCGTGCACCGACCCTAACCTCTCGGTCTTTTCTAGCGTCCCAGACGAAACGAGATGACGATGCAGGCATGAGTTGTGCAGAGTCGGTGGTAGAAAATGTAACGAGAGAGTGTCAGTCGGTGACGCCATCCGTGAAGTAAGGCGGGACTAACAGCCAACCTCAGCAACCCCGCGAGTTGATTGGTCAGGGGACCATTGTGCTCGGAAAAAGCAGTGGATGACTGCTAATCTTCTTACTGTTAACTCCTATAAGAATGAATTCCTGCTTATCGGACTCAAAAACCAACTTGCAAAAATACACAACTCCTCATTTAACACATCCCACTCTGCTCGAAATTTAGGCTTTATCTTTGACGAACATCTGACCTTCTCGGAAAAGTTGCATCCCTCTTCAAAGCCTGTTACTATCACGTTCGTCAACTTCGCTGTATCTGGCCTTACCTAGATTCGTCAACTGCCTGTAGCATTGCTACCTCTATCGTTCACTCCAAACTCGACTACTGTAATAATATCTCTGCTATAGACTCCTTAAGTCTCCAGCAGATTCAGAACTCTCTTGCTCTTACTGTCGTTAAAGCTCCTAAGTCCTGTCATATCACCCCCATTCTACGCTCTCTCCACTGACTCGGAATCAGTGAACGCATTGAATACAAGCTCCTCTCACCTAGAAAGTTATCACAGCTACGTATCCAACTTCCATACCTTCACAACCTCATTTCTGTTCAACATCCCCGCAGCACTCGCTCTCCATCTGGTGTTACGCTTGATCGGCCACCAACATCATCCTCTCTAAAATAACTGATCGTTCCTTTCGTTATGCTTCGCCTTGTCTCTGGAATCAACTCCCTTTATTTTCTCGCCAACCTCTTTCTGGTACCAGTTCCTCTATTTCCGACTCATCTATTTCTTCACCCATCACTTCTTCCTCTTTTGCTTTACCACTCTGCTCATCCACAACTCCCTCTTTCTTTCACTCGTGGCCGAAAACCTACACTACCTGTTTCACAAATCCTTCCTCCAGTAGTTTCACTTTTTTCCCGGACTGCCTTCACGGACTATCACACGGACCGTTTCTTCTAAGCTATTCGGTTTTTATTGTTTTCTTTATTTACGCGATTTTTGTGCGAATGTAAATATACCCTATAGTATCGTATCGTATCGTATCGAATAGCATATGGCGCACTTTCTGTGCGGAAGCTATATGCGATGAAAGTTGATTGACTCACGAAGACGACGAGATTGAAGGCGAACAGGAGATATTTGATGATCGTCAATGACTTCGACTCCATCTTGTTGTCTCTTGTCTTATTTTGTTTGGTCCTTTGCCTGCGAGAGTGACTGACTGACGACTATAATAATCTATGGACACTAACGTGTGTCGGCCGCCTCTCTAACAAGTAGCTGCTGCAGCCGTCATGCAGTCACTGAAGCAAACATACAAGCGCTGTTGAGCTACTGCGTGCATACAATACCGGTACACAAACACACCTGCGACCAGCTGCTGACGCAAGATCGATGCAGTGGTGTACCGAGGTGTTAATTGCCTATGGCACGCCGTGTTTCTTCGAGCGTATAGGCGACATTTTATCATCTGCTGCTAGCTTTCGGTATGTCCATCATGATTATGCCATTGTTTGTGACACGAAACCAACGACCAGCGGCTACATTCGCACTGCCGCGGTGTCGTAAGTTTTATTACTGGCCCGCCTAATGAGCCAGTATTGTTTTGCTGGCTGTCGTATGTCGTCTGTCGTCGTCTGTAACGCTGCCGGCGGGCGGGCAGGCCGGCCGCCGGGCGCGTGGGCGGCCGCCACTGCATGGCGGGCCAGTATGGTTACGTCCCGTTAGGGCGAAGTATGTTATAAATTCAACTGCGGCATTAACTACACATAAC
>Ga0209780_1005188_pt1 | contig 10233 bp, 8 predicted proteins | sample WorMetexBAHAMAS2_FD_187384 | JGI IMG/M metagenome (GOLD analysis project Ga0209780, IMG submission 187384) | Marine gutless worms symbiont microbial communities from Max Planck institute for Marine Microbiology, Germany - Inanidrilus exumae... | ecosystem: Host-associated > Annelida > Digestive... | reverse complement strand
CACAATCTCCACCACAATCACCACCACCACCTCCACTGCCACCGCCACCACCAGCATCACCACCTCCACCATTTTAAGTCATTTTCACGTGAATCTGTGTTCGCTGGTCCCTGCTCAGTTTTCCTCCCCTGTCTGTTGTGGAACATAGGACATACACAGGCCGTGTTATCTTAATGAATTGCCAATAACTGCTGCCAGCTGACCAGTTCAACAAAAGGTGACAGTACCAAATGGAAACGTAATGAACTAGAAAGCATGGGCAGTAGTATCGACATGCGAACCCACGTCGGCAACGGCTGTAGCACGTGCCACTAGCACTGTGCGACCATGACGGTTTTCGTAACCGTTTGACCTCGACCTTTTAACCACTGGGTCAATGCATGCCGAGCGACTGCTATAGAGTATACGTGTACCAAGTTTGGTGTTGATAGACCAAGCAGTTTTCGTGTTAGAAAGCAGACAAACAGACAAACAAACAGACAGAGAGACACGACTGAATGTCCTACCCACACTTGCGGCTATGCCAGCGTGGGTAACAATGCAACTAATAATGCACTTTGCATCGATAAATACTATCACATGCGGAACTTATGTCAAATTAAAACTTTAAAAGCACTGTTAAAAACTTCACTGGTAAAAAGACCAATATGCCGCTACAAATTACCGGAAATTGACTGATATAATGCGAGTGGAAGAGAGAAGTCAGATATACCGCCGAGCGCAGCCAAGTGACGCTGCTTGTCAGCGAGTGTGTTGACATTCGGTGTACTGGCAGATGATACAGCTACTGGGATGGTGCTCGTGGTAGAACTCACGGCCAGAAGACAGTCCAAGTCTTCTAGTGTCAACTCGGAATTCATAATTGCTTGCTCCAGTTGAGCCATCAACAGTTGATCTTCCGCATCCGACGTTCCTCTACTGCCAGTCTCAGCAGCAGGCAGCAGGCCGTCCACAGTGAACAGGTCAGTCACATTGACACTGTTCAGATCCTCCGACAACTCATTACTGGCCGTGGTCCAGACGATCTCAGTCGTCGCACGGACAGACTGGCTCGACCGCGCCGACGCCGTGACACTGTCAGACTGGCTGGTTGTCGACACTCCGTGACTAACAGTCGTAGTACGTGAGACGGCACCGGCATCCGTCAACGTAGTACCAGCTAGCAGCTGCATCAGCAACCTGTTGCGAGTTGTTGGTCGCTGTGACACTTGAGTGTGAGATGTCAGCGGTGATGACGACACCCGGTCGACGTCTGTCGACACTGTGCTACTGTCGGCAACCGCCACTGCCTCGTTCGACTCCATCCCGCCACTGCTCGACATTCGTCTCAACGTGGCCAACAGTCGTGACTCGGCACTGTTCGCATCCTTGTTGTTGTCAGACGTCGTGTCCTAAAACGTTCACAATTTACATTTCAGCGCACACCACACATCATCATTCACTACAATGTTCACCAATTACAGTAATGGGGTAGGTGGCGCAGTGGTACAACGGGTAGAGCATTGGACTTGAATCCTTGGGGCAAAGCTGCGTAAAAACCTTGGGCAAGTTGTTCACACCTATGTGCCTCTGTCACCAAACAGTTTAACGTGGTACCGTCCAAGGGGCGGTGATGCTCTGCGGCTGGGAAGGTAACCGCAGGCCTGGTGGAACGTAATGAAAGCCTACCGCCGGGTGGATGACTTACAGTCCGCTGCGGGCTGACTGCCTGTACATCGAGATCAGCTCCGGACCCAACGCTCGATAATGAGTATGTGAAGCTTTTTTTTACTGGACTTGTGATCGACATATTCATGCATAAACTCCCACTCCCTGTCAGTGAACGGCTGCATAACTAGAAGAAACCAGAGTATCATGAGCCACAGTGGCAATGTTTTATATGGTGCTGGTTGACTGCAAAATACTCCGCACATGGAAAATCCAGTGGTTGGCAACAGCATCGGCCGTGGGGAAGTGACGCAGGGACAATCCGGTGTTGCAAGCATAGCTTGTGTGGTGGGTCACTGCAGCGGGTTAAACCCAGCATAGCATATGTATGCAGCAAGCGTTAATTTCGACTGTCAAAATACCGACACAGACTTATTTTTTGTGCTTTGCGACCTCGATATGTGACCTTTTGACCCCAAAATAAATGGCTTTCCAGGACTCATTGTGAAACACATCTATATCAGTTTTTGAGATATCGTGCAGAAAAACAGACAAACACATAACACTGCTGAAAACCGTACCCCCGTGACTGCCATCCTCATGGGTGATGCATGATTCTTGGCAAGTTGTTCACAACTATGTGCCTCTATAGGTCACCAAGCAGTCTGCTACAAAAAACTAGACTGGCCAAACGGTGTTTATGCTCTATGGATAATTAGGTAACCATAAGTAAGTAAGTAAGTAGGTAAACATAGGTTCAGCATTGCACTGGCGACGCATAAGATACTCGGTGGCAATACTTTTTACCGTGTGACACTATGCTAGCATGGTATATGCTGTCATCGTGTCTGTCCGTGTATCCGTCTGTTACAAGTCGGAGTTCTACAAAAATGGCCCAACATAGGATAATAGAAACTATGCTGCACAACAACCCAGGCACTTTAGTTTTCTTATGACAAAGATCTCAACAAAATTCTGATGGGATCACCTGGGGGGCATCGTGTACAATTTTTGACCAACATATCACAAACGGTGAGAGGTAGAGACTTAGTTTAAACTAACGAAGGCTGATAGTAAATTCGTATGTGCTCTGTTGAATGGTGCTATTTCTAGTAAAGTAAAGTATACGTCGATTTGTGTAGCGCATTTTTACGCAAACCGTCTCAAATGCGCTCAGACATGGATCACATGCACCATGCCTGCCTTTACTCCCCAGCCGCAGAACATCACCGCCCTTTGGTTTGGTACTCATTTTACCGTCCCACGGAGGGTAAAGGAAAGGAAAGGAAGCATATTTATATAGCGCCTTTTATATACTAGGTATATCTCAAAGCACTCAGGCATGGATCACACAGTTTTACCTGCAAATACACCATACCTGCCTTTCAGAAGGCAGGCTGAGTCGACCTGGGTGGTTGGTTACATACTGAAATAAAGTGCCGCCCCGGGAGTCGAACCCGGACGGTCACCCATCTCAGTACTAACCGGGCTCAGCGTAGGTTAACTTCGTTGATCTAGACCAACGACGCTACCACTATGCCATGCCACCACTTCTAGTCATCTTGAGTGACCCCTAACTACCTCAAACCACCCCATTTTCTAAGTTTTGTATCACCTTTCATATTTTCGTAATGGGGTGAGATAGTGACTTCAAATTTGATAGATAGCTTTTCCATAGCAAGTCCAAGCCCACGGATGACAAACCCGGGGCGTGGTCAGGGTCACGCAATCACATCTCTCGAACGGCTGAAGCTACAGTTCGGCTATATGAAGTGTTAGCACTGGGATGACAAATTACCAATCATATCATTGAAATGGGTTAGCTACACACTTCAAAACTGGTGTGCCGTTGGGCTGCATTGCTGTCGTATAAACGAGGGGGACAGTAAAAGAAGCATGGTCAGGTCAAGTGTCCCACTTTAAATTTTGGCAGCTGCATACATAAAGTCATCAAATTTTGTATATGGAAAAAATATACATGTATCAACTGTTAGCCTTAGGATGACAAACTATTCCCTAATTGGCACTGTCATTGTCATGTGGCCCATTAAAAAATTTTGTGATCCCAATCATATCTATGGAATCGTGTGTTGATTGATACTAAGGAGTAGTAGTGAATACATGATAGATCAGTAAGAGATCCCGTGATCTAACACATCTTCATATGGATGGGGCTGTGTTAGATCACGGGACCTCTTTAAATTTGGGGAAATAAGTGATAGTATCTCGGAAACGGTGCAAAATAGAGACACAGCTGCAATGGAAGACTTAATAGGAGATCGTGTGGCCTATTGAATGGCACCAATACCAATGACCTTGAGTGACTTTGAAGGTCAGTCACTCAGTCACGTCATAATATTTGATTCGATGTCAGTTTACACACATTCCGTGCACTCAATACTGTTGAATTGAATCGAATCAAATCGAAAAATCGACTCACTACAGCGAATCGAATCAAACCAAATCGAAATTTATTTTCCTGAATCGTAATGCATCTCAGAAAGAAGGTGCAGTTCAACTTACGACTTGGTAGTCAGAATCCGGGAAAAGCAGCTGCCTCAGCAAAGTCGTAGGTCGACTAGATGCTGGTGCATCTTTCTTCTCTGACTTACCAGCGTCTAGCAGTTGCTGAAACATACATGCATCAAGTTAGCATGAGTGGAGATATCACATCTGACAGATGTACAATACATATATCAACTAGATGGCTGAATTGTGTGCAATCCCACAATACAGGATTTGGCTCGTAGCGTTCGGCTATCATGCATTCGATGAGGCCTAGTGTCACATGACTCAATAGTCGATGGTGATTGGCTGCCTGCGCCTGAGTGATGTCAGCGTTATTTGCCGTATTACTTATTTGCAGTTTCCAATTAAGGCCTGCTTTTCTTCCACGTCGGTCAGCCAACCAACACAGTGGCATACTTCAGCATACTTGGTTTACTCAATATCGGACGTTGGACGTCGACAAAAATTAGGGTGGTTTCTTGTACGGAGTGTAGAGGCCAGTGGAATGACTTCGAACTGATTCCACAGTAAAAAGTGGAAACTATACATCAGTTAGAAGAATCATTTGGTAGTGAATTTATGTCGATCTATAATCAGTTTCAGTCTATCTACATGTATAATCGGAGTTATAAACGCATGAAGTCGCAAAACGTTAAATTTTTTTGCACTTTTACGGAAAAAAATGACTGTTTATGGTAAAATTTTCACAATTCTGTTCAGAAAGTTTTCATTGTGACAACGATCGATGTGTTGCGTTCATATTTAGTAAAACGTGGCCGATGGACAATCGGTGTAATTGTGCATTGCTTACCTGACAAAAAAATTTCGCCTGGCTTTCCAGCTGTTGCTACTGCACAGATCGCGCCCAAAATGTGCCACAGCCAGCCCCCGACAAATTATTCACAGTGCTCCAGATTTGCAATTTTGGTGGAGTTATAGCTGAATGCATAAACACTGCCAAAATGCGCCATAAAGTGAATCTAGTATTCGACTGAAGCCTATCTTCGAGCCGAATAAATACATCACCAACTGGTGATACGGATCCGCAAGCCACACACTTCCAGTCAGTGCTGTTTCACTTAAAGAAATCCAAAAAACTGCTTCCGTACTTATGTATCTATCCTCGTCTATAATTTCACATGCTTCCGCTCCAGCACTATTGCACAAAATGCAACTGCTATCAACAATGTGGAGCTTCTGGTGAATAGTTTTCAGCTGCTTTTAAACCGGCCTTCATTTCCAAAGTTACTCAAGGCATCAATAATATAAGGTAAGTGCAGAAGGTTTCTCAGCCTGGATGTCTTTCCTGCTGCCCAACAAACGTTGTCAAAGCATTGAAAGAAATCACGGAAATCTACAGTGAAGATACCTCAGATAGCTTAGAAGAAACCTCAATGCAGAAGATTACAGCAGACACAAATGAAAGCCATCCACCTGTGATATTTTAATGTTGATCATTCTAGTTACAGTTTTAGTTATAGTTATGGCAAAATGTTATAGCTTTTGTGACCGATTTTAGTTGCTGTTTTATTTAACGATAAAAGAATTTTCTTCCATCGTGTTATTTTCAAGTCGTAATTTTTATTTGTGGCTGTAATGAATGTCTATGAGTGGTGGGGAGGGGAATCACATTACACACACAAATCAACAGCAGAAGAAAAAATAAACGGATTTGAGTAAAATTCAAGACCCATAGTTTCTCATTAAGTATCATTATAACACTTCTATGTAATGCAGACTAACCAAAATTATTTCAGTCACATTTTCGATACCGGTATAGTTAAGCATTAGTTATTCGATAGTAAAATCTGCACTTATGTACAACACACAGGCCTACTTTATAACTAAATCTGAAGGTAATATTTAAGTCTACATTATAACTTGCATCCAAGCTAACTCAGTCGGTATCAGTCAAAGGGCTAGGAAGCTCTGTGGCTGGGAAGTAAAGGCAGGTATATCACTTGTGGACAAACATGTGGATGGCAGGTAAAACTGTGTGATCCCGTTCATAGCAGATAACTATTTATTTCTTTCAAACTGTTGCCTACTTTAGATATAGCACTGCTGTGAACAGACCTTGAGTGATACATGAGACTCCTTGTCACCGTGGGTGGTCTCCGGCTCACAGACGGATGCCTCGTTGTGTTCCTCCATGTCACTGTCACTCAACAACTGTTTCAAGATGGATGTGTCGCTGCCACGAACGTTGCCGGTTGAAGAGTCTGGCGGATCATCACACGTGGTGCTCTGCGGCTCCTGCGGACTCTCTCGACTCTGAGTGACCTCTGGTTCATCGTCGTCCCGACTCAACAAATCTCGCAGGTGCATGCTGCCCAGCTCGACGGCGGTTGACGGTCGGCGTCGACTCACGTCGGCTCCCGATGACACGACGTCGGATCTTACAGCAGGTCGCAACTTGACGTCGCAGCTGCGATGACTGTCGCTTGTACCGGATGACAGCCGGCCTGACCCCAGAGTCGACAGAATGGGAGCAGGACGTCGGCTGGACATCACTGACAACTGACTGGTCATAACAGACCTTTCAGGCACTGATGTGCAACTCAGCACTTTGTCACCGGTTTGATTCACACCTTTCGTCAAGCCACCATTTGGCTGCCCTCCAGTCGGTAAAGCAGCTTGATTCGGAGGACGAGTGGACCAAGTATACAGCTCAGTTGAATGTGACGAAAGACTCATCAAGCCGCCAGACGAGCTGCCTCGTTCGCATGCACGACCGACATCTGATCCACTCAGAATATCTTCAAGCCCTGCAATTAAACAGTTTACAAACATGCATTGAGGCAGAGGAGCAACTGAAAATACCTGCACCTATTATTACTGGCCCGCCTAATGGGTCAGTACTGTTTTGCTCGCTGGCGTCTGTCGTCATCCGTAACACTGCCGGCGGCCGACACTCCACGGCGGCCAGTAGTGTTACTTCCCGTTAGGACAACACCTTGTTCCTATCATTACTGCTACAGTTGGTTTTTGTTTAATGAGCCAAGTTTTCTGGATCTAAGCAAATTTCTGGGACTTATGGTGCAGGTTTTCTACAGGAGGAATGCACTTATGCAACAAGCACCGTCAAAGCAATTCAGAGAAAGTATCGGGACATGTACCCACATACTTCTTTAAGTAAGTAGGCATTGCAAGCCAATGCAAAACTCCACAGAATAACCATTGTTTCTAACACAAGTAAGTACGAATGTATAAAACAAACAATTACAGAATATTTTTGGAACCTACAAATAGTCAAACTTGAACATCCATGTATTACAGTCACATATCGGCATGTCATCACTAAGAAAACAAAACTTAACTAAGCAAATCAGAGCAAAATACACAATTCAAAATTAGTCCCGTACGGAGACTGACGGTCGACTCCTGCTAAGGCATACTAGGGCCGTCAGACGTGGTTAGGACCAAAGTTCAGAGGTCACGTGACCGAAAACGAGGACGAATTTCAAAAATCTCACCGGTTAAATTTTAGACATTGCCCCCTAATTTAAGAATCCGTGGTCACTTGTCAGCCCCCATTAGAAATGGGGGAAAAGATAGAGTTTGAAAATGGCCAAAATGGTCGAATTTCCGACTTTCGTGGGCTCCTGACCTTGACCTTGGATCCGGGCATGGTCATTACCTTTTTTCATCTCTCATCGAGTACTACCTGTATACCAAATTTCATCAAAATCGAAGAAACTTTTTATGGACGGACGGACGGACACACGGACGGCAATTTGCCACCCATAGTATTAGGTCGACTTCCAAAGTTTGGAAGTAGACCTAAAAATCTGAAAATCGAAAAATTTAATGCATTAGATGTCTGTCATTAACCACACTGTATTGCTTCGCAGGTAACATGTTAAAAGGACCAACACAGGTGACAAAATAAACAACAATCGGCTTGAAGGTAACTGCAGTACTTAGGTTCATGGTCACCAACTGTAACAAGTTAGTTAGTCGGAGTTTAACGTCCCTTTTCAGCACAATTATGGCTATATCAGAGACAAAAGGTCACGGGTGGAGAGCTATCCCTACCTAGTAAAGGAAGGCCAGCGATATATTAATCTCAACCCTGACAGCCTTTTTGTTCAGCAACCACCCAAAAAGGGAAAGGAATCGAGAGGCTCATTTGAATTATTACGCTAGTACCTACAACAGGGGGAGACAACTATCACAATGCAAGACAAAACTAAATACAACAAAACAAGCATGCATCCTTAACTAAAAAATACATATAACACAAAATCAACATGAAAAAAACTAAATCCAGATTCAGTCGCCTCCTACGATATCCGGCCTGGAAACAAAGTGGGACTATTCTGGTAAAATGGGAAGGGATGGAAAGCAAGAAATGGATGAAGCGAGTAAGAAAGGCAAAAAGAGAAAAGTAAAAGATACTAAAAGATAAAATAGAAGGTGGGGAAGTGGAGAGATAAGGGGGAAGGAGATTGCCCCCATGGGGCCCAACTGTAATAAGATGCACTAGACTTGTTCATATTACATGAACTGAACTGAACTCAACGGAACTGGGATAAAAGTATTTATTGTTATTTTGATATACACTGATGATGGAAAATGGAATATAAACACCGTTTTCACTTTCAAATTCAAACTGGTGTTTTATGTAACCTAAGTTCATTTTTCATTTTCACTGACGGTGAAAAATGCACGTTCATATTCCATTTTAAAATTCTCCATTATCAGTGAAAATAAAAAAGTAACGGTGGACACACAGATGCGGTAAATCCAGTGGAAATGTTCACTGTGTCAGAAACTTACCGGTGCCCGTGTCACTGAGCTGGTCTGCCAAGTCAAACAGAACTTCATCAAAGCTGTTGCCGTCGCCAAGCAGTTTTCCATCCATATTCCCTGAAGCATCTGTCACCAAGCACACGTTCTTACAGTAACTCTCGACACAACTCAAACATGTAACCATATTTACCGACAAATTTGAAGCAAATAATCATATACAGCTATTGGCATTGCCACCTACGACAAAATGAAAACTTTGCACAGGCTGAAGAAAGATTCAGGTTTTACATCCCATTTGACAAACATAAAAATTAGTCATTTTGGAAACGTTTTCCCAGCCAATGACTTGGACTGTTATTAAAGACTCTACACCTATGTCATGCAAAACATGTATCAGTCTAAAAAAGTAAAGGCTTCCAATACTCGTTACCGAGTGCTTGGACCGGATCTGATCCTGGTGTACAGGCAGTCAGCCCGCCCAGCGGTAGGCTGCCATTACTTTCCGCCAAGCCTGCAGAGCATCACTGTCCCTTGGCCGGTACCAAGTTATACCGCATGGTGACAGAAGCACATAGGTGTAAACAACTTGCCCAAGGTCATTACGCAGCTTTGCCCCAAGTAGGATTTGAATCGAACCCACGACCTGTTGATCGCAAGTCCAACGTTCTACCCATTGCACCACCGCGCCACCTATGTATCAGTATACTTAAATCTAATGTCATGTCATGCAAAGTAAACGTAATAAACTAAAACCAGATTTTGTTGTATTGTACAATGTCGGGCATGGAAACGGAAAAGGCCAATGCTTACAACTCCAGGGTCAGCCTTCGGAGACTGTCAATGATAACCAAGACATGCAGTAGACTGTGAAAGACGGCAAGCAAACAAACCAGTGAAGCAGGACGGACTGAATGCAGACTGGTCATCAGTCACATGCTTCATGGCATGAGCTGCAGGTGACTCGTCTCCGGACCTGGCCAGCAAGTTGTCAAGTGTCGACGTTGACAAACGTCGTTTCTTCACTGGACAACCATCACTTGTCGTCGTCATGCTGCGTGACAACCGACTCACCGACGGAATCACCTTCAGCAGCTCACCTAGGCTGCTAGCACTCGACGTCAGCAGCTGTCCAAGGCTCGACAAAATGTCTTCATTCAGCTCTCCGCCAGGCCCCGAACTCGCTGCTCTGGCCGACGTTTTGGAAGGCCTTGCCGCGCCTCCATCACCAGAACTATTTCTGCAATGAAACCGTCATGTACCGGCATCATGCACAAACTCCATCACTGCTATACAAAATCAAAATTAAAACATATATCTGAATAT
>Ga0209780_1005187_pt1 | contig 10233 bp, 2 predicted proteins | sample WorMetexBAHAMAS2_FD_187384 | JGI IMG/M metagenome (GOLD analysis project Ga0209780, IMG submission 187384) | Marine gutless worms symbiont microbial communities from Max Planck institute for Marine Microbiology, Germany - Inanidrilus exumae... | ecosystem: Host-associated > Annelida > Digestive... | reverse complement strand
TCCTAAAAATTAAAAATTACGATATCTCGGCAACGGTTTGACCGATCGGCACAGCATCTGGCATGATGACGCATATTGGCCCTCCGAACCAAACCAGCAGTTGAAATTTCGAACTTTTAAAAATCTAAGATGGTGGACGGCCGCCATCTTGAAAAAAGCGAAAAATGTAATATTAATAGACATTATTAATAGCCTGCTCAAAAGTGGTAGTAAAACAGCAAATATCAATGTAAAAACTGCAGTTTATTCACACCGTTGACGGGCGGGCAACGGCGACGGATCGAAAACCGCAAAAATCATAAAAAGGCAATGTTAACCACACTAACATTGACATTCAGGCTATGTTAGTGTGGTTAACATTGCTTTTTATGATCTTGGCGGTTTTCGATCCGTCGCCGTTAACAGTGACTATAAACTGCAGTTTTTTAAACATTTATTTTCATAAACCACGCCCTACAAGTAATCCTTAATATAAAACACCTAGGCTAAATAGCACTGCGAGGGTGTGGCACTCTTGAAGTGAAGAAAGCAGTTAAGTATTGTGACGACCTTCAACAAGAGGCGTGCGTATGTATAGTGTGAACGTGGGATCAATCAAGGGCCGCTGTTCGCGGCGTTGAAGAGAGTGCATATTTGCACGGCGCGCTCGTCAGACGGTCGATGACAGCTCAGGGAGCAATATCGACCGGTACATAGGGATGCAATGCCTCGCTTCGTGCGATTACTCTGTCAGTGCGTGGAGCAGTTGACTGCAGATGCATGCGCGAGTTACACGGCGGGCTTAGAGTTGAGAGAGTCGCCGACCGGTGCTGCAGGAGCAAGCCACGTCAGTAGTGTAACAGTGTTGGTTCAGCGCTTTTATTCAGTCAACAACAAGCGACGACATATACATTGTACCTGATCGAGAGTGACGTTGAAAGCAGTGTTCGTTCCGTGACCAACTCACGTCGTTGAGGTTGAGTTGCGCCGTGACCGTTGCAGCGATACAGTACAAAACGTAGCGAACATATCAAGACAAGTTGGCCAGTTGATGACAGTTGAAGATGTTGCCAGTTAATCGTCGATTGCTGCTCGTTGCACTGAAGTAAAGATGAAGCAAAGATTCGTCGCGCTGCTGGTCGTTATTAAGACTTGTCTGATTATGAGCTTGACAGCGAATGACCGGTCGAAGACTTCTGTTAATCGCGGTGCGTATATCCAGGAGTGCTTCTCATTTTTACCGCCCGACGCTATGCTAGAGGGTTATATGCTGTGGCCGTCTCTGTCTGTCCGTCTTAATAAAATTCTTGCCTGTCTGTCGCAAGTCGGAGTTCTACCAAAATGGCTAATCATACAAATAAGTAAGTAAGTAGTTTCTTTATTTAATCTGACAAACGCAAACCATAACATCAACATGCATACAAATACAATGTAACATAGGCTGTAAAGTTATGAACAAATGCATAAAATGGTGAAATGCCTAGTACAGTGTATATATCTCTAAACAGCATCCTATGCAGAAAATTTTTCTTGATCAAATTGTCGTCTTTTGAGGGAAGAGTAAGGGAATGAGATCGTTGTACGACAGCCCAGAGACACTAGTTTGCTGATGCCGCATATCTCGATTTTCAATGGGGCAACCTCAACGGAGGCGTCAAGTGAGTTAAAATCAGCAATTTTCGACCATTATCTCGCTATATATCTCAGAAATGGTGCAAGACAGAGAGCTAATTACTGTAGAAGGCTAGTATTGAATTGAGTGACTTCAGATCAACCCATTTTCCATACAACGTAGGGAACGTTGAAACACAATAAAAAGCAGAACTGTGTCAACTGGACAGAAAGGCTCAAAGAGCACTTACAACTGCCCAAAGCATAGATAACTGTAGAGAAACAAAACACCAAAACACAACAACGTCAAAAAAGGAGTAGTGGGTGGATATAGAGACTTCAAATTTGGTAGAAGGGTTTATCTTATCAAGTCTTAGCCCATGAATGAAAAATATTGGCAACGTCTATTTTTCAGTCCGTCATTGTGTCGTTTTATTTTCAGCACTTTGTGACGTTTGCGTTACAAACGTTCTACAGTTAAAATTCGTTATAATGAACTCCCGAGGAATTGCTGAGGGCACGAAAAAGCACCAGAGACTTCCTAAAGGTGTCGGATCATACTTTAATTGACAGTGATAGAATCTGGAGTATCATCTTCAAACGTATAGGTATATCGCATTTCGTCAGTGCGCAGTAGTGATCGTTTATTGCCACGCCGCCAGATGTATCGCATTAGGCCTACTGTCAGCTGTTCGCACACGCACACGCGTTTGCGCTGCGCATTTGCGCTGACCCGCATCGTGAGTAATGCCAGGACTGGACATCATCCGCCTGGAGTGACCGAGTATTTCAGACGCCCAAGTAGGCCTATGGATGTGAGTGACGCTTTAGCATCTCTAGAAGCTGCTGATGATGATGGTGATGATCATGATGTACACAGTTGTTTGAAATCCGAAGTACCGCGCTGCTGCTGCTTGCCTTCGGCATCACGATTGGACGTAACACTACTGGCCCGCCTTCGCGTGCTGTCCCCTGGTCAGTTCCGTGGCATAGACGCCGCCACGGAGTGTAGACGACAGACGACGACGACAGACGCCAACGAGCAAAACAATACTGGCCTCATACACTATGTGTATAAGCGGGCCAGTAGTAATAACGGTATGACAGCCGACTACAGTGCTCCGACAGGTTGGTGTGACGTTACATTGTCCCTGTGGAAAATTTGCCCCTGTGATGCGGCCTTTCGTCAAAATTCTTTGACTGTTGATATTATTATTATACAGGCTGCTACTGTTTTGTGATATATAAAATATATGTGTGTGTGTGTATGGGCGTAGGCCTAATCCGTTATCGGAAACTTGCAAATTGACGCTGGTAGAATTAGTGGGTACGACTGAAGACGCCATTATCCATGTTTATGGGCTAATTCTGTGGGTGTGACTTAGTGGCTTGCCTGTCGGACTGCTGCATTAATCTGCGCACTTTTTGCCACCGTGCACGGCTGTGTCTGCACTCAACTCATCGCCAATGCAGACAGCAAGATGAATTGCGCGCCATACATAATACGCCCCCAGCTGCTGCTGGTGGTGCCGGTATAGACTACAATAGGCGGTCCGGTCGGCGTTTTCTCACTAAGTGCTCCGTGCACGAGCGCGCACGTGTCACGTGATCGACGACGTGTGAGTCTGACACCTTTCAGTCCGCCGTCGTCGTCAAACGCTGTCTCCGTTCTTCATCCGATTTATTTATGTATTTAAACTTCTTATATTTCGTGACCTGCGACCACCCCCATCTTATGTCTTGCTGTATGTCCGTTTTCTTTTCGGTGGTTTATCTCATCCCATTCTACCTTATTTTCTACTTCCTGATAAAGATTGTTATGCTACATACGCCTGTATTTAGATTACCCAGAGACGATTCTGAGGTTTTGCGCCCCGCTGCATGGAGCACTCGTTGCACCGATGGGGTGAAATATGGCGATTATTATGAAATTTTTATGGTGTGTAGACACTTCCATAGTAAATTACCGGTTTAAATTTGGGGACATTCTCTTAAGGGATTCCGAAGTTGTGGCTTCTGGTTCGTCCCGTATGGGGCGATAGTATATCGATGAAGCTGAAATTTTGTGACGCAGAACACACCACAGAGGTTTACTCTTATATGTGTACGATACGATACGGTAGATTAACGTGTGCTCAAAAGATGACGAGATGGGCAGCTTAATCTAGCGCACGGCACAGAAACGAAAAATAAGGAAACTAGAAGTGTGGGCCATTAGCGATGCATTGCCATTTGAGGCCGCCCGAGCCCCCAGTCCTTCTCGCTATAACCACAAGACAGGCTACGTGTGACTCGAATGACAACCCTCAGCTATGAATGCCACTGAAGCGATGCGCGGCTGAGTTATTGCGATTTTATCGATTTTCCCCCAGAGGGGGCCTAAATTCCACCACGGATCTCGGACAGGGGTGGTAGGAACTCTACCAAATTTTTCATGGACATAGACCCATTATCGGTCTTACACGCTATTAAATGGATATTTAAGAAATATTGCTTCGTTTCGAAACTACGGCCAAAAATGTTTTAAAAAATCGAGTCCAAATTTCGAGGATTTTGACCCCTGCAAAAATTAGGGGAGGGTTGGGCGAAATCCTCGCGGTGCGTTATCGAGTTCGACCTAGGCCCTAACATGTGGTATAACTTTTATAACGAGCTTCTTGATAGTTTCGGAGATTAGAGGTGGGGTTTTTAAAGTTTACGCTAAAAAAGGACAGCAGCAAAACCTAAGACAGCTCCGACTATACTAACGTACGTCGGGCGGCCTAAAAATAAAAACCGTTGCACCGTTTCTGAGATATAGCGAGATATTGGTGGAAAATCGCCGTTTTAACCTACTCCACCTCTATTTGGCGCTCTCATTGGGCCTTTGGAATTTCGCCGAGATTTTTGGCATAAGAAAACTAGAGTTTATGGGCTATCGTATGGCGTTGTTTGCGTGATCCTGCGTTTAATCGTTTTGGTACAGTGCCGGCTTGTGACAGACAGACGGACAGACAGACGCACCACGACAGCAAGTACCGCGCTAGCATGGCGTCGCGCGGGTAAAAACGGATAGAACGAGTGTTTGATATGTAGAGTTTCTTTGATAGTGATAGACGTGTGTCACTCCATAGACGTCGAAGCGAAGTCACAACTGACGAGGCAATACGTCGACCAATGTTTGGTAGTTGTATCAGTCAGAAAACTGTATGCTGCCAAGGTATATGAAGCCGTAAAATATAGGATGTGTGGCTATCCTACCGGTTTTGCAACGACTCGGCGATGCTTACAATTTCTAGTTACCGGTAGATGTAGAATCACTCAGATTAAAATTAAGATTAACATTAGTGTACGATACTGCAATTATGCTTACCAGCCAAACAAATTAAGGTTATTTGTCACAATATTTACCGTCAATAACTGTGTCACTCTAGACTTTAAAAACTCAGCTGTTCCACGCACTTCTTTGCACGGACCACATTTACTCTGCCAATCGTTTTAGTTCTTTTTCGTTTTCTATTGGCTCTAGGCCTACACATAAATTTTAATATTTTCTTTCAGTAAAATGAAATGTCAGTTCCCAGTACGTTGATCATGAAAGTAATTTTATTAAAATAGCGTGGACGAGAGCGCACAACAGATTTAGGCTAGCCTACTAGAACTACGATACTGTCTGCACGAGTAACCCATTATGCGGCTGGGCGATGCCAAGCGTGGGACACGGTTGATTGATTGATTGATTGATTGATCGATGAAGCGAAATGTGACGCCGCAGCTGCTGCAATCGCTACACACTTCTGGATAATCGACAGCTAGTATAGCTTCAAGCGAACAACGTCGTTGAGAAACAGTTGCAACTTGCTTACGCTGACGCCAGTGTATCAGTCTCGTAGAACGCCATTGGCAGTAATAAAATTACAAAAAGAAAAGTAAAATACACTGTGTGTGCATGGTCTTATTGGTCCGTGTGTTGTAGGAATACCACGTAAAACGGACAGTGATTTCGTGAATCATCCTGTGAAGATTTCTATTGTCGAGGTAAACGTCAATGCACAGCGTAAGCCTAGTCGCAGTTTTATTAACCTAATCGCAATGATAGATCGACAGCGAGTTGCTTAGTGTCATTATAGGCTTAAATTTAAAGATAATTATAGGTTCAAGTCGGCGATCGGAAATAAGGAAGTGCTAAGTTTGATAACTTCAGATCGGGTCGATCTGAAGTTAAGAGACTGAAAAATTGATTTTTCAAACTCAAACTCAACGACGTACTATACGCACGCAATCCACCTCGTAGTTTCACGTTTTTCTCCCGGACTGCCTTCACGTACTATTACGCAAACCGTTTCTTTTGAGCTACTCGGTTTTTAGTTTTAGTTTTTCTTATTTTTTTGTTTTTGGGGCCGCGCGCTACATTAAGCTGGCTTTCCCGTCAGCTTTTGAGCACACGTAAATATGCCATATCGTATCGTATCGTATTAAGAAACAGGAAAATGTACAAAAAACGTAACTGTGATGAAGCAACCTATGACATGAAAACATTACCACATTTTTTTGAAAACAATCATGTTCCTACGACACTAACTCAACAAGCAGTAGGCCAATTATTCAATTATAGTTCAACTAATGCAAGAACAGACGCATAAACAAGTAGCTCAGCTGTTGCAGAGAGACCGCGCGCCATGTCATCTTAAAGTCTTGTCAACTGCTGCGCAACGGCGCGAAAAATCCATTTAAAAAGGAAATAGGTGAATGACCTTGAAGGTCACTTAAGGTCATTGGAACTGGCACTATTCGAGAGGATACGTATCACTGCATATCAGTGGTCGATAGTAATAAGGTTTCTATTTTGCCAACTTAAGGGTCGGTACACACTATACCGCTTTTACGGGCCGTATCCACGGGCTGTCAACACGGCCCGTGGATACGGCCCGTAAACGCGGTAAAGTGTGTACCGACCCTTAGGTTGGCATAAATAGATACGTTATTACTATCGACCACTGACCTGCAGTAGGGCGTAGACAAGCGTGTTTTTCACGGGCGCCGGTTCATACTACCCGTCAACATGGGCCGTCTCTTGTCTACATTTGAAGCTATTGATTGTCGTATTTCTTTATATCAGATCGCCGATCTGAACCTATCACCCTCCTAAATTTAAAGAGCTGGTAGTGGTTTATGATGTATACTTGCATAACGACTCCTCTTGAAGTCCACTGTAGCCTACAATCTTTCGTTTTGTTTATTTCAAAACTATAGGCAGACCTACCTACAGCTGGTGACTTTACTTGAGTCGTGTATAGCGACCATTCAGAGTTGTTTGGCATGCCAAAAGAAAGGCTATATAGCCTTTGTTAACATAAAATTGGTAACCTAATTGCCGGTTTTCGTGCCACCCAGCTTCAGCGCCTTAGTCATTGTGATACACGACTCTTATGGACCACGGTTAAGCCGTCACTGGGTAAATCTAGCAAGCCAGTCAATCTTGCCGGCATGTACAGAGACGGTTTTGCCAATCTGGATGAGATTATTTTGCTGGCATTACGACAGACCCAAACTATGATCCCGATGAATGTTGCCATCTTAGACGTCCTGTAACAGTGTGCGAATGTCATATTGAAATAAAAGGCTACTTACTCAACTTTACTTACTTACTGTTGGAAATGACTGCGCGAATGCCGGTGTGCCATTGCACCGGTTAATGTGTTGCTGCCTGATTTATCTTTACTGGTCTTCATCATCCGCGGCAGCATCGCAACAGCTGTTCGCTCATAAACACACAACACGGTTGGACACTTCCGTGGCACCGAGCAGGTCGGCTATAGCTAGTGAGTATTTTTTTCTCGTTGTCAGCCCATCGCCAAAATAAATATTAATTTGAACACGCATACGTAAAGTCGAAATTGTCACAGAAATGACAAACATTTCAACGTAATCGAAACCGGACAACATACACTAATCAATTGAATGATTAATTGTCAATGGCGCTACACAAAACCGAAGAAAACACGACGGTTTCTACTTTCTTTTAGTCGCCAAAATTGACTGCCATGTGTCAATTGCGATGCAGTTTGCATGCATACTGCATCAACTTTGTAGCATTTGTTGAAACTGAATTGCAACGAGACGATACAACTTTCTGTTTTGTCGGTCAGCTGTTTATTTCGTACGCGCAGGTGCAGGCAGCTTACAAGCTATGATGAGAGAGAGACAGAGAGTGTAAAGAGAGAGAGAGAGAGAGAGAGAGAGAGAGAAAGTGTGCGCGCGCGTGTGTGTAACTATATGTCCGTCAACGTCGGCTGCTCAAAGCAGCCACTTCCCCAAACACGTCGGTTGCGGTTAAACATAACAAGATACAGCAAATGTACTGACGATGCAATTTACGTGCTTGCTTAGTCGATGTGCGAGTCTGCCAATGAACGCTGTCTTGTCTGTATAGAGGAAACCGTTCTTCATGCGTCGATGGTCCGCTGATGCTAACTCTACTAATTCAAGCTCGTCGTTTATCTCTGACAACATCAGCAGCGTCAGCAGTCACGTTGTCTATTCTGGTTTCATCGTCGATGTTGTTCAGGAGCTTCTGCGTGAAATTCCAGTCGATTGGCAGGTGGACACACGCCAATCTGGACGTCGAAGAACGGCAGACTTCGGACCCGTGCGGCGTGTACTGGCTGGGGTACGGTATGCTGCTCAGCGATGTATGTCCCGTAAATGCAGTATCAACTGTTTCGATCTTCGCTGTAACTCTCGCTACGAAAACGATGTGTATTGGTGAGTCGGTTGATGAAATTCGAAGAGATGATTTAAGCACGAAAACCCAGTCACGAAATTACCACAGACGCAGCACAGTACACGGCGAGTGAACATGATACGCTGATTGCCACTTCAGTTTGATGCCATGACACATTATTTACTTTATCCGTTTACGTCCGTCTGTCCTGTATGACTTAACGAAAGGAAGATACAGAAAGTAAGATTTGGTGTACAGCTTGTGCCTGCTCCGGCGCACCATAAGTCGGGCACTAAACTAACTGGTGTATAGGTTACGACTTTTAGTCTGCGGTGACGTCTTAAGGTCAAAGGTCAAAGGCAGAATCAAGAGTTTATACAAGTGCGCACTTTGTAGCGAATGTGCCGTTAGTGATGAACAGATGTTTAAACTCGCCAAGCTGGCGTACAGATGACCGAATATGCTTGCTTGAGAAGATTTATTACAAAAACGTTCCAAATATGGAAAAAGTCTTTCTTACTATAAACCTGCCAAAACACGTGAATATTGACGAATCTGTTTTACTACGATTTAGTTTGATCACTATTCATCAGTGGCTGCTGCTACAGTTCATCGTGATATTCGTGATAGCCAAATAGCTAGTTAGGTTTACTGCACGGTTAGTGAACATTGGAAGTATTTGGATTTTGGACTTTTACGTGTGCGCTGATGTACAGGAAGCGGATGTGGCCGTAGTCGGTTTGCTTACTGACGATTTTGACAACAGCCGGTTTTTGACGTCACGTGCGATGTTGCGGACGTCATTGACGCTGTTGACGTCACGGCGGCGACGACGTCATGAACTGACGCTCCGTGACGTCACTGATGACGTCTCAGTGACGCCCGGCATCGTATCTCACAGCCGCGTGGAACGGCTACTTCGACGTTCGAGGCGCCCGCTGGAGCGCAGTTTGTGGCGGCGGATCCGCGGCAGGACGGCGAGCCGTCAGTTACGACGACGTGGTAGATCGTCGTCGTCCAGTCGCGTGGCGTCCCTGGACGTCGGAGTCGGCAGAGTTTTGAGCGCGGCCGCCGCCGACGACGACTTCGCGTTGGTCGTCGAGTCGACAGACGCGGCTTACGTGGCGTCACGCCCTCCCGGCTGCACGCTGTCAGTCGCCGATCAGAACACACCGGTCGCCGAGTACCGCTTCGTCGTCACCGCCGCTACATCCAACGCGTCGTCGTTGTCATGGCAACGACGTTTGTTACAGCGCCTAGATTCCGGTCTGGCCGCACTGCAGCAGGCCGCTGTCATCAAGCGCCTCTACTACAAGTGGTGGACGTCAACCGCATGCCTCGCTCACATGACTGATCCAGCCATCTGGACAACGTCGGTCGATTATGACGTTGCAGACTTTGACGAAACCTCTGATGATGAGAGAATCTTCTTCCAGTCGCCGTTGGCCACAGCGCGCGCCGAGGCACGCGACCGACCTGTATCTACGCAAGTCAACGATGATGAGGTGGATCGTGGAGAGATATCGAGCACCGTCAGTCAGTATCGAGTTCGATGGACTACGACCGCTGTCTCCAGGGACGCCGCCGCAGACAACGACGAGAACCAGCGACACACGACGTCGGGCGTCACCAAGTCGCTGGTTGTGTCATTCACGTCAACAGCTGCCAGGACTGCGTCATCAACGACCACATCGTTGCCACGAAGTCATCAGACGACGACGACGACGACAATACTGCCTCGGCGATCACATCACAAACAGGACGACGGCGTGGAGACAGGAAAACACTCGTGGAGTGCCGACGACAGTCTAGGCGCCGAGGACACAGCTACGGAAGACAGGTTTGACTGGGTGTTTGTCACGCGCGAGTCGGCGGAAGTCGACTCTGACGGCCTGTCATTGCACTACGGCAACGCGACGAACGGTGGCGGTGAGCAGGAA
>Ga0209780_1005186_pt1 | contig 10234 bp, 5 predicted proteins | sample WorMetexBAHAMAS2_FD_187384 | JGI IMG/M metagenome (GOLD analysis project Ga0209780, IMG submission 187384) | Marine gutless worms symbiont microbial communities from Max Planck institute for Marine Microbiology, Germany - Inanidrilus exumae... | ecosystem: Host-associated > Annelida > Digestive... | reverse complement strand
ATCGAAAAACGTGCATATTTTCAAAACTACTGCATCGATTCCAACCAAATTTTGCACAGTGATAAAGACCACCAAATGCCCTTCGTGGGTGGTCCCCACACACTCATTACAAATCCAAGATGGCGGACAGCCGCCATCTTGGAAAAATCGAAAAATCGCCATATCTCGGCCGCGGTTTGACCGATTTTGGCGAAATCTCTCACGGTGACGCAGTTCAGCCCTCGTGACTGTTTGGCCCGTTACAGAGATCTGCCGGCGGTCGGCATCCTAACAATTTAAAAATTACGATATCTCGGCAACGGTTTGAACAACCTAGTGACGTTTCAGTATTCACTTAATATTTTTAAGAAATAGATGTACATCACGACATCAACAGAATAGAGGATACGGTATTCTGTTACTATGTGCACAGTGCAGTCACGGACTTGTGAACTCGGCTATGGGGCAGATACCATGTTCCACAGAACGTATTTCTTGTTCAACATTCAGTTAATTTATCCGCGTCACTTTATTAATTTGTAGGCTTGAGATGTGTGATCTATTAACGGTATAAGCTATTTTTAATTTCGTTACAGTTTTGATCTTAATATAAAATGTCTGGCCTATCACAGGACATTACGAGCGCAGTAAATGTCTATTAATATACGCATACACAACTTCATTTATGCATATTATTATATTTACGTTTATTATCGAGGACCACCGAACACATTATCTATACATGGTCGATCTATAGTCTTCGTTGACTACAACGGACCAGGATGTGGAGAGCCGTTTTCCATCAAATAATAATGACTTAGAGATGATCTATAAGGTCCTATATGAACATCACTTCTACTATGGTCGACGCAAAACAATTCATTTTATCGCACATAATCCTAACATGAGATAGCGGGTGAAGCTCCTATGACAAGCACTTGCTGTCCGTCCGTCCGTCTTTCACACGCGGCGGGTAGGCCTATTATGTTAAAACATTGTCTAGAAAACCTTGAGCATAACGATTTTCTCTACATTGTGACCTGTAAATTCCACTTTTTGTCAGACCAAATATTGAACGGATATCTTTAGGGGTAGTTTTCTTAATAGATGCTTTTTTTACACGTTTAGTTTTTTGTGTTTGTTTTATAGTGTGTTCGTATTTGCTGTTTTAACTGCCTGCTTTTGCATTTTGTAATGCGTGCGATTCACATCCACTTAATATTTACGTCGAAAAACGTACGATCTTTCATAAATATGTAGCTGTTTCTCGTAAACCGTGCCAGATAGACAAAGTTAAGTTACTACAGACTATTGTTAGGAAGTCATACTCAACAACAGTTTTTGGTAATGACCATAAAAAATTTGCATCGTTACTTTGGTATTTGTGCGATGTAATTGTAACCTAGTTAAGGTACATTTTGTTCATATTTGTAATGCATTTCTGTATTTAGTTCTATTTAATTAAGTTTGTTATATTTTCTTTTTTTCCTTTTCATTTTGTTGCTACCAGATTTTCCTGGTGAATAAAGATATTCGTAAATGACCTTTAAGCTAGATATCACTGTCATGCAAACTTTAAACATCAAACAATACCATTTCAGCCGACGCACGATCTGTTTGCGATAGCTAAGTTTCTTGTCGCACATCAAATGTGGAACGCAAATCTTGGAAAATTTATTTTGTCAGGGCGTTCAATGCGAGGCAATATGGAAAAGTGCAGTTTTGTTTAAAGATGCGTCTATATTCCAAAATTTTATTCACGGACCTTAGGAGACAAAGTTACTACAAACTACTATAGGAAGTCTTATACCCGCCCATGCCATCTCAGCCCTTGCTATGAGTTTATGTTAACTATGGCGGAAAGTGGTGTTGCTTTCCAAATGTCGCCGTTTGAAAAGAACGTGATTTTGACAACGGAACTAGATGTCACCAACCCGAAATCATTAAAAACGCCACCGATACCACTGAGTTAGAACGGGTATCATTTACCATTAATGGTCTGTAGTAGTAGCTTTATGTGAAACTGATAAAGTTTAGGAAAGAGCCGCATCTTTATAATATGTAATCTTTTTTCACGCCTCTTCCATTTAGTAGGTGGCGGCTTGCATTGGCGATAACATCGTTGGTCACAGCAATGAAGTTGCTGTACGTCGAGCTTGGTTAGTACTGAGAGAGATGACCGTTCGCGGATGTATTCTTGGCATGTAAATAGCCACTCAAGCCAACTCAGCTTCCTACCCTCAGCAGGATGGAAAATGAGTACCGGCTTAGGAGCAGTGGTAGTGCTCTGCTGTCGGAAAGGTGAAGTAAAGTAAGTATACGTCGATTTGTATAGCGCATCGTCGTAACTAGCTTTAATGCGCTCAGACATGGATCACACAGTTTTACCTGCAAATTACACCATGCCTGGCATTGCCTGCCTTTACTCCCCAGCCGCAGAGCATCACCGCCCTTCGGCTCCAAAAATGTTCGACGTTGCCACGTCAGAAGGCGTAAGCATTTAATGTAAAAGTCGGTGGAGTCGACATTTCCAGTCGAATCACTCCGCTCTGAATCCAAGTCAGCAGTTGCATATGCAGACAGCAGCGGTGACGCCAGCGTCTGCGTGACATCGGATGCGTAGCTACAGACGCTGACATAATTATGCCATCACTTGGGCGGCGGTGACACAAGGCGTACGACGTACGAGGTATCGTCTCATCCAACTGCTGCAGCTTGGTAAATAAGACCTTGAAAGGTATTTCACATTTAAATTATTGACTTATCGACTCCAAACTTTCATGTCGCATATAAAACTATCGACATTTGCTAACTTAACTAGAAAACCATATTTTCGTGCCATTATTCACTAAAATAAAATCATTCCCCTGGGCTATAATAAACCTACCAAAATTTTCGGCAATGTCCGATGTCCGATATTGGGTAAACGCCGATGTGCGGCCTGGCTGACAGACATGGAAGAAAAGCAGACATGAATTAGAAACTGAAAAAGAAGTAACACGGCAGATAACGCTGACATCACTCAGTTGCAGGAAAGTGACACTAGGCATCGTCGAATGCAGGAAGTAAACAGCTTGTGCACAAATAGCGGACCGCTTCCAGAGGAATACTGTATTGTGGGCATTCCACTCATTAAAGCCATCTTGTTATTATTCATTTTCATCCAGTTTTAGTACTTGCCCATATTGCAGTAACTGGTGTTCAGTTTAGGTTCTTTACGTTATTTTATCCTTTGAATAAACATTGTCCGATTATAGTTAGTGTGAGCTTATAATAGTAATAATAATAATTATCATCATCATGTAATCTATAACGCGCACATTGTCGAGAAAATATTGAATCGACAGTATCAGGAATCGTAAGATGATTATTTCGAGGTAGTTATTCTTGTTAACCTTGAGCAGCAGAATCGAGAGCTCCAGATACACCAAAAACATTAAGGTGTTTTCGCAGAACAAAAGGTGATGTAACATGCAGTGAGCATTTCTAGAAGAATAGTAGATATACATATGATATGCATTGCAGAACACGCATATCTTGCACAGTTTTGGATCCCGTTTCATCCTGACGCATTTCCACTTGTTGACTTTACCCGCGCGACGCTATGCAAGCGCGGTATATGCTGTGTCGTGTGTCTGTCCGTCTATTCGTCCGTCTGTCACAGGCCAGTATTGTATTAAAACGGCTAAACGTAGAATATTAACGCCGCACGATAGCTCTGGGATTCTAGTTTTATTATACAAAACACCTCTAAGAAATTTCGATGGGATCACTCCCAACGGGGCACTAAGTGCATGTGGGAAGTTAAAAATTGCATTTTTTCGACCGGTCGAGAAATCTCCCGCTCAGACGCCTTACGCCAAAAATTTGTGTCCACCTGCCATGATGGTCCGCGTCCAGGACGGTGCGCTGGCTGGCGGAAGATACGCGGTTTCATCAACAACGTTGGTAGTAGTCGAAGTTTGTTGATAACACATACTTACGGCCCACTTGACATCAACAACGTTGGTCGTCGTGGAAGTTTGTTTATCGTACGTACGGCTCACTTCAGCGTTGCATGTATGTGACACGGAGCATCGCATGCTCGCTGTACGATAGCTGAGCCTGTTGCAACGATGCTTGTACAAACTATGCAGGTAGTCGAATAAAAAGTGGCAGTTGCTGAGAATGCTCCTCAGGCTGACACGAGATCTGTTTGCGTTATTCGTACAACTTACAGTAGGACCACACTTCGACTGATACAGAGCGTCACGCGGGTCTCTCAGCGCGCTGAGCCTCTTGATCAGTACAAACAAAGCAACAGAAAGACTTTTTGTCAGTCAGCAATGTTCATTTTAATTTTTTTGTCACAACTTGAACCAATACGGTACTGCTGTGACGGCGCCGATGTGTCGTTCGTGTGTAAGATTGAACGGAAGAGTCAACGAAGTCAGCACACTGCATATCGGGAAGATGTCGAAGTCAACAATCGCTAAAGTCGTCGTGATTCTGTGTTTCCTTTGTCTGCAGCATAAGGTTTACCTGACCTGTATTTTATATCCGAAACAATTTAAACAACAGACTAAGAAACAAAGACATGTTACCCGCGATGTAGTTATAGCCTATATTTCAACTGTCATCGAAATCCGTTCAACGGTTTCCGAGCCATGGCGGGTCGAAATGTATAGCATTTCGACAGCCTTGGCTATTGGCTTCTATAACAGCTTGTACAAGCCAGGTAAACCATGATTTAAGTGTTTATTAACGACTGGCGTTCCAACGGTTCCATACCATTTTGCAACGATGCCTAAATCGTTAAACCAATCTGGTGGCTTCCACTTCCATACTTCTGTTGCAGAACAAAAATTGTGGGAAATAACGTGTTTGACAGGCAAGTGACGTTTTATGTACTGTAGATAGCTTATATGTACTATGATGACATGGTCGTCTATTGCCTTAAATAATTTAGTCAGTTATTGTACAGGTTTACAAACAATGCGTTCACTGATAAGGTTCTTTCCGTGTCACGTTAACGACACGATCTAGCAATGACAATCTTTATTTACCAGATTTTATCAGAAAACCGCTATCAATAAAAAGGAAAATAACTAGCTTAACTAAACAAATTAAATACTGAATGCTGACAATATTAACATAATTTCGCACATATGCTAAAATAATAGAACAAACTATTGCAGCTCAAAACTTTACTTTCAAAATTGTTCTTCTTTATTTCAATCTTTTCGATAGGTAACGTGGAATTTTAAAAACTATCTACATTCATCTACGACATTAATATTGGTTGTTCTAAACAGTTTCATTAAAAGTCGTGTGACAGCGAAATCTAGTGATCTGACGTCGTGCTTAGCTACCGAAAAATATTCAACACCATACAATAAGATTTACAACAGAACAGAGCTGTATTGCATTTAAATCATTTTTATTCAGTCACTACAACTGTTATTCATGAGTACTAGCTATATCTACAAAACTTCCTGTCACTGTAGCAACCACAAAATATTTCATTAGAAACAAGTATGACCGTCCATTAAATGTCGGGCCTAAATGTACGCTGGCCGCGTCGCATGCTGCCCCTGGTAAATCACGTGAGTATGCCGACGGGCAGACAGACAGACGGATGTCAGACCGTTACATTACGCTGTCCGCTAGACGCGGCCGGCGTTATAACACACGTTACTAACAAACGTTACTAACCCTAACCCTAACCTAACCTAACCTAACCTAACCCTAACCCTAACCTAACCTAACCTAAACCTAACCTAACCTAACCTAACCTAACCTAACCTAACCTAACCCTAACCTAACCTAACCTAACCCTAACCCTAACATAACCCTAACCCTAACCCTAACCCTAACCTAACCCTAACCCTAACCCTAACCTAACCCTAACCTAACCTTAACCTAACCCTAACTGTAACCCTAACCCTATTCAGGGCATCATTAATAAGAGAAATGTACACAGAAAAATCAATGATTTAGCAGTTTCTACAGTTACTTGCCTGTTTATTTATTATTGTCAATTGTTTATTATAACTTTACTTTGTGTGATCGCTGTTTCTGACAGTGACAATAAATTTATTATTGTCTTATCTTGAAACATAAATACTACTATTGAAAATGCACATTTTTAATGTTAACTGATTTGTATTATTTGCGCGAAAGTTCTCAGAACTGCAGTTAGGCCTATATTTTATTGTATAAAACAGTAGAGTGCAATTTAATAATTTACTTGAAATCCACAATGAGAGTTTTGGGGGACTTCGATCTCAGGAGCCGAAGACGTTTTGTTATGTGCACATAAAATTCTGCTCTTCAGTTGAAGATATATTCCTATTTTTATTTCAAATTCTTTCCTCAGCGACCGGGTATCCTCGCCCATGACGTACACCGGTCGCTTATTGCAACAGATCGATCGCCATAAATTAATTACCAGTTTTACGCAAATTATTTTCCGTTACAACTACTTTTAAAGCCACGCGATTTCAAAAACTGTTGCTCCTAGTAACGACTGGCCTTCTGGGCGTGTAATTCAACCCGGTCGGTTATCTCAGCAGTTTCTGAGCTCTTCTTTTTTTCTGTTACAATGTATTTTGGACTTCGCACTTTTGTTGACCTCCACGCTTAAATTGTATTCTCTAAAACAATGCAGATGACGAAAGGCGAGAAGCATCGTCGTGATGCTCATCCACATATGAACAACCTGGTCTACGGCCGGCGAAGCGCTCCATCTGCAGCCTCCGATCCGGTTATTCAGCTTTTTGCATTTACAGTATTCTACATAATACTAATAATATTAATAATAAAAAGACAATTTTTAATGCGCCGTAACATAGCAAGCCATTAAAAGGACGCGCGTGCCCACGGTGAAAGTGTTAGTCAGTACGGTATAGGTTAATGATACAACGTTTGTCGTTTTGGTCGTTAATAACGTCTATGCTAGCCGTGTGTTCGGGGAGGGGGGGTTAACAAGTCATTAAAGACACGGAGAAAAGTAAACATTGCCGTCTTTTCTGAAATGTATAGCGATATACGTAGTTGCCGTTGACTGCAGACATCAAAACAGAGGCAAAAGCCACCAGTTTTTTTAAAATTTTGATGACTTAATGGACTTAATGGCAACACTGTTAAAATCGTGACGGACACGCAAACAAACACGCAAACACACGCAAGAAACACCGAACTTTTTCGACCTCGGCGGCGTGAACAGACCCAGCCCCACCATACTCGCCACGGTGATAGAGAAGGTCCGCATCTTGACCTACATGTTTGACCCAATATTACACCACGGACTCATGCCTCATTTCAGCGTTGTGTTGCGTGGCGTCTAGGCGATGATAGTGATAGTGATGATGCTTGTTGCGGACGCTGGCAGATTCTAGACGTTGGCAGCGTTGATGGCCTGGGAGTTCGAAGCGGTGGAGTTCATTCAGACAACGTGGGCGGCGAGATGAGTCGTCGCGCTGCGCATCCACACATGAACAACCTGGTCTACGGCCGTCGCAGTGACCCGGCCGCCGCCTCTTACCTGGATGATGATCAGCTCTCGGCGGCCGTCTGCCGGCAGGTGATCAACAGGTGCGCCAGGTGGCAATGACAGCTCGACTCTGAATCGCATTAATGTTCGCTGGTTGACTGAATATGGACACTATCCGGATGATCATGAACCAACTCAGTTCTCATTGTCTATACGCCTAGCTAGTTTGACGTAGCGATGCTCTTATTGCGGTATCCAACTCGTCTACCAAACTAATAGTTGACTATAAATAAGTTAATATACTTGTAGTAGTTGAGTTAAATCACGGACAAATATTTTATCTTTATATAGTCTACCGTCAACTGACTTATGTTGATCACGATATTTTTCTCAAAACTACTTTTCCGTCTCCTGTTCTATTTAATTGTCTTGGATTAACAAAAAATACTAGGCTCTATAATGTGTGTCGTGCTCGGCATGAAATCATTGAATATATACAGTGCAAAAATCCAGAATAAGAGCATGCAGAGGAATACGAACTCGTATGTCGGTAAACTGAGCATAGAGCCTGTATCAGCCAGGACACATATCTATGAAGCTGTCGTAATCGAAAGTAGAAGGCACTCGGTTGTGTGCATACCTCAGCCACGCCACAATGAAATCGGCACAGTGTCACTACCGGCGAACAGCAGGTACATTGGCCAAAACCTTTCCACACTGCGCCATAACTGGTTTTCCCAGCTTCACTTTCACTTTTCACATCAGTCAAATACCAGACTATCTATAAATACGACAAAATATTTAGAATACATGTTTTGCTTTCGGGCGTGTTGGTCGTCTCACGTCTTTGCGGGTTTTTAATACTTTTCCGGCGTTCACAATAACTCTCGGCGCTGTTGCGGCGTTTTCGCGATTTCGGCGCTGCCATATAAGTGGCTTCACTTACTTACTTACTCAACATCCCAAATTTTATCACATTTTCTCTATTCTGATAGTCTATTCTATTCTCCACGTCATGAATATCCGCCCGTAACATTTTACACCGTGGTTATCAATGTTCGGCTTACGCTACGGACTGTAAATGCGAGTCTGTGACTTTGTTGTATTGTAGCTAAAGGCCTCAACGGATCGAGTTGGTTTTTGGCGCGAGGGCTATGACACGAGATCACTAACCTACTTTGTGTTAAATGGGGGTCCGGATCTGCCGACGGAAAGAGATCTCCCCCGCAGATGGGGCGTTTGACTTAAAACATTTTCGGCAATGCCACTGTTTCGACACATATTCTTGAAACAGTAACGCAATTAGGGCACTGGGTGTGGCTAGATGAATAGACGCAGCCACGGTTGGCCATCCCAGCTTGATGAGCTCTTTTTGAGTTTTTTGAGTTATAGTGCTAACAGACAGACAACAGCAGGGAAACAGCACCTACGCCAGAAGTGGCGAAGGCAATTTAAAAAAACTCTTGCATCTGCAGTTGCGCATAAGCTCCTAATATTCATAAACAGGTGGACGTGGTAACGGGGGCGCTGAAAATGCGGGACATGAAACTGTGAGACATGGAAAGTGCGGCACAAAAATGCAGCGGCGGAAAATGCGGGAAAAAGTTTGCATGGAAAGCTATAACAGCGTCAGTGGTAAGAATACATCGTTTGTTGTTTAATGCGCAAAACGCGACACATGTATGTTAAGTATACATGCATAAAGATGAATAACAGTGGGCAAATATATTGCGTGTCAACAGACAGCTAAAGTCAGAAAACTGCAGTTGAAAACAATACATCACAAATATAAAACCAATGCACAAACCTAAGCGACTGGACAGTTTATGTACCAAAGTTTTACTACAGAGGCCTATAACCGTCGCCAGGCAGCTTACCGATTATCTGTTACTAGCGGCTTACCCGGTGGAAGGCCGGGGACTCCTCGCGCCTGCGGCGCTCGTAAAAAGCACCCGGTCGCTCAGTTTACGATAAGTTCGTAAACGTTTGATTCATAAAATTCGCAAGCGTGCTGGCGACACGACCCTCAGCCGTTTCGCAACAAAAAGCAACAAAGCAACAAAAGTTACAAGCAAACTGTGCAAGCACACTGTAGGACTGTACATCAATTAAAATATAAATTATTATGCATAAAATTAGTAAAACGGGTAAAAGACTCCGAAGGTCACTCAAGGTCAATGGAAACAGCGCTACTCGACAAGCAGATAAAATTTAATGATCAACCTCTTAAACCAAAGCATAAGAACAGCATTGGATGGTCTAACTTTATTCGTTGGAATTAGGGAACGAAGGATACCGCTACTTGGCCGATACCACGATACCGATAACACCTTTACTCACGAAACGATACCGACACCGAAACTGGTACAAGTCAATTACTGAAAGTCAATAAGTTGACTACTAATCGAAGACGCAATGACGTTGGACATCATTGTTTGAGGCACGAACGTAGGCTAAACTGAAACGTAATGGTTAAAGACCGACTCACAATGACTGTATTTGACTAGAAAATGCCGGTTGCCGGAACAAAGGCCGCCACTGAAGCATGGAAAAATAATAATAATAATAATAATAATAATACGGGTACGATCTAGTCTGTGCGGTCGGTTTGTGTTTATCTCTGCCGCTTTTGCCGATTTTGCCTTGATTTTATCGTGTTTCGCTGTTTTGGTTGTTTTCTCCCGATTTCGGAGGCTTACACAGAGCTTGTTGATTCATTAGTTGTATCTTGAAGTGATTGCTATTATTTGTTTGAGCCTCGTATAGTGGTCTGTTTACGCT
>Ga0209780_1005185_pt1 | contig 10234 bp, 6 predicted proteins | sample WorMetexBAHAMAS2_FD_187384 | JGI IMG/M metagenome (GOLD analysis project Ga0209780, IMG submission 187384) | Marine gutless worms symbiont microbial communities from Max Planck institute for Marine Microbiology, Germany - Inanidrilus exumae... | ecosystem: Host-associated > Annelida > Digestive... | reverse complement strand
ACCTGCTCCAGGTCCCGGATGTCGTCTATCCGCCGCGGACGGCGCCCGTCTCGTCGCCGTCCGACGCCGCCGTCGAGACGCCGCTGTCGTCGTCGCTGCCGGAGCGCTGGCCGTCGGCGCCGGCCACGTCGACGAGGCACGCGCCGCGCGTCTACTACAGCAACTCGGAGGACCGGGTATCGGCGACAGACGACGAGACCCGGCCCATCGTGCCGTCGCTGCCGTACTCGTCGTGTGCGTCGCCGGTCGGCTCGCCGCGACTGCGCCGGCAGCCGACTCGCGAGACGCGCCGACTCTCCGTGACCGAGACCGACGAGGGATGGACGCAGCTCAACCAGTACAAGCTCAAGGACGAGATCGGAAAGGTCAGGTCTCTCGCGACGTCGACGTACGCCCTTCAGAACAGAATCATAACTAGAAATGCGTGGCAAAGCCCATCGCGTGTCCCGTCAGGCGCAAAAAAACTCGAGGGTTACTAGGGTCAATGTGCATCATCATATCAAATTCGCCACGATAGGCCGTGGCTGAGTTACATCGATTTAACCGTTTTCAAAATGTCGGCCGTCCGCCATCTTGGATCTTTAGAAATTCAATTTTTTAACTGCCGATACGGTTCGGACGATCATTATGCGTAACTCTGCAAAAAAGTTTCGTGTTGATCGGTCAAACCGTTGCCGATAAATGGTGCTTTTTTATTATTTTCAAGATGGCGATCATCTGCCATTTTTGATTTGTTATACGCGTGTTTGGACCACCCACGAAGAGTATTTGCTGGCGATTGTCAATGTGCAATATATTGTACGATACGATACGGTAGATTAACATGTGCTCAAAAGCTGACGAGATGGCCAACTTAATCTAGCGCACGACCCAGAAACGAGAAATAAGGAAAAAATAAAAATAAAGGCCGCGTTAAGCTTGAAATGCGTATTCACGCCCCCAAAATCGGGGTTTGGGAGTATTTCACCCTCATATGGGGAGCAGTATCAACACGACCCCTAAATGGCACTTCTTGAGCGGAAACACGTCTCATGACGTATACATCCTTAAAATTCATCCACGGATGTGGGCTGGCCGCGATAAACAGCGATTCCCCACGCTTTTCAAATGGGCGGTTTTTGCCCCCGTGTAAAAATACAAAGGCACCTCGAAAACTAAGACTTACTTGTACTAGCATTGATGCCACATAATTATCCACAACAATTCCCCATATCATTGTTGCCGAATTTCCAAGATTAAAGTTCTACGGAAAAAACATACGGGACGTAAAGCTTATAGCCCTTCGGCGTATTATGTCGGGCGGGCTAAATCGAAACCAACCGCAATAGCGCTGTCGCTGTATCAGTCGGTCTCGGCAACTGTTTGATTTGAGAGGAACGTCCCGTCACAACGAAATCCCGCCAGAACCAACGCCATCTTCGATCGTTTTTGTTCTGACAAGATTTTCTGACAGGCGTTGTTACGTAATCAGTGGCTTCGGAAGCAGTTTATATGCGAGGGGCCCCTTTTCCGGCGCAAAGCTGGGCACGATCCAAATATTGGGTTGTGCCCCCACTGTATACGATGTCCTCCATAAGTCCGCAGACATGTAGAACTCTATGGAATTGGAACGCTCGTGCAGAAATGACTTCATGTCATCATAGGTATGGAACCACAGTATAATATAATATCTATTTACCGGTATGTAACTATTGTCCAATAACGCGTTAACTGAGTATTGAACAACTATATTCACCTCGAGAGGTAGCATACAATAATATAGAACAATATAAACTAAAACAAGACAGAACAGACAGAACAGAAAAAGAAGCCGAGCAACGTGCATAATATGACGAAAATGATGATGACGATGATGGCAGAAGTATTGATTAGCGGAATGCATTGCGATTACACAACAAATACGGTACAGAACTATTAGGTTTTTACAGTAAGTATCAGTATCTGAGAATGAAATTGTTTGTTACAACGTTAGCAACGCAAATAATGAAAGCAAAGTGAGGGGGCAAGCCACCGCATTCAAGAAGGTGAAGGGTCCCGAGTCTCCACAGAGCCCTATCAGTTCCATACTTACTTATGCAGGAAGTTGATCATAGGCCTACATGCAGACTGTGCTGACTCTGACTCCATTAACGCAAGGTCCAAACGAAGCAGCGGCCGTTTACTATATACATTTTTACAGAAAATTGTTGAGAAGCTGATCATTCGTGCCTACTCCGGTATGCCGGTCACGCAGTGGACAGCGGTCCTTTGCAAGCATTCGCAAGAGACAAGAGACGTATAGTGTCGATAACATCGCTCGCCGTGGTCAGTAGGCTTTCTGCTGCCGACCCCAGTGAGCCACGACGTTTGCTATTCATTTGTCTGTCAGTCACGACACATTTTGGCCAGGGCCTCATCATGGTCCCTCCGGGCCCGAGGCATAAAAGCGACCGCAGGCCCCTCGTGCATATATTTGCAATATTGACCTTATTTTAGTTTTCTTTTTACTGTTATCCTCTTGCTTAGAAATGTTGTTTATATAAAAAACAGCTATTTTTGCACAACTTGCTCCAAAACAACGAAGTTAATTGGAACGCTTTATAGGTGGAACGTGGTTTACTACATTTAAACGTTAACATTATTTACTGCAAAGGTTTTACAAGTGGTCCTAGTCCTACTTTGTAAATTTGGAGTTGTGCCGGGCGGTCCGGGCTCCTATCGGGACCCGGGCCCTGAGGCTTCTTCACCAGCCTCATGGATGATCCGGCCCTGATTTCTTGCGTTTACGCGGGTGATGGTGCTCCAGTGATGCGCCAGCGGCTGTTTCATCGAAGACGTTCTGCGTGCCTGCTACAGAAGCCGGCGCAGATGACTGACAGCCTAATAACCTGGTCCGGATTGAGCAAAAACCAAGTTGGCCTCATTATACACGGTAGTCCACAAAATGTGCCACTCTCGTATTTCTTGGTGGATTTTTACACTGACGCTGACGTCGCCTAAACATCCCGCTTGCAGATGGTTCTCACGACTGCATGTTTCATTACTACAATTAATATGATATAGCGGCTACGATCTACGACTCCGTTTCATTTGCAGTTCTGTCCTTCTGTAGCATTGTTCGTCTAACTCGTTGTCCGTCGGCGACTTCGACTTGCTTAATGTAAGTTTTTTATTAGAAATAAAAAATATGAACTAAAAATTCAGCGGCCACTGTGGTATTCCAACCCGAGACCCTTGCGGTACGCTACTAAAACACGCGGTCGCGTCGTACTGCACACAGCCAACTTTCCAATGGATATGGCTGTACGTATAGGCTTATTATAGTTCCGATCGATCGTCCAATTTGTCGACTCCTGTTCATTTTGCGACTAATGTCGATATAGTTAGTTACAATTACAATAATGCGAAAATGATTTATGTCCGACTTTACGGTAAATAAGTAATTTTAAGGGGAATCGGTGCTCCGTAGCGAAATTAGACATGGAGTCACGTGACGGCGTTGTCGATACAATAAGTATGTAATATAGGTCGCGTTGTCTCGGTAAAATAATGCAATATAAGGGCCATTTCGCCGTTCAAGGTCACTCAAGGTCACCGATTTTGGTACCAATCGAAAGCTTATATACGACTTCCTATTAGTGATTAATACTAACTTGCGTCCTATCTTGCACTGTTTCTAAGATATGGCCTTCGATGGCTAAAAATTGAGAGTTACACCCCTTTGATTCTAAACTGTCGATATCATGTAAAAGGTATCATTGTAAGTGATATATCGCTGAAAACTAGATGTTTTTGGCTGCATTTCTGTGGCAGAAAGTTTAGGTATATATTCAATCACTTTTACGCAATGCGCCCAGACCGAAAGCTACCAAATTCGGTGAAATAACGCAAAGTAAGGGCCATTACGTCGTTCAAAGTCATCCAAGGTCACCGATTTTGGTACCAATCGAAAGCTAATATACGACTTTTTATTAGTGATTAATACTATTTTACCTCCTATCTTGTACCTTTGCTGAGATATTGCCTTATACAGTTGCAAAATCGCTATATTCGGCTACCCCTCTTGCGTTTAACCCCTCCCCTCCGACGAAAGGGTTTCCCTGAGACGATCTTCGTGAAATTTTCCGTGGATGTCAACGGATGGTCTATGTACCAAATGGCATAGAAATATTGCCGAAAATTTCAAACGGCTGAGTACCAACCGACAGACGGCAGGCGGACGGGCGACAGCATATAGCGAACGTGAACGTGAGTTCACGTTCACTAAAAACCGATTAGTTCAAAAGAATCGGTCCGGGTCCATGAAGGCAGTCCTTCCCCGTAGTGAAACTACGGGGAAGGATTTGTAAAAGAGGTAGGTTTTAAGTCGAGAGTGAAAAAGAGAGGGAGTTATGGAGGAGCAGAGTGGTGAATCAAAAGAGGAAGAAATGATGGATGAAGGAATAGCCTAGATGAATCAGAAATGGAGGAATTGGTACCAGAATGAGGTTGACAAATAAAGGGAGTTGATTTTAGAGACCAGACGAACCACAACGAAATGAGAGATCAGATACTTTTTGAGAGGATGATGTTGGTGGCTGGGCAAGAGTAACAACAGAATGATGAAGAACGAGTATACTACGAGGACGTTGAACGGAGATGAGGTTATGAAGGTTGGGTGGTTGTGAGAACTTTAGGTGAGTGAGAGGAGTTTGTATTCGATGCGCTCAGTGATTTTGAGCCAGTGGAGAGAGCGTAGGATGGAAGTGATATGACAGGACTTAGGAGCTTTAACGACAGTACGAGCAAGGGAGTTTTGAATCTGCCGAAGATAATTGAGATTTAGGGAGTCTATAGTAGAGAGACTTAGAGTAGTTTGGAGTGAACGATGGAGGTACCAATGGTACCGGCAGTTGACGAGTCGAGGTAAGGCCGGATACAGCGAAGTTAACAAATGTGGTAGTAACAGGCTTTGGAGAGAGATGTAATTTGGTCTTAGAAGGTCAGGCGTTCGTCAAAGATGAAGCCGAGATTTCGAGCAGAGGGTGAGGTGTTAAGTGAGGAGTTGAGTATTTTTGGCAAGTTGGTTTTCGAGTCCATAAGCAAGTATTCGGTCTTAAAGGAGTTAAGAGTAAGAAGATAATACTTAAAAGATTAGCAGTCATCCAAGAAGAGATCTGTTGAAGAGCGTTTAGAAGGTGAAAGTGCTTGAGTGAAAGTTGAGTGCGTGGAAGGAGAAGAAGAGCTGAGTGTCATCTGCATAAAGGTGGTGGTCAAGGGAAAGGGAAGAGATGAGAGTACTCAGAGGGGGTAGTGTGAAAAGTGACGAAAAGTAGAGGGCCAAGAACAGAGCCTTGGGGAACGCCACAAGAGAAAGTATGAAAGAAAGAGTTCTGCTATTGTCTACCGCCGACAATCGTTAGGCTTAACATAACAGCCGCGCAAAGGAGACGCGCGGAACACGGCTCAATTCAGAGACCCGCGAGGTACACTACATCAGCAGCGCAGCATTGTTAACGAAACAGTCTACTCTGTTCACGCTTATGGATAATGTAAATGGAATACTGCCAGCTTGCCCTGCGGCAATCATGCCGATAAAAAAGCGTAGAAAACAACCAATTATTTACGCCTCGGCTCAGTCGCTTGCTACGACGACATTGTCGGCGACAGAACGTGTACGTGTTAATTTTTTTGCATCGCGACGCTATGCTAGCACGGTATATGCTGTGGTCGTGTGTCCGTCCATCCGTCTGTCAGTCCGTCACAAGCCGGTATCGTACCAAAATTGCTAATAGTAGGATTACACAAACTACACCACAGAATCTCTAGTTTTCTGACGCCAAAGGTCTCGGCTATATTTCAACGGGGTCATCCGAAGGGGGCGTCAAATGCAGGAAGTCCGGTAGGTTAAAATCGGTGATTTTCCACCAGTATCTAGCTATATCTCAGAAATGGTGCGAAATAGCGGGACATAGTTACTATAAAAGACTGATATAATTCGTATGCACTCTATCGAATTGTACTATTTGAGCTATTTCCAATAACCTTAAATTATCCGAACTACCCCAAACCATTCCGTTTTCTACATTCTGTATCGCCTTTCATATTTTCGTAACGGATGGAGATAGAGGCTTCAAATTGGTAGGTACGCTGATCGTAGCAAGTCCTAGCCCACGAACGACAAGTCACCCCTGTAAGGGGCGTGGTTAGATACCCTTTCTGTTTCCCAGCCTGCAGTGTCGGAACAATTAATGTACAATAAGAATAACCTTTTTTTCGTTAACTGCCATTATGTCTCCTAGTACTGTGTAATTAACTTGCCGACGCAGGTTGGAAAAAAGATCGTCAGCATAATGAGTAAAATCTTTGTATTTTCCCACATTAATACACTACAGGTCATAAACGAATGTCTTTAATACATGCGTTGGACTTATAGCTCAACAACGTGTAGAATTCTGTGAATGCTGGTAGTGACGTTGTTAGTTTTGTGTGATGTTTAGGGTTCTTACGGCATCGTTAAGTTGGCCTACAACCAGGAAGACGACACGCATTATGTGAGCTTCTAGTTTTCGTAGTAAAGTAGTCGTTACTCACTGCGTTGAAAATCGGCGGCTCACCTTGGTCTTCTTCGCGCTGTATTTTACTATCAAATCAAATCAAATTTAATAAACAACAAAGGGCTACGTTGCTTATCTGCGCTGAATTACGACTTTACCGCAGGTCCATGTCATTGTGCATTCTGTACTAAGTGGATTTTTATTCAACACGCTCCATAGTATTAGGGTGCCTCGCAGCGATAGCTAGCGGTAGCGGCCTATTGCTACACGGAGTGGTGTGGTTGGTCTGTCGGTCTGTGTGTCTGTCTGTTGGTCACGTTCTTGAACCCTGCAAAAACGACTGAACAGATCGAGATGCCGTTTGGGTGGCTGACTCATGTGTGCCAGGGAACCATGTATTAGACGGAGACCAGATTCTTCGAGGGGAATAGGGAATTTTAGGGTTTGTTCGGCCAGTTGAAAAGCATTGTGAGTCACCGCTGCGAAGTATACGCAGCAAAAACAATAACGGCATCAGCGCGACTGCTGCAGCTGACTGCATTGCTCCCGACTGGCCGCTGTCACATTAGCTTTTCCCCGGTGAAAAATCCGCCCCCTACGATGCGGCTTTTCGTCAAAATTCTTTGACCGTTTGTTTTAATTCATTACTGTAACCAGAGAACGTAGATAAAGTGACAGCAACGGTAGTGAGTTGCTGACGCTGGCTATTGAATGCGACACTAACTTTAGGCCTCTGAATCGCTTTGCTTGTTTCCTGCAGGCAATGAAAATATTGTCGAAGCGTCGACTACTAAAGAAAGCCGGATTCTACAGTATGTTGAATCATTCAGTCTCTTTCCTGCTTTCGTGAGTCGTCTTCAGCTAACTTTTTGCTGCCAGTGAATGTGTTAACAATAGACCTACACAGTTTAGCGAGTTTTATCCGCACTTACAAACTGTTAGAACTCAAAAGATGCCTGGATATCGTGTGATGAGGCTGATATCGTTCGTTATCTGTTGTTTATCTAACACGAATTATTTCTCTGAAGGCTGCCTTTAGTGATTGAAGCGATCAGATGACACTCATAATGACACTGTAAAGTGAAGAAAGATGGGCCTACAGTACGTTGATTAAGTCTTCTGTGTACGCAACCTCATCGCGTGAGCTCTCTCAGGTTTATGGTACGGCGCATGTTGTCCAACATTCAAAATGTTTAGCTCTCATCCACACCTGGCATGGCAGAATTCTGTAAGGTTGGACATGCAGAAAGGTGGTGGTGGCTAGTGGGGATGAATTCTCCAGCTGAAGAGCCCCCGGTAAGGTGTTCGGGCCTAGCCACTCGTTTATTTGTCTAAAATTTGCACATTCTGTCCCGTGTCGCCTGGCTACTGTAGGAATTTCTGCAGGAAGGGGCAGAGGCTAGGGGACATGCCGAGCGCGGTGCGCGAGGCTATAACGGGGGTTTGGGGCGAAGCCCCAGAGGGTTTATGGCAGTGCCCCTGGTCGTGGAGCCAGGGGGGCTTCACCCCTGAAGCTGAAAACTTTGAAGCATTTTTACGCCTTAAGGAAGACCCAAAACTTTGTTGTCAATACGTCAAGACGGTGTAAATATGGCACTGGCAGACAGCAAACAGACGCAGTTGTTATCAGTTGGCCCACAATGGTCCATCCTTTTTGCTTAGCCGCATGTCTTCTTCTTGTGATGCAAGTGCCCCCTTTCCCATGGCTATGGGCATCCATGACTCTGCGCCCCGCCCCGTCACCCACGTGTATATTCAGCGCAGTGTGACGCATGATTTTCTGCGCTGTATAAATATTCTTACTTACTTACTTACTTATCCGATGACTGAAACTGCTGCTGGCCTTGCCCAGTCATTTATTGGTCTCAGAAGCTGGTCTGTAGCACATTTCCCGTCAGTTTCCTCTAGTAATACCGGGTCACCGTGCCTTCGGCTGCTGGTGCAGAGAAGCTGCCGGTGAGGTACGGCAGCGAGTCGAGAATACAGCATCCGCTCGAGCGCGTCTATCGTGAAATCGCAATCCTCAAGAAACTCGATCATCCGAACGTCGTTAAGCTCGTTGAAGTGCTCGATGACCCTGACGAAGACAACCTCTACATGGGTGAGCCATCGTGCTACGCCGTCACTCTCCACACGCTCATCGGCGAAGTGTGGTTTTTACCGCGCGACGCTATTGCCAGCGCGGTATATGCCATGGCCCTATGCCCGCCTATCCGTCACAAATCGGAGTTGTTATATCAAATCATAATCATAAAACACATTCTCTCTAGGTGGTACATTTAAAGCTGGCGATTGACAGATTTCAATGTGATAGCCGGTGTGTTTCGTGCTTATAATTTAGCACTTATTTTAATTTTTGCCGTTTTAGAGCTTTGGCTTATACAACGTTTAGATGAACTGTGAGCAGTTTTTTTTTCTGTATAAAGTTATGTACGGCCTACTTCCGGTTTTGTGGATAACGTCTGTTTTCACACAGTAGTACCAAAGGGCCAGAATAAAAGACGATGTGTAGGTCTACGTTTCTTCTAGTTCGGCAGATGGCAGCACCTGCGTGAAGTTGATGCATATGATTGATTATAGTCTTGTTTTATTACTGGCCCGCCTACACATAGTGTAGTGGGCTAGACTAGTAACGGTCGCTGGTGACTGTCGTCTGTCGCCGTCTGTAACACTCGCATGTGCAACGTAACTCTCCAGGAAGCAGTACGCCGCGGCGGGCCAGTAGTGTTACGTCCCGTGAGGAAGGAGCGGTGAATTTCTGCAGATAGGTTCGTAGAACGGTTTCGAAAATCTTTATTCACCGCACAATACTGGTAGACAAACATACAATTAATAATTACTACAAAGCAATGTTAAGAAGATGAATAAGTAATTTTTTTTGTATGCGCCTCTACATCGTAAGTGCATTTTACAAGACAATTAATTTTAATTGCCCGAATACCCTCGCGTCTTAGAAGAACTGTGAAACTTCTTGATGCTGTTCCACTTCGTGATGTGTATGTATTTTGTACGTGAGTAAAAATGAAACGAATTTAAATTAAGATGAGGTGAACCGTGACTTGTTTTGTGTTTTGTAGTGTTCGAGCTGGTCGAGCGAGGGTATGTTAGTTTTCCATATTATTATTTTTTCGAAGTATTGTGATAAGTACGTTTGTATGTGTGTCTGTTAGGCCAGTAAATCTAGCAATCATTTAACTGGACCTAGAACAAATTGCAATAGAAGGTTTTTTGGTTTTAACTTGTTTATTAGGTCTATCTGATGAACATATAAAAAGTCTCCAACTTTTGGACACCGGGAAAGTGGTTAATTTGCATAAATTCAAGATGGCCGCCGTCCAAAGCTTCAATTTACAGATAACCTTTGCGCTGACAGCCATATCTCCGGAGCCCGTTGGCCGATTGACTTCGTTAAGCGCGCGTTGGATAGCCAATTCCATAAGCTATCAGACCCCACCATTATCTTAACCATAACTGTGCAAGTTTCGGCGCTACGCGCCGTGAAAGTAAAAAAATATATGATTTTAAGTGCATTTCTGAACCTTTAAGGGCGTGTAGCGTCGAGAACTGAGAAGTTATGTTCTGGGGTTGAAGTTAATACGATAACCCAGAACCCGGTCGGATTGACTGGGTAATAACTTAGCACAATTTGAAAACCCTAAACTGACCCAACCCTAACTTTTTTTCTGGTTGCTCCTAGACCCTACAAATGTATTACAAAC
>Ga0209780_1005184_pt1 | contig 10235 bp, 8 predicted proteins | sample WorMetexBAHAMAS2_FD_187384 | JGI IMG/M metagenome (GOLD analysis project Ga0209780, IMG submission 187384) | Marine gutless worms symbiont microbial communities from Max Planck institute for Marine Microbiology, Germany - Inanidrilus exumae... | ecosystem: Host-associated > Annelida > Digestive... | reverse complement strand
GACGAGAGAGAGACCTCCTACCTGTTCCAGCAGATGTCCATATCACTGCAAAGGGGGAACGCGGTCTCATTTCAAAACACGTTCACTGCCAGCTAGTCCGTTGCAACCGTTATAATTTTTCTGCTCTTTATTTGTAATTTCTAAGTCCTCGGGAACTGAGTACCGGGGCAAAAAAAAAATAATAATAATAATAATAATAATATTGACTACGGTGAGTGGTTGACACGTACGCCGTCCTTCTTGTCTCGTTCGTAGGCGCCGTGAAGGTAATCCATCGACACGTCATCATTCTCATTCAGCCACTGCATCACGAACGGCTCAAACCAGCTACAACACCATCACCATGACCACTGTAATACACTTCAGTTTCAACGTTCCGTGTCTGGGCTGCCGCAGAGCGTCTGCGAGAGAGCTTTCACCGAGTGACTTCCGACGTTACTGACGCATGAAACAACCCGGCGCCAAATCCCGTCCGCGTTGAACCAAACGCAATAGAGTGGCCATCGACAACAGTGTACCAATCGTCACGAAACTATATGTACCAGTTCATGGTGTCAATGAGTCAATATCGTTGGTCGACATTTCCCGTAAGCTCTCGCAGCGAGTCCATGGCAGCTCAAGTATTTCTGATGTATTAATATATTCATCTTTATTCACCATAAGGTAGCAAAATAAACAGCAAAGAAAAAAGAAATAAACCCAGAAAGTGTCATTCCGGTTTACATATAGAAGGCAAGTACGTCGTTCACAAGACCGGAAGTACATAACGAGGACGGCCGTATATCCACACCTGCCGATCCTACACGTGGCCCGTGCGCATGCCCGCGTCACCCGCGCCATGGCTGCCCAGCGCGCATATATAGCCATGGCGCGGGCGACGATTTTAGGCTTCTGGGAGAGGAAAGTTCCCCAAAATGACAGATTCCCTGCCTTGGACGCCGATGAACCACCGTGCAAAATTTGACGCCGCTAGCTTTATCCTTGGCGGAGAAATCTGTAACCGTAGGAACAAACAAACAAACAAACACACGAACAGTAAACGATATATCCACACCTTGCCTATCGGCATGTGTGGACATAAAAAAGCAGGAGTGACTTTGAGCAATGTTAGGATATTGATCATCAATATGGAACAGACAACCCGTCCATGGTGGATATTGCCCTCACATGTACATTGTATATGGAGATTCGTCTCATCCATCCATGGTTAAATTTCCCCCCTGTGGGTATTGCCCTCAGTAATATACATGTACATGGAGACTCGGCGCCTCGGCCTGCTGGAGTGTTGGCATGGCTCTGAGAATACCAGCGAAGACGACGTGGTTAACGAGTACGTCAGTGGGACTGACATATATCCACACATGCCGACCTACGTCCACACGCCGCGCGCGTGGCCCGCGCTCTCACTGAACTATAAATAGAACGTCGCTCTGACTTCAGTCAGCCTACGCCTGCAGGCTAAGCTAGGCTCATTCCAGTTCTATTTATAGTTCAGTGCGCGCGCTGGCCGATTCGCCGGCCGATTTTGGGCTTCTGGGGAGCAAAGTTCCACAAAATGTGAGATTATCTGCCTTTGACGCAGATAAATTGCCGTGCAAAATTTGACGCCGCTAGATTTATCCTCGGCGGAGAAATCCGTAACCGCACAAACAAGCACACACACACATACAATAAAAAACAGTGAACGACATATCCACTCCTTGCCTATCGACATGTGTGGATAATAAGACGTCGTTAAGAGATCGTAACGTACAGTGGATAGTCGGGAACTCTGTCTTTGTCGGTCGGAGCGTCGGCGACATATTTGTTGTACATCCATTTCACCTTGAAGTGAAGGTTCATGTACTCGGAACTCTTACACAGCCGTTCCTTGTCGTGTTCTAACAAGCATGCAGCACTAAAATGTACTCGAACAGACGAACAAACGCTTTCAGGGATTAATTGCGGAGTAACGAATCGAAAAGGTACCTTGCACTGCCAACAATGCCTCCCACGGTTTGACAAGCAAGTGGCAAGAATATTTAACTCATAAATTAATAAGTCGCCATTTTCAAAATTCCTACATCTTCATACTCGGCAATAAATATGTAATAGACTCAAGACTCAAGATTCCATAATATCTTTAGCGTGTCGCCACATTACCTTGTGAAATGGTTAATATCTTTCTAACGGACAGAGGTCAAGTGTTTGGTTTCATTGGCACCCTTGTCTACTGTTAGTCCACATCGCAGAGCATGAGATGCGGCCTATTGCTACAGATGTTGCACGTAGCGTGGTCTGTCTGTCTGTCTGTCTGTCTGATTGTCTGTCGGGCACACGAGTGAGCAATGCAAAAGCGGCTGAACCGATCGAGATGCCGTTTGGGGAGGGGCTGACTACGTGGGTCCAGGGAACCACACATTTGATGGAGTTCACATCCCCCACAGAAAGGGGCACTTTTGAGGGGGGACATGTGCCCGTCCATTGTAACGTACCTACGCATGGGTGCATTGCGCATTGTTCATCTGCCGCCGCCGGCGAATGTGCCTGCCAGCGCACGCGGCGAACTAATGCATTCGCTGCCGCGAGACGGCGATGCGACCTTTTGCCAAATTACTTTGGACACATGTTGATGATGTTATTCCGAGTGGATGCATGACAATTAACCTATACCTTCGAGTGCATACTTCATATCGACGGCAAAGAGGCTCCACTGAATGGAGGCACTCACGTGTCCAATGTTTAACTCTTGTGGAAATCTGCAACACGTCAACAACAGCCATGTCGGTCATCCTTATCGTCGGGCCGAAATGCACGCTGGCCGCGTCGCATACTGTCCCACTGCACTGTCGGACAACGTCCGCACTGTGGCTGATCCAGTAAAATTCCGAAAACTGTTAAAATCTCATTATTTTAGAACTGCTTCGAGTGTTTGCTGAACTGTTTCTGCTGTTATTGACTGTTTTATTAGTTTTTTATCGTGTGTATGTATCTAGTCGAACTTCCGTAATGCACCTATGTTCTACCTTGTAATAGGCGCGCTATAAATGCAGCTATGATATGATATGATGATATGACTGCCCCCTGGTGAGTCATGGTAAGTATGCCAACGGGACAGACAGACAGACGGACGGACAGAAGCAATACCGCTTTCCGCTGAACGCGGTCAGTTTAGTAAGCTGAGCTGATCGACTGTCAACAGTTAACTAGAAACAACGACTCAGACACTAGAACACGGCGAATAACGATGGAGGAATGTGATTGGTGCAAGATGACCGCCATGACGTAAACCAACATAGAGTCCTCTCTTCATTCACTGACCATCGATTAACACTGGATACGCAGCCAACGAACCAATGGCCAAAATTCTTCATCACCTAAAGTCAACGACTAAAGACAAAGAACGGAATCGCCAGCAACAATAAATGTAATAATTACAGCAACGTAATAAATGAATGAATGAATGAATAGTAATCGTTTATTACGCCAAAACGGCAGCCAGTACATTACGAGTAGTCCAACCAAACTTTATGTGACAAAATATAGACGAAACCGCAGTGGGGGCCGGCGGACACAGCTAGAGCGTACATTACGTACGTTATTTTGAAACGTACGCAGTACGCACATACGGCATGCGTAGGTCATTTTACTGTACACTGAACATACGCTGAACAAAATGATCTAAACTGTAGTAAACCGCTGTTGCATTAAAATCTCAGACTGGTGGTGACGTCTGGTGAATACGTGTCGCACTATACCAGTAAATTGTCGGTCCTTCATTAATACGAGTAGGCCTGCCACTGGGACTGGCGGACAAACTTCCGATACTGGAACCAACAACGTATTGGTCCCAAACTGTTATCCAGATTGCTGGAAAATGCACAAATTTGGTACATTTTTTCGGTTATTGCCCGAACTCCACACTTGGTTGGTTGCGTGGCACAGTGGTAGGACGTCGGTCTTTGGCCGGCGAACTTTCTCTGTCCTACGCTCCACCTGTAGCTGACGGGTGACCACTTATGTGAGTAAACCGTCCGCTATAAGTCAACCAACCAGGCCAACTCAGTCTTTCATCCCTTCGGGGTCGATAAGTGAGTAGTAAGCTGCAATTGGATGTCTGCTACCTCAAGGGGTGGGATGGCGCCATCTGGTGAATGCTTGCGAAGGAAAGGCAGGCATGGTGTAATTTAAAGGTAAAACTGTGTTATCCACGTCTGAGCGCTTTGAGACTATGCGTAGTATAAATGGCGCTATATAATAGGCCTACTCTTCGTTTCCTTTTTCCTTCAACTTTCACACTGGTTAAAATCCAAACCCACCGCGGGCACACCAGACCCCCACCTGGTTCCCCAATCTTACGAGCGCGCCGTCGCCCGTGCGTCGTGCGATAAAAGATGCGGAAGAGAAATGAACTGACTGGTTGAGGACACTGGAGTAGCACGTTTTGTCTTCCTCGATGACTGACACCAACAACGTGATCAGCTTGTGCCAGAACTCAAGACTCTGAACGCTGTTCGGGCCGTGATTGACAGCTGGCTCCGCCCCCTTTGCCGCTGCGGCCGCCTCCTGGTCCGTCTGGAACTCGCGCTGGTAGAGTTCGATGCAGTTGTCGAAGAGGAACTGGTAGGTGGTACGCGCGCACGACTGGACACAGTCCTTGACCACGGCTCCGGCTCGTGGCGGACTCGACAGCTCCTGGACCTGCAGTGACTTCATTAGCTGATTCACCCGTTCTTCTTAATCTTTTGACTTCTTAGGTCGACTCTTCAGAGTCAACCCAATAAAGCCGGTCACAAATGTCCGTTCGTCCGTCCGTATACGTCCGTCCGTCCACAAAAAGTTTTCTTCAATTTCAATGAATGAAATTTGGCGTGTAGGTAGAGGTCGATGAGTGATGCACGATCGTATGCAGTATGACCCAATTCAAGGTCAAGGTCAAGGTCAAGATCACGAGCCCTCGAAAGTTGGAAATCCTTCCATTTTCAAAAGCCATCTCCTCCGCCATTTACAATGGGAGCTGGCAACTAATCACAAATTCTTAAACTAGGGCACAATATTCAAATTTGATTGGGGCCGGATATTTATATTTGTCCTAGTTTTTGTGTCACGTGACTTTGAACTTGGCAGAAACGTCAGTTGTGAAGAGCCGACCGTCAGTCCCACACGGGGCTAATTTATTTGTGAAGTACTGTGATCAGCGTTTCTGTATGTCTGTTTGTCTGTGCGCTTGCCCGCATCTCAATAAGAAACAGTCGGAGATGGCAGACTTCGCCCCCGGTGCAGCCACCTGGCGAACTGCACGAAACACGTGCGTCGTCTCTGATTCTGGCCGACTCGCTGCATAATGTGAAAAAATGACGTCATCAACAAAACCGGAAGTACATAACGTATTGCATTGTCGTCATAGGAGGACCGAGCCACATACACAGGTAACATAATCAGAAAATGTTGAAAAATTTGGACGTGCGTTTTTTGAGATATGCGAGCGGACAGTCAGACGAATAGACAATGCAAACAGACAGACAGACAGACAGACAGACAGACAGACACGCTAATCGCAATGCTTAGCATCCCTATTTGGGATGCAAAGCATTGCATTCACACGACCCAACTTCACGAAATTTTCTGTACATGTTACCTGTGGCCGGAGCCTGCTCCTACTCTAACGACAATGTCATATGTTATGTACTTCCGGTCTTGTGAATGACGTCATGTTTTCATAACGGAGCCAAAGACAACGTTATGTTTCGTACAGTTCGCCAGATGGCGGCACTGGGGGCGATTGCAGACCTGTTTCACTTTTCATTGAGGATTTGAGGTTCCACTTTCCCACAATGCACCCCTATTACAGAAATGCAAAACTGTAATATCGTGACAAAGCAATAACTTAAATAACAGCACTTGTTTTAAATTGTTTAAAAAAACTTTTTTCAAAGACGGAAAACATTTAGCAAAATATGGCAATCATAATTGAACTTTTGTAATATTCATAATACTGTCGTTTAGCTGAGTTTTTTGTACTTTAATTGATTATACACGTACCCGTGGCAGTAAATAAAGTTGACAATAAGCGAGGGTGTAATAAAGGCGCGTACCTTCATACGAAAGAAGGTTATACTGGTCAGAAGATCAACGGTTGACTTGAGGTCTTGTAGTCGAGATGATTCCGACGCCGGAAATGTCGTCTGTATCAAGCAATGACCGACAACGCTAAAGTTAATTCTACTTTCTCAAATTGTGATTTGCGGAAAGAAAAATTAAACTTGTCTACTTTACCAGCACAACCTTCCTTCTGTGAATTTGTCTCAGTAATACAAGGGGCGCAAAAAATCGGACCAGTGGCAAGCGTGAGTAAAAAAGTTGCCAAATATTTCTCAAGGTAGGGTACACGTAGGTTCACTTCATTGAAAAACTTACCGTTGAGTCTCAGACTCAAACAAGTTTGAAAGTCGGTGAGCATTTAGTGAAGTTTCGAGCAACAGTGTATAGTGGCAAGATATCTCTTTTACTCAAAATTGTCTGAGTTTTGTCCCACCGTGTAAAATACTTCATATAACGCACAGAGAACAGCATGACAAGTTAGGACCAAATTCTAAAGGTCGACAGTCTTCTATCTTCCATCACTAGAGAGCGTTAAACAGAGTACAGCGTAAATATTCACGGACATCTGAGCTTCATTTCTTGAACTAGAGGGCGGGCCAAAAATGCAAGCCCCATTCTTTGTACTCTTGTGACGCTGCTAACACTTTCACTGATATGTGAGAAAAACAGCAGTACTTCAACGGACTTGAAACGAAAACAGGTCGATGATTGACAGATAGCTCCGCCCACTTAAGATTTGGCCTTACAGTGCCAGCTCAGGTTCGATTCGCCCGACAGACTTTCGGCTTTACTTTAGACACGTTTACGCGATAAGCACCAACCATCTCACGAGTAGTAGTCATAATTACTTTCCTAACTACACAGAAATAACTAAAAAAACCAGCACTCACAAGAGTGCAAAGACCCACGCCGTAAATGATCTGTGACTCGTGACCTTAACCTTTGACCTTTTGACCCCAAAATAAATGGGTTTCCACTTCCAGGACTCACCGTGGAACATGTAGGTCAAGTTTGATGATCTATAGCTAAATCGGTTTTTGAGCGATCGTGCGGTAAACAGACAGACACACAAACGGCGCTAAAAACACTACCATCGGCGTGTGTAATTAGTTAATTTAACAACTAATTTCTCGATATGTTTCTGGACGACGGCTGAAGCGAACTAAGCTTTGTGCAACCGAACCGAACTGTAGAAGACATTTGAGATTGCAAGACACGAGCGACACAGACCCGGTAAACGGACAAGTCGATGCGCAGCGTGTTGTGAAGCTGGTCAAGCAGACGAACAAACTTATCTTTCTGAAACAGACATCGTTCGTAACAATAGCGTACACGTAATAGTAAGAGCGTAGTGGCGGCTCTTAAGCCCCGTCTACACCAGCAACAATGTCCAAGCAACATTGTCGAGCGCTACAAGTTAAACGATTCTTTCGACAGTGTCGAATGTTGCTTCGACATCGTTGCCGACAATGTCGAACGAAATTTTGTCCTTTCGACAAAGTCGAAACAAATTGAACGACGTTGTTGCCAAAAACGGCAACAATGTCGAAAAGTCGAATGTTGCTTCGACAAAGTCGAACGTAGCTTCCACAATGTTGCCTGTGGATTCGACATTGTTGCTGGTGTAGACGGGGCTTTGCAGGAACTTCAAATGTCGTACGTGGAGTAATACTGATGAGTAGCCAGTGTCATTCGGCGTATATGAAATTTGACAAATGCATAGTTTCAACCAAGACGAAGACATAACGTGACTCCAGCACACACAAAAACCAACAAACAACGCAAATCCTAACTAGAAAGCTGTATTGTGTAGAAAGACACAATACAGTATTCCCCTGAAGAGGTCCACTATCCGTGCACAAGCTGTCTACTTCGAGCATTCGACGATGCCTAGTGTCACGTGCCTGAGAGATGTCAGCGTTATCTGCCACGTTATTTATTTTCAGTTTCCAATAATTCAGTCTGCTTTTCTTCCATATATCGGTCGCCAGGCAGCACCAGCACTGCGGCATACTATCGGTTTCTACACGCAATATCGGACATCGGACGTTGCGAAAAATGTGGGTATAGGTACCTTTCTTGTACGGAACGTAGAGTCCAGAGGAAAGACTTTGAATTGATTCTAACGGTAAAATGGAAACTAGACATCCCGTAGAGGGTCAGTTTGGCCGTGAATTTAAGGCGATCTGTAATCATTGCGGAGTTATGACGGCCTGAAGTCGCAAGACCTGGCTATTTTGTGAGCATTTTTTGCATTTTTTGGAAAAACGACCCCTTATGGTAAAACTGAATGCAATGGTCCGCATTCGGAATATGTTGGACAAAAACAAACAAATGACGGTAAAGACCTTATCTATTGCCAAAAGCGGCGGGGAAAGGTAATAAAAAGCTGGATTTCGATTTTAAAACGATTCTAAGACGATCTTAGGATAAACCTAGTATAATGACTAAAGTTACGAGAACGTTATGATAAAACTACGACAATGATGATTTGCAAAACTTTTTAAGATAAACCTGGATGAAGTTACGATGAAGTACGATATGCTTAGTAAAAAATTACGATCACAACTTTGCTGTCTTAGGATAAATTTACGACAAATTTACGATAAACGTATGAAGAAGTTACGAGAAACGTAAGATAATCTTAGGACCATCTTATGATCTTTTGAAAATCGGGCCCCTGATTGATTGATTGTCGGCCTACCCCGAAGTTGGAGGCAGCGAAGCGGTCGCTAGCGGAGACGGCGGACGTGGCGGCAGTTGTGTGGACGTAGAAGGCGTTGATGTTGGCAAGGAGTGTACTCATGACAGCTGGGACTCCAGAGCACATGTACTTGGTCGACAAACACGAAAAATGACTGTCAACAGCGAACAAACAAAAACTCTCGTCAGTTGTGCTGGCAATTCGTTTTAATTTCTACTTGCGACTTAGTTTTTATAAGACATATGGTTCCGGACTTGAAGTAGTCCAGGAAATCGTTTTCTCAAAGTTGTTCTAATGAAATAATGTTAAGAATTTCTGTTAAAAATTCCAACAAAGCATTCCGCTTGCGAATTCGTTTATTCATATAGTCTATATATACAGTGCTAAGTACAAGTATATCATTAACGAAACTGATACAAAAAAGAGAAAATGCAAGAAACAAAGAAGACAACCAAACAGAAAGAGAAAGAGATGGCAGAGAGGTTGAATGTGTGTATTCAATCGTTCACAACACGACGTTATTTTTTCACGAGACAAGAGCAGAGAATTTATAACGCAGCAACGTCTTTCAACAATACACCGATCAGTTCAGTAATAGTAAGGTAAAAAGTAAATGCGCAGAATTTTATAGCGCTTTACACACGATACTATAGACTTCAAGATGCTTAGATACGACAGATGTTTAACAATTAGATCACAGTTTTACTACAAAAAATGCATCATACCCGCCTTTACTTCGCAACCGTAGAGCATCATCACACCTAAACCGGTACTCATTTTCCATCCCGCTGAGGGTAGAAGGCTGAAATGGCCTGAGTTGCCGACTACATTTTAAGTGAGCGGTCACCCATCCCAATACTAACCATGCTCAGAGAAGAGCAATTTCGTTGTTGCGTTACCATTGGGCCAAACTACCATCAAAACGGTATAATTTGTAAGATTTTACTTTCAGTTGTTCTTGAGAATTTTCTACGCCGCTGCGTACAACTCGACAGTGATGATTTCAATGTAAAACGACTAGGACTGTGACGCAAACGCTTACGTCATGGCCTGGTAGATGAATTCAACGCCGTATCTCATGGCGAACTCATCGACGATTCCCTGAGCTGGCTCGACCAAGTATATCTTCCACGAATCATCCTACAGTATAGACAGGACATTGCACGCATAATTTCTAATCAACTAATTAGTTAGTTAGTTAGTTAGTTGGAGTTTAACGTCCCCTTTCAGCACAAATATGGCTATGAACAGTAACTGTCAGTTATAACAGGACAGTTATGAACAATAACTGTCCTGCTTTTATGTATACTAATTTGTATTTTACTGACCGTATTTTATTTTAATTATACTAACCGTATTTTAGCTTAATTCATTTTTTTATTTTAATTGTATTTTAGTTTGTACGGGACTGGTCGGCGCTAGCCGTAAGTCGCCTTGTCTAGTTATATTA
>Ga0209780_1005183_pt1 | contig 10237 bp, 5 predicted proteins | sample WorMetexBAHAMAS2_FD_187384 | JGI IMG/M metagenome (GOLD analysis project Ga0209780, IMG submission 187384) | Marine gutless worms symbiont microbial communities from Max Planck institute for Marine Microbiology, Germany - Inanidrilus exumae... | ecosystem: Host-associated > Annelida > Digestive... | reverse complement strand
GAGTTTGATCACATATATACATACATACATACATACATACACACGGAATTTGGGCAATGTGGCTTTCAGTATACGCGTAACGCTCAATACCAAACCTGCTTCGCAGGTTTTGATAAAATTTTAAAAATCCAAGATTGTGGCTGCCACCATCTTGAAAAATCCAAAATCGAGATATCGTGACAACAGTTTGACCAATCGCCACGAAATTTGGCATGGTGACGCAATTCGGCATTTATGATGCGTCCCACAGTTAGAACTTTGTAATTAAAAAATCCAAAATGGCGTCCGCCGCCATCTTAAAATATCGAAAAATCGCCATAGCTCGGCCACAGTTTCAGCGATTTAAACGAACTTTGGCACGGTGACGCAGTTCGGCCCTCGTGACCGTTTGGTCCGTTGCAAATTTGAGATCTAAAGAAATCCAAGATGGTGGCGGCCGGCATCCTAACAATTTAAAAATTACGATATCTCGGCAACGGTTTGAACAACCTAGTGACTTTTCAGTATTCACTTAATATTTTTTACACAATGCATGTACATCACGACAACAACAGAATAGAGGATACAGTATTCTGTTAGTATGCGCACAATTCCGTCATGGACTTGTGAACTCGGCTATGGGGCAGATACCATGTTCCACAGAACGTATTTCTTGTTTCAATATAACTCCCGTATTTCTTGGTGGATTTGAAACTTTGTGTACCAATGGAAACAGGAATAAATACTCTACAGAAAATGTGTAAAATTTACAACGTAAACTTAACCGTATCGTCAATTGCGTGAATAGTTATCTACAGTTCGGTATGACTGTGGCCGACGGCTTCCTGCAGTGCTCAGTCGTTCGATCGAACTGGTTGTGTGCAACTTTCGCAGAAAGTCGTCCAATGTTTATCCTTTCCATTTCTATTGTACAGCTTTCGATTTGTTGTGGATTTGTTGTGGACTTGTTGTATAGCTTGTTGTACAACAAATCCACAACAAATCAAATAGGTGGAGTTTGATTGTTACGCACGATGTAACTCCATAAAGTGAACATTGCAGTGTGACGCAGTTATGACGTCATCAGTCCGTTACATAATTACGTTCTACAGTATTCGATTCATTCCTGTTTTCATAGGTACAAAAAGTGTAAAAATCCACCAAGAAATACTCCAGCTATAGTAAAAAAATAAAGTGGCACGTTTTTATGGTCAACGATGTATCGTGTTGTCGCAGACCGACAAGCCGGCCAAGATGTAACGCAATCCCCCCTTCGCAGCCGATAATAGACTCGTCCAACGCTTGAAATCAAGCGTCTGCACCTATCGTTGCACGCCCGCCACTGCATGGACCAGTCCAATTTGCCATTCACAGGGGTGTAGGCATGTCGGGCACACGTTTTCCCCAAAAATTGCCCCTTTCCCTACGAGGATCGTCACCCCCACGTAACACACCGTTTTCTCGGGAAAAGCCCACTCAAACGGCATCTCAATCGGTTCAGCCATTTTCGTTTTTGTTTTGTATGGGTCCCGAATGCTACGCTGTACAATGCATTGTCAATGGGGATAACAAAAATGGGATTTCGTCACCTTGCCGAATGAGGGTCAAGCCACGGCCATGAGGAACATGCACAAAAATAGGTAAAGATTGCACGTGTGGTCTCGGAAATATCATCGCAGACAGACACACAGACACACACACAGACGTACTCAATACTCATCACAATACTTCGCAACCCCGCGGGCGAAGTAACTAACATGACTTACTACTTGTTCGTAGTACAAAACCGCAGAAATTTTCACTTTTAAAGCCAAATATAGCTTTTCAATTCTTGTTATTTTTGTTCCTAAGTACAGAGTGAATATAACATAGACAATGTTTTCAAATACTACACGAATGCGCGCAGCAACAACGACGTTGACCTTTGAAAGTCCACCCAAAACTTTTTGCAAAGAAATCCTGCAGACAGACGGACAAAATACAGGATGAGAAAGTCAAACATCGCGGATGTAGCAATTAGCTCAATATCGCTGCTGCCACCTGGCGAACGCGAAATGAATTTTTAACTACTGAGTGTGTTTTGGTAGATATCTCTTTCTGACAACGGATAACAGTCACGTCTACCTATGCATTGAGTATAAACCGGGTGTCGCCCTAACGGGACGTAACCGTACTGGCCTGCCGTGCAGTGTCGGCCGCCCGACCGCCCACGCGCACGGCGGCCGGCCGGCCGGCCAGCACGCCGGCAGTGTCACAGACGCCGACAGACGACGCCGACAGACGACAGCGTGCAAAACAATACTGGCCTATTAGCAGGCGGGCCAGTAAAAACTGCGATATATACACGACGTTAACGGCGACTGATCAAAAACCGCAAAAAATCATAATAAAGAGGTGATATTACTCATCACCACATCGCCTGAGCGTCAATGTGATGCTAACTAATATCGCATTAGGCGGCGACCGCTGCCTTCAGCACGATCAGCCTACGTCGCGTTGTTGCTGCACGCCTATACCGCCCACTGCTACAAATCACGTGATCCTGTAGACCTACTGGAGAAGCTTCGCCTCCGTCGCAAGCTCCGCCCAGCGTTACGGCGTATGGAAAATTATTAATAGTACAGACGTGACCATTGGCGTCGCCAGCTATGGGGCACTGGGGCACGTGCCCCCCTCGACTTACGACAATTTAATATTTTTTTCCATGTGCTCTGACTTATACAAAGTCTGAAAGCGACTATATGTCCAGAGTGGCCTCGTGTAAACATCCAGTAACTTTTGTGCCCCTCCTGGCACCAAATCCTGGCGACGCCACTGGACGTGACGTGTATATACTGACGGCGAGCAGGCTGTGAAAGTGGGCGACCAAGGAGGGGTAATCGGTCGGTAGACAGTCGGTGTCTCGTCGGTAGACGGTGGAGATTTGCCAGCACACGCTGGCCAGCAGCAGCCGGATGTTGCAGCTCTGTGACGTAGTACCTGTCCCACAGACACGACAGATAAAGCCTGCATGCGGCAGTGATGACTGTATATGCGGTGGCTTGTGAGTGACTAACACGATTTTGCTGCGATTAGTAACCAGTGCATGAACTCGCAAACGGTCAAAGGTGGCGGTTTGGCGTAGTGATAACGAACCTACACTGAGCCCGGTTAGTACTGGGATGGGTGACCGTGTCCTGGTTCGACTCCACTTTATTTCGGTAGGCCTATGTAACCAAACACCCAGATCGACTCAGCCTTCTACCCTGCGTGGGACGGTAAAACCAGCCAAAGGACGGTGATGCTCTGCGGCTGGGGAGTAAAGGCAGGCATGGTGTAATTTGCAGGTAAAACTGTGTGATCCATGTCTGAGGGCATTAGAGGTAGTTACGACGATGCGCTATACAAATGGACGTATACTACAGTGTACTTACTTTACAACGAAACGATATTATACAATACGATATATTTTCGTGCGCTCAAAAGCTGACGAGATGGCCAGCTTAATCTAGCGCACGGCACAGAAACGGAACAAAAATAAGGGAACAGAGGCTCAGCTATCGTTGAGAGACCCGCGCGACGCTCTGTAATAGTTGAACTGTTGTCGTCCAACTGTTGTACAAACTAGATGCATGGCAAAGCTCGGCGTGAGCCCACCCGGCATTCTGTTGTTCTAGACTGTAAGCTCTTGCCACTACATAGCACGTGCTAAAGTTTGCCTGCTGTCTGTTATATAACGTCCATGCTGTAAGGCTGGCAGTGACTCCCAATGTGAAAATTTAGGGAGTGGGCAAAACTCGCCAAAAGTTTTCAGCCATTTCTTGACAAAAGTTCACCAAATTTGGCGGCATGTAGAGGAGCTCCTGTTGATTTAAAAATTCTTTCCGATTGTTGATATCATGTTTCGTTGCAGAGATATGTTCGGTTAAAGTTCAAAGTCGGTCCCCAGCCCGTGGGGGTAAATGCCCGGGGGAGTTCGGACCAAATTTTTCAAATAGCAGTCATAAGTAAATATGGGTCCAAGTTTGGTTGAGATCCGTTCAGTGACGTCAGATTAGGCGTCGAAGAAAAGAAGAAAGAAAGAAGAAAGAAAGAAAAACCACAGCGGTAAAACATAAGCCCTTCCGCATCGCAATGCAGTGCGGGCTATTAAGCACACAGATCCCCCTGTCAGCCTAAGGAGAACTTTCAGCAACTGCCACGTTTTATTCGGCTACCTGCGTAGTTTTGTACAGCATCGTTGCAGTAGGCTCAACTGTCGCACAACGAGCATGCGACGCCGTGCGCGTATTAACAGATTTTTATACAACCAACCTTGTTGATGTCAACTGGACCGTAACTGTGTTCGTCAAACTTCGTCTACCACCAAAGTTGTAGATGACACCGCATATTCCTCTGCCAGCGCACCGTCGTGAACGCGGACCCAGCGTGGCGGATGGATACAAATTTTTGGTGGTAAAGCGTCTGAGCCGGAGACTTCTCGACCGGTCGATAAACGCATTTTTGCCTACCACATTTACATTTGGCGCCGCCAACTGGAGGTGGTGCCATCGGAATTTCGTAGATATCTTTTGCACCATAAAACTAGAATCCATGGGCGTTGTTGCTGAGATCTTACATTTAGCCGTTTTGATACAATACCGGCTTGTGACGGACGGACACACGATGAAAGCAAATACCGCGCTAGCATAGCGTCACGTGGATAAAATGAGTGACACAATGGATATTTGTAACAGTTTACCTCAGAACCTTCAACATTCACACAACGTTAATGACTACGCTCGTTTTAAACGTTCCCTGAAAGCACACTTTTAATCTAACATGTCAACTCCCAATGAACAATATTTTACTTCGCCATTGAACACTGCATTGTATAATTAGCGTAATATTAAGTTTAATTATGTAGCGTAATTTCGGTAACAGACAAATCAAAATTCATAAACGATAAGCCTATAACAACAACTTTCTGGCATTTTGACCTCCAAGCGACACATTGGAACGCACTTCCTGAGCCTTTGACTCTGTTATTAGTAAATGCAAAGAATAATATTTTACAACCTCTATGCTGAGAAGACACAGATTAGCTGAGATTAACGTCGTACGATATGCATTCAGTTCGTAAAATGGTAAGAAAAGAATATTATCAACGAATATTGTTGTAATTAAATCATCGTAAATAATGTGGCACAAATAAGTAGTAAGTGAAAATGATAGACGGCATTCTGGAAACATACCAAGAAATCGAAGAACGATGACGGGCATAGTGGTACCTTCAGTCAACCATTCGTTAACAAGACTGGCAACCTGATACACACAACAAACCACTTACCTGTCATTCATATTAGTTGCGTACACTGTGTCTCGAAAATATATACCTAAGTAATCATAAACAAGTATTCCGTCTTCGGGGACGGCCGTATATCCACATATGCCGATCCTACGTCCACAAGTCGGAACCCGAGCTATCTCCGTCAGTGAAGGGGACTGACGTGTATCGGCACATTCCGATGCGCGCTGGCCGATTCGTCCGATTTTGGGCTTCCGGGGAGCAAAGTTCCCCAAAATGGGAGATTCCCTGCCGAGGACGCCGATGAACCACCGTGCAAAATTTGACACCGCTAGCTTTATCCTCGCCGGAGAAATCCGTAACCGTACAAACACACACACAAAATAACAAACAGTAAACGATATATCCACACCTTGCCTATCGGCATGTGTGGATAATAACGTCTAAACGTTGATCCGATTTTAATGAATTCTGGCACAGTCAGTTTGCTTCACTGTGTAGGCGTGTTTTTATCTGGCCTGATCACATGCCTAAAGTAAGTAAGCAAGTAAAAGTATAAGTAAGTAAAACATTTATAAATCGTCATTAGTCATATAAATAAATCTGTTGCACATTACGTGCCTAACGATCAGGTCCGGCAATGAGGATATCGAGGTCGCACTGACCACTTTAGCGACGTTTTCTCACTGTGACTCTGAACTTTGACCTTTGACCTTGACCGTCGAAGTTTTTATAGACAGCGTCAAGCTGAACTTTCGGCTTAGACATTTTAGATATCTGCATACAGATATATTCATCTTGATTCTATCTAGGCCAAGTTCGAAAGTCAAGGTCATAAGTCAAGGTTCACGGCACTGGAGGAACAAGACAATTAAATATAGCAGACTTCGCCCCCGTGCCAATGAGTAAATACAACAGACTATTTGTCGACATACGCACGTTCTTGTATTCCATGTGCTCAATTATGAAAATATGATGTCATCCACAAAACCGGAAGTACATTGCCGTCAGAGGAGTACCCAGCCACGGCCAGAAGTAACATATACAGAAAATTTGGTGAAGTTTGAACACATGCTTCATCAACTTTCCTGGGCACATGCATATGTCGACAAACGGTCTCTGTGGTTTGCCTTTTATTAAATGCAGTTCTGGTACTAACCTTGGCCATGACAGACGTCTTGCCGCTGCCAGATTCTCCGCAGAGAACGAGAGGCTTATTGCGACTGGGACCGACTATGTCGCCTTCCCGCCGAGGCTGCTGCTGCTGCTGCGAAGGTGTGACGTAATTTCGGACAAGGCGCAGGACGTCATCGCGACCTTTGAACTCTCGACTGCGATCGCGACACATGGTCAGGTGCTGTACAATCTCGACCACTCGAGGTTGAAGGAGGCTCGTCCCGGTCTCGGACAGACAGCGTTCGGCCGCTCGGCTGATCAACCACTGAAGCTTGTCGCGGAAAGAGTCGCAGAAACGCTCTGAAACGGCCACACGGCGTCACACAGCTTGGATCTACCTCCCCGACTGTCACCAACCAATTCTAAACTTAACCTAATGTCACGCACGACGTGACCCAACGGAAGCGAACAGAGCAGAGCAAATCGATGAGTCGTGGTCAAAGAATCCATGAGATCGGTCGTATTTTTGGTTTTACAGCATAAACTGATGCTAAATGACGGCTGTAGTAAACGGACATCAACTAGGAAACGGCATTACCTCCACCCTTTATACATTTATACAAAGTACAATGCACGTATAATACACACTAAGGTACTGCGGGTTATCGCTGGGATTGCTTCGCTGGTCCTTCTTCCAGTCGATTTCGAAGTACTCCAAGTTGCGTTCGTCGGTGACGCAGCTTGTCACCTTCTGCCGGAGTTCCTCCAGCAGCGCCTGCGCTTCCACATCCAGCTCGGCTAACGTCGACGTCGACGACGACGAGGAAGACCTGGCTTTGTCTGGAACGATGTCGAGGTACGTTCGTGCCTTCGAGTTGGACAGGTTGTCCGTCAGTCCGCAGATGGACCGCATGAAGCAGAGGCTGGACGCATTGCAGGTCGCGGGACAGCTCAGCATCCCGCGCTCAATCTCGTACTCGGTCACTACAGATAAATGCCATCATTTCGTCACGTTGATTCATCGAACTTGTACGCATGCAATTGGCTAATCGTCCGTAAACGTTTTAACGCGAAGATTGATTAAGGTTTTACGTCCCACCCGACACAAAATATGTCATTTCGGACTGTTCTTCCCAGCAAATCTCTTGGTTTAGTACAGCAAAACTACATCTATTTTATCTAATACAACTAAAGCAAACATGCATCCGTAACGAAATATATTACAACAGAAAATAAACACACAAAAATACAGCCAAGTTTGGTTGACTCTTACGACCTCATGCCTGGAAACAGGAAGTAAATAAGTAAGGAAGGAAGTTAAGTAAGCAAGCAAACGATTTACGTAGCGCCGGAATCAACAAACGAATCGAGGCGCATTACAGCCCGGAGCCCGGGCTTTGACGCGAAAACAAGACGTATTAGACGATGCTGTAGTAATGTAGACAAGAATTAAATGAGATGCTATATGAGCACAAGTCTTAAATATAGCGATTAGGGCTGAGTTTTGGCGACCCCTTAAAAAACGAGGAAAAGTAAACACTGTGCTGTCCTCCATAGAATGAACACACACATATCAAAAAAGTTGCGAGTAGTCATGTCGGGTTATTTTTTAAATGTCGAAAGTGTCCAAAAATTTATGTTCGTCTTCTTTATCTTCAGCGACTTTGTCGCCTCTTACTGGGATAAAAACTAGTAGGATGTCATTACTATGTGCTCTCTCGAACGACCTTGAATGACCTAGAAGGTCATATCAGTTACTTTAAAGCTTTCTGATATCCAATATCTAAGAAAATACGCAGGTGGGCATAATTCCCTGCAATACGTGTGAGCTATTAATTTTAACTGTCGTAAACGACTGTTCAAAGACACCGGCACAGGCAGTTACATACGGTGAAAAGCAGTAATCTATTGGAAACGACGCAAGATAAATGCATATATAAAATGGTTACTATAGAGTACAGCTGTTGAAAGGAAATGATTTGCGGCTCATCGAATACATACACGTTCGAAGTTATCTTAGCAGTACTGTCTCAAATATAATGGCAATTCCTGGTCCCTTCGTAACCTTACGCAAACTCTGGACTTGCCGTTTAGATGCTTTTTGGCTACAGCAAAGCTGATGTAAACCGATACGACCGTAATAACGATGATAACACTTTATGCTCGACTTCGTTTATAGCAGTTGATGGTCGCTGTCGCTGAAAGGACAAGAATTCAACCATCACACAGCCTAGAATTAACTTTCTGTAATTTTTAAATTGCACTCGAGCGTTGCGTAATCCCTGTGCGGCAGCTGAGCTCCTTTTGAAACATCGACACACTGGAAATGACGAAAGCGATGACTCTAATGACGAAGGCGACGACAGATAGACTAATCGCGTAACCCCCTCAACAGAGATGTCAGAGGTAATTAGTCATATTATCTGCGTGCTGCGAAGCTGAGTCGCCGGCTTTTGTTCCTCCATTTTTCCAGTTTTCCTTTGTTACACTCTCCTTGCCACTCCACTTGATTCGATCGATATCTTCCAGTATAAATTGCACTGGCGGATTCAGAGCAGGAAGAGAACGAGGAAGCAGCCGATCTCACTGCTGTGAGGCTGAAAGGCAGCAGAACGTGAAAAATAAAGGTAACTCATAGTTGTAAAATAATAAAAAAAACTTCAGGATGAATATAATCTTTCGGTAAATGTATTTATTTTTAATGTAACGATTACAGTTTTTGCAGATTTTGAGCTACAGAGGCATACTGCACATGACGCGTGACCCGCATGCTGCCATATCGTGTCTATTTTTTTCAAAATTTGCGGATCGATCATTGAACTAATACAAACTTCGTTTATAAACGTACATATAACGCCGTCTTTGCAGCCAACGCAACGCATTCTGCTATTTCATATAGTTCCAAAAGTAATCTTTATCAGCTCGTATTGTAATTAAGCAAAGCACGTACGGAATAAAGTGAATAGGGAAAAGTTGGAAAACCGACGAAACATCTGCGATTTTGGCGGAAAAGTAACACACGGACAGATAGCACATTGGCGGCCAGAACACGCGCCTACTGCCGTTCAGATATTTTTGTTCATCCTGTGTGAAACTGACAGCACGGCAATCAAGATAAAAGTAACTACTATTGATTAACTAGGATAATCATACATTTAGAGTCACGTAGTGACTGATTGATTAACACCTGATATGAAATATCGATCTTTGAAGGTGGGCGGCAGCTTTCCTTTGATGACGCACGAAGTCACACCCTTCCGCAGACAAAGGAGCAGGCGAGAGTATATGGATTCCCATTCGGTAAACGCCTTCTGCTTCTGCGCACTATCCTCCTGTAATCGTCGACATCACTTGGGTAAATAGGTGCTACCTGCAAGAGCTACTAACAACTGCCTATATGACCGACCGTGGCGTAGCTACGGCCGAAAATTTCCTATGGACGTAGGCTTTTAGTTGTCGATTTGACAGACGTAGGCTTTTGCCAATTCTATGCACTTTCACTACGGTGTAGTGCGGTTAAACGCCCAAACGGATCGAGCTGAAGTGGGGGCCCTTGTGCAAATTGTCTCCCTGATTTTGTCATGTTTTAAAATTTCAAACACCAGACTGCTTGCATTAGGCTACAATGCAAAATAAAGCTTACCAACCCAATGACTCTGACAGAATATTCACTACTTCCTAAAAGTACATCTTCAACGTCCATTAAATTACCCATTCAGGCGGAATATTCAACATTTTCTGGCGAGAATGCGGACAAAAAATACCACTCAAAATGCACCACAACATGCCATTTCAAGTGAAATATTCATTTTTTTCTGGCGAGGGGGCACTTCCACGGTAGGGGAAAAGTACCCTCCCCAACCCCATCCCTCGTTT
>Ga0209780_1005182_pt1 | contig 10237 bp, 9 predicted proteins | sample WorMetexBAHAMAS2_FD_187384 | JGI IMG/M metagenome (GOLD analysis project Ga0209780, IMG submission 187384) | Marine gutless worms symbiont microbial communities from Max Planck institute for Marine Microbiology, Germany - Inanidrilus exumae... | ecosystem: Host-associated > Annelida > Digestive... | reverse complement strand
GTCGTGTTCTGTGTTAATCTGATATTGTTGTACACGCAATGTTGACAGGGTGTGATGGTTATTGAGCGACCACTGACATGCATGTACGCACTGTAGTCGCAACTTCATAGTTTAATTTCTGTTTTATTTGTCGCATGCTACCGTTTTTCGATGAATAAAGATTATCACTAACACCGTCTAACATTCATTTGGTGCAACGTTGCAGTCGTTGGTTGACTATAATTCAAATTTATTTTATTTGTTTATTTGTTAATTACTTCACTCAGGGATGGTTGGGAAGTACTGATAATCTTTATTCACCAACAACTCGTAGTTATGCGCAGCTAAACAAAATAAACAAATATCAAATAAAATTTTAAAAAGATAATTTAACTAGCTAAAAGATTACCGAAATGAAGCAGCGGTTTTTAATAGGCCTAGTATAATACGTTAGTACTATTTACATCAAACGGAGACTGAAATTTAGCGGCCATATTAATAATTATCACACTGGGCAATTTAAAATTTTAAAAAAGTGCCGTCAGCATGTCTGTATGTCGGTATGTGTATCTGTCCGCTCGCATATGTTAAAAACCATGTCCAGACTTCACGTAGGCCCTAATGTTCTGTACATGTTACCTGCGGTTGTGGCTCGGTTTTACTCTGGCGACAATGTAATACGTTAAGTCTTTTCAGTCTGTGAATGACGTCATATTTTTACGCAATGGGGCCATTTGGGCAGAATCAATTAGACGTTGTGCATGGTCGAGTTCCCCAGGTGTCAGCATCAGTCGGAGGCGAAGTCTGCTTTCCTGGATTGCCTTGTACGGAATGTCGTTGGTTGATTATATGTGTTGTTTTAAATTACACGAAATTAGTCGAATTCTCCGGACTTCTTCCACGTCCAACGTAGCGTATTTACTTTACTTCCGGTAAATGGGCGAAGTATTGTGATCAGCCTGTCTGTCTGCCTGTTTGTCTGTCTATTTGTCTTATTGTGTGTCTGTCCGCTCGCGTATCTCAATAAACCACACGTTCAAATTTTACCAAATTTTCTGTACATGTTACCTGTGCCCGTGGTTCGGTCCTGCTAAGACAGCAATGTAATAGGTTACTTATTTCGGTTTTGTGGATGACTTCATGTTTTCACATATTGGCGCCAATGGGACAGAATCAAAGACGACGCATATGTTTCCTGTAGTTCGCCACGTAGCGCCACCGGGGGCGAAGTCTGCCGTCTCCTACTGCATCTTGTTCTGTAACTACAGTAGCCTCCTGCCTGGAACTGCATGAAGTATTAGCGTTGATTTTGGTGTGAGATTAGACTGCTTTGTCTCGGTTTCGGTTTCGGTTTCGGTGTCGACAATAGGCCTACTGAATGCCACGACTGTGATTATTGTACAGATCGGAGAGACGTTGAATACCGAGTTAGATTCAATCATCCAACAAGTAAAAGAGATCAAATACAAAGGTAATGTTCATTCTGCGAACGTGCTGAATATGAATCACAGAGCACCGCAGTCGCGCTACAGGCAAATCTCTTGGGAGCTGCCTATCGAATCAATAGTAACTAACAAACGGTTGGAATTCGGAAGAAATGCTCGTTCATTATAACACTGTCGACTGTTTTTCTGAATAACTAGAAGATGATTATCTGTGATGTGATGATTAATTTGGTACCATCTTGCAGTTTTCACAAATTCTGTGCAACATGCATGAGTATTTAGGGCTTAGGCCTACATACAGGGTGCGACTAAAACACGTAACAAAGAAAACTGCAATTTATCAGAAATGACATACTATTTCTGTTTAAAAATCGTTCAAAGCTATTCACTAGACTTGTCTGCGTTAATCTTAAACATTTCATAAAATTGGGCTAATCACTTGCACTTGCAATTTAAAAAAAATACTAAATGCGGTTTTTGATAATCTACACTTTCCAGCCAGCAACGAGTAAATAAGTTGACATTCATATATGCCTTCTACATATCTACTGACGGCGAGTGCCAGCTAACATTAGCAATACCCACATCATAAATATCGATATTATGTCAACTGTTACCAACAATTTCATCATAACCAAATATTAAAGGGAACTCAATAGAGCGCATACCTCTGTCACGTCACACTGAAATGGGCACGATGTCATTATCGGCGAGCAGGAGGACCGTGCGTGTAAGTGAAGTAGGTCATTAATATTGCCAGTTGTACCAGTATAGCCACACAGACTGCACAGTGGCCCAATTTCTACGCAAAGTCCAGCACTTGCAAGGGTGGGGATCGCCCCACATTTAGGAAAGACATGAGGGTTGAAATTTTTGACCGGGGAGTAATTTGGCCTCTATTGTCTCGAAACTCCCTCGTCAAATTTTGGAGTTTTTTATTTATCGATAGCTGCCCCTCTCCTCTAGGGATGCTGAAAATTTGAACAATATCTGACGAGCGTAACTCGAGAAACATTCGTCCAAATTTAGTACCCTAAATGGCTATTCGGATGACATCCAAAATTCATACACTTCTCTGTTCCATAGTCGCCTTATTCTAGAAATTTCACTAAAATCCATCCCTAACTTTTTGAGTAATTCTGCTAACAAATAAGCAAGCAAACCGGCTGAAAACATTACCTCCGCCGGAGATAATTCAACTGGTATGCGCAAAATGGGTAAGACGACACAAATTTGCATTCAAACATTGCAAGAAATGGGCCCTAGTTATAGTCATGGTTGCTAAATTTGGAGGTAAATATGAAAATCGTCGTCGATAAAGGACGTCTGTCAAAGTTTGATGAACGAGGATCGTGGACAAATCAACAAAATGCAAATTGGCAGCGGTCGACTCGACCATTCGCACGCTTGACAATATTGAACGCGTCAAGGTAGTCGTCTACTCTCAGGAATACATGCTTGCGCAAAATCTGATAGTTTTCTCTCTGAACATAAAGTACGGCAAGCATTGTGTGATGAATTACGTTGATTAAGCCTACATGACAAACTTTGTATGCCTATATTTTCTCAATAATAGGATTTGTTTTGTGATTTAAAACTGCTGACGTATGTTATGTCATCGTTTGTGTGGGCACTAACCATATCTGTGGAACGGCTGAAGCTACAGTGATCAAATTTTGTACACCAGTAGGCTATATCAAGTCCCAACATATGGCGGACAAATCACCCTTAAAGGGGCGTCGTCAGGGTCACGTGACCCGTTTTTTAAATTTTGCCCCAATCATTATTGGAAATGGTGAAGCTAGGCACTTCAAATTTCGTTTGCTGATTGAAACATAGGTCTGCTAGCGCATTCATGATATACTACCCCGACAGGAATATGATGTGCTACGTGACCTCTTTGAATTTTGGGAAACAAGTGATAATATCTAGTTAACGGTGCACGAAAAAAACACGGTTGCAATGAGGCCTATCTAATGTCACCGTTGCTCTTGAATGACATTGACGGTCACTTTTGATGTTTGAAACCTTTCTAACTCGCGTACATCGTGAAACGTATCACGAATTTACTAGCATAGCGCGTCGCGCGTCGCGCGGTAACTCTGCAGTAGCAGAGTTTTTTGTTATCTATGTCAGCTGTTCTGGCCGCCATGATATAGCGCAATAAATGTAAATATTTACATTTCTTGCGCTTGTCGCTGAGATGGCGCTAGCACTAAGCTTTTCTTAAACATATCGACTCAATTTTATTTAAATAACGTGACGAATTTTTACCAGTTAACTTTTCAAAGTAAGACAACTTGCCCTACAACATAGATCTCGTAGATTACTGTGACGTCACTTCGTCCTATCTATAGAACGCGGGAGATCCATAAGATCGCTGTAATTACTGCTGACGTGTGACGCAGGACAGGAAACGCGGGTTCGACACTTGTCGCTCAGTGATCTAATGCCTCCCACCGACGACTACATGACGTACGACGGGTCGATGACTCGACCGGGTTGTCATGAAACAATCACGTGGATTGTTATGAACAAACCTATCTACGTCACCGCTGAACAGGTGCGCGATTCCGTTTTCTGCTGAATCGATCGAACCTTCTTCACGAATCAGGCCGACCAGTTGTTGACAGTTTGTGTTCGGGGCATATTTAACGACTCGCAAACAAGCTTACATAACAACTGATTGGGTGATTATAATGTCGTTATTTCAGCTACTTAGCTAGCAAAAAGTGCATTAGCAAAAATTAGGATTGATTACACTTGGAAACAAAACTTCATCAATAAACTCGTTATCATAATTAGGCTAGATTTTGTTTGTAAATCACAAAATTACCGGTCACGAATATTGAAAATGGTCTCTAATCTACATCAACCGACAATACCTCTCTCCTCCTTTCTCGCCATTCGTACTCCTTTCCTGCTTCACGGCGCTTGCCTTCACCCTATTTGCGATTATGCACTAGGCCTATTATAAATTTACGATTGACATTGATACTGATACTCGTCGAATGCAGGAAGTAAACAGCTTGTGCACAAATAGCCGAGCCCTTCGAGCCGAATACTGTATTGTGGGTATTCCACACAATACGGCCACCTAGTTCTCATTAATTTCACTTGCAAGCGGGTGATGTCAAAGTTGGCTATTTTCACACAAAATCCAGAACAAGTTGCCAATTACACAAAATAACCCTAACTGGTTTGTCTCCCGCTGCTCAGTACAAGTCAGCTGAATATTTCTGGACCATGCGATGCCAACATATAGGCCTATGACTGATGCGGACGGTCTCCAAGTTTCACGACTGCCGATGAGTGACGTCGAGGCGGAGGAAGAAGAGGCAGACGAGACGACAATCAGCAACCATCTCATTTCTGGCTTTAACGACTGATGCCTTTCTTTTACTAGCCATGACGACGACGACGATGATTAACATTTGCACTAAATTTCTTGCCACTTCAACCGACAAACTACGGAAATCGACCAACGATATGATACGATAGGCTACGGTATATTTAGGCCCCTACGTGCGCTTAAAAGCTGACGTTATGGCCAGCTTAATCTAGCGCGCGGCACAGAAACGAGAAATAAGGATTAACTAAAAACAAAAAACCGCGTAGCTTAGAATAAACGATCCGGGCAATAGTCTAAAGATAGGATTGAGACACCCCACGCCCCTTCCCTTTGTATACGCCCCTATGTTTGCAATTTTTGAGAATAACTTGGTAGTTTGGCGGAGTTTTCCGTCGCAGCCGATTGTATGCAATCTTGCTGCACTTATCGCCTACGGTGTCGCCTCGCCTCGGGAGATCACCGATGCATGGTGCCACCTGGCGTATGTTTTGTATTTGTGGTCGTCAGTTGTCGGTGATGCGCGACGTGATGCAAGGCGACCAGACAAATCCAAAGTTTGCTATGAACAACAACAACCGACCGACGATGCCGCTGAATTACCGATCAGTTCGCACCAACATCGTCCTTAAGAGTCAGGCTAGTCACTTCCGCCTAATTCTTCCACAATTATAGCTAGTTATAAATATAAATAGGCCTATAGGCATATGCCTACACTGGCATCGTACGACGCTTCGCTAGCGCCGGCGTGGTATATGCTGTCGTCGTGTGTCCGTCCGTCCGTCTGACACAAGCCGGTATTGTACCAAAACAGCTAAACTTTGAATCACGCAGACAACGCCGTACGATAGCGCATGGAGTCTAGTTTTTATGAGGCCAAAGATCTCGGTGAAACTCCAACAGGGTCACCCCAACGGGGGAGCCAGAGGTGGAGTATATTTACAATCGGCGATTTTCGACCGATATCTCTCTATATCTCAGAAACGGTGCATAATAGGGGCATGGTTACTACAGAACGCTAATAGGAACTCGCATGGGCTCTATCCAATGGCGCTATTTCTAGTGACCTTGAGTGACCCCTAAATACTCCCAAACCATTCCATTTTTGATATTTTGTATCGCCTTTCATATCTTTGTAATGGTGGAGATAGAGATTCAAATTTCGTAGATAGGTTAATCGTGGCAAGTGCTAGCCGACGGATGGCAACTACATGTATATCCGAAAGGGGCGTGGTCATGTTACGTTAGCCATTTAAATTTTTGAGGGCATTTAATCACATCTCTGGAACGGATGAAGCCGTTCTGTTCTGTTCTTTAGCCGTTTTCGATCCGAGTGTTGGCCACACCATGGACGTGCTTTCTCCATTTTATCTTTGTCCTCTGTCATTCTGATTGACTCTACCACGGCGAGTCCTGTCCACGTATTGATGTTGTTCATCCAGGCCGTGCGTGGTCTTCCTCGCCTGCGTGCACCTGGCATTGTTCCTCGCATTATCTGTTTCGTCCTTGTTTCCTCATGGTGTGATCATAGTATGCTTGTTTCTTGCTTTGAGAATGTCTAACAGTTCTCTCTTTATTCCAGCTTTGTTAAGAACTTACTCATTTGTTTTCTTTGCTGTCCACGAAACTTGCAGAATCTTTCTCAGCCATTTCATCTCAAAGGCGTCAAGACGTGTTTCTTCATTCTTTCTGAGTGTCCAGCTTTCACAGCCGCGCATTGCTACAGGCCACATTAGCGCTTTCATTAGTCGTATCTTTGTTGAAATCGATATGCTGTGACTATTCCGCATTTTCTGCAGTGATACCCCGATCGCTGCCTCCTGTTTAACCTAATACTGAATTTCATCGTACACTCACCATCTTCTGTAAGCTTCTGTTGGTACGGCAACGTATCCTCCTCTCCAGTTGCTCATTCTGAATAAGTACGCGGCACGCTATGCCGTCGCTCGCCATTACCTTGATCTTGTCGACGTTGATGAGTAGGCTGTATTTACGGCTGACTCGGACTAGGCGATCCACCAGCTCTTATAGTTCTGCTTCCGAAGTGGCCAACAGGCGAAGATTTGTGACTATTCGCTCTCTAATTTTTACTCCACCTTGAAATCCATCCAGGGTCTCTCCATCATCATTATTTCCGCTAGGATGTTGAACAAATACGGAGAAAGGACACAACCTTGTCGGACTCCTTTCTTGACACGAAACCATTTTTATAGTGTTCCTGCTACTTTGACCTTAGCGAGCTGTTTTCTGTACAGTTTGGCCAGCAAGTCAATCAAGTGCACAGGATATCCCATGTCCATCATAGTCACTCAGAACTTATGATGGGAGATCGAATCGAATGCTTGTTTGAAGTCCACAACGCACATACAGTGTGGTTGCTGGTGCTCGCGTGCTTTGTGCATCACAGCATCAGTATTCTGAAATATGTGATTTGGTCTCTTGTCCCCCTTTCTTGTCGGAATCCCGCCTGTTCGTCTGCAATTTCTGTTTCGGTCTTCACTCGGATCCTTTCCAGTATGATCCGAAGAAGGATCTTGCTTGCATGTGAGACAAGAGCAATTGTTTTGTAATTTTGCACACTGTTTAAGATCACCTTTCTTGGGAAGTGGGATAAACGTGGAGAACGTCCATTGCTCTGGCCACTAGCCAGTTTCCCAGATCGCCACAATACTCTGTGCATTCTGTCCAGTGCTGTCTCTCCTCCTGCTTTGAACAGTTCTGCTGGGACCTCATCAGGACCTGTGGCTTGCGACTTGCTGTCTGACGGATGTCACGAGCAACCTGTGAACGATATTCTTGTTCAGTTCCTTTCCCTCTTTCATCATGGTACAAGTCTTTGCAATACCCTTTCCACCTGTCTGCGATTTGTGCAGCTTCAGTCAAAGTTTCGCCAGTCGCTAATTGGATACATTGCAGATGTGGCTGGAACTTTCGAGTCATTTGCTGCTATGTGACTGATTTGTACTGCACCTATGTTCTTAGCCAGTAAAAGGCACATTTTAAATGTATGCATGATGATGTATGTGTGTTGATCACACGGATGTCCCTGTAAAAACTACTAAACCGATTGAGATGCCGTTTGGTGGGCTGACTCAAGTGGGCCCAAGCAACCATGTATTAGATGTGGGTCGAGATATCCTGCGGGAAGGGGAATTTTGGGGAGTTGTCCGGCCCACTGAAAAGCATTGGGAGTCTCTGCTGCGGTGCATGCAGCAAAAGAGACGATTCAATCGTCAGTAATGGCACGACACCCAACTGCAATGCAATGCGACTGGTCGGTATTACGTTACATCATCCCACGTGAAAAATCCGCACCCATGCGATGCGGCCTTTTGTCAAAATTCTTTGACCACTTGCTATTGTCATTATTGTTATTTTTATTGATAAAACTCAGAAACGCAGTATATTTCCTTTAGGAACTAGCATTATACGTTGCTGTGTGGTTTTTGCAGAATGTTGACTGCGCAGTGGAGAAACACGTGGTCTACCTAGGTAAGGTGTTGTAAGTTAATTAAAATAGGCCTAATTCACATCCGTTCTAATTTATAAACAAAGAAACGTAACACATTTGACTGCAGATTCATGAAAACAACACTAAACAGTGATTAATAATGTTTTCATTTTTATTAAACTAATTATTAAAATAAACGCATCACTGGCCTAGCATTCTTGGAATATTTGCATGCGTTCTTCTCTGTTGCTGTGGTTGCACTGTAGTATCGATAATGGCTTATATTATTTGACGTTATTATTTATATTTTAAGAATAATATACACGATTGTCTGTCGTAGACATTTAGACATCGTACTAGAATTTTGTGTCAGGACAGCAAAGCTGTAGCGGAAAGCATAATGTCTGTTGTGTCTAGCGTCCGTCCGTCTATCTGTCCCGTCGACATATTCACCGTGACTCACGTTACTCACCAGGGGGCAGCATGCGACGCGGCCAGCGTACATTTCGACCCAACAATAAGGAGGACAGACGTCCGACATACTTGTTTTCACACACTAGGCCTAAGTGATTGTGGCTATATAGTGCGCTATGTGTACAGGCCTATTGCACGTCATTGTTTCTTTTTTTGTTTGTACTTCTTTTTTGTTTGTTTGTTTATCTGTTCATTTATGTACATTGCTACCGTATTTGGTGAATAAAGATGCATATGAATGTACTGTGCTTTATTTGCAGCAAATGTTGCCGACAAACGTTAAAATTTCGACGTATCAAGTAGGCGTGTGTACTACAGTCTACAGACCTCACCGATAGGCAATTGTCTCACGTCGGACGGCCTCGGCAGTTCCTGCTACTACGCGAACGACTCTTCCATTACTCCATCAGGATTATAGTAGTTCTCGCCATTTAGTAAATACTGGTATTATTATGTCAGTATTTCACAACCAAATGCTTGTTTTACTTCGCACATTTGTGCAGTAAGACGGGTGATATCATGCGGGTGCATATGTCCTTGGTGGACAGGTTAGCCTATTACACTTAATACAGCACAGCAAGGCGGGACTGGTCGAACTGCCAAATGCATTGTTGTACAAAATGCCTAGTAGACCGTCCGTCAAAGGCCGATATCATGTCATGTTGCTCAATAATGGTCGAAGTATCTGACGATTTTCAGAACAATGGGGTGACATGGCGAACGCAGTTGGAATAGCATTTAAAGGTGCCAATAAAAGAATTATGAGGGCCAGGTCCACCCATGCCGCCGTAATTCGAGCACTGTCAAAACTGATGTAATTTTTCGTTGCAATATGTGCAGTTGCTTTTAAGTCTGTGTGGATGAACATATTGAAAAACTCGGTAGGTTTGCAGCAAAGCGGCAAAGTGTATTTCACACTGCTACAACAATGAAACATTAACGGAACACATAATTCGCCGGCGCTGCTATCGTCCACTCGTGTATATTACTGTACGAAACTGTTTTTGTAGTCTAACAGACGTGCGTTTTATAAGCAGTAACTACACGGTTTTCTGCATGACATAGTCGATTAGTTTTAATGGCTACGGTTCACAAGACACTGTAATACAAGTCTTCGACAGTTCTTTCGTTCGTCGTTCTCAACCACACGACAACGTTGGCGGATAAACTACACCCTGGTCCATAGATAACGTGCCACTTTATTTTGGACCATAACTCCCGTTTTTCTTGGTTGATGTTTTACACTTATTATTCACCCGAAGCGAAGTATAGTTTCGGGCGAATTATGGAAATACTCTACGGGGCAATAAAACGGTGTTCACGCGTTCGGCTATAACTCCGCCGAAAGTGAACCGATTTGGGTATATATAGCGCCATTACGCGGAGGCTTCAGAGGCGCTTAGGTAATGTGGAGACAAAGTTAAAGTGAAGTGGTATATGTAGTGGGGATTCCAGTTTCGACTACGGGTACAAAAAGTGTAAAAATACACCAAGACAAGCCAGAGTTATAATCTGAAATAAAGTGGCACGTTTTTGTAG
>Ga0209780_1005181_pt1 | contig 10238 bp, 11 predicted proteins | sample WorMetexBAHAMAS2_FD_187384 | JGI IMG/M metagenome (GOLD analysis project Ga0209780, IMG submission 187384) | Marine gutless worms symbiont microbial communities from Max Planck institute for Marine Microbiology, Germany - Inanidrilus exumae... | ecosystem: Host-associated > Annelida > Digestive... | reverse complement strand
GCGGGTAATGCTTTTAGACAAGTATCACCACTGCCTTATAAGGATTTTCGCCTTTACCATCTATGTAAGTTATTCGGCTTTTCCCTGTCCGAACCGGTAATGTCTGCCATTTCAGTTGCTTACCGAACGAGTCGCACCGCACCTTTACTTTAGCCGAGGGGTTGTTGACTACCTAAGTCATAATCAATTCACAACCAACGCAAGGCTAGTAGTTCAAAAAAAAACACAATTCTTAATGCCTATATTAAAACGTCCGTAGCAATCGCGCAATATTTATTTATGAGTTCGACGTCTAGCTATCAAGATTTTTGATTTAAAATTATACAACATTCAACGAGTACAATCTGGGACTTCCATTCATTATTATATATATATGATTAAATTTTCTTTGAGTGAAGTTGCGCCCGCACTAGCCGCCACCGTCATCGGAAACGACGATGTTAATTTTACGGGTTGCAGTACTGATACGCGCCACATCAAACCAGGTTCTATTTATGTGGCATTACGTGGTGAGCGTTTTGATGGACATGATTTTGTCATGGAAGCGCAAAATAAAGGGGCTAGTGCTCTCATTGTCGAAAAGCCTGTGAACTGTAATTTACCCAGCTTGCGTGTTGCTGATACGCGCAAAGCTTTGGGAGATTTGGCGCGCTTTTGGCGGCAACGCTTTGATTTGCCAGTGGTTGCCATCACGGGCAGTAATGGTAAAACCACGACCAAGGAAATGCTTCGTGCTATTTTTGCACAAAAGGGGGTTTTAGCAAATCAGGGTAATTTTAATAATGATATTGGCGTACCTTTGACTCTTTTTAATTTAGATGCGGAGCATCGTTATGCTGTTATTGAAATGGGTGCCAATCATGCGGGTGAGATTGCTTATTTAACTCAAATAGCACAACCCAGCGTGGCTACTATTACGCAATGTGCTCCCGCTCATCTGGAGGGTTTTGGGAGTGTCAAAGGCGTTGCCCTGGCTAAAGGCGAGATTTTTTCAAATTTAAAAGGCGATGGAGTGGCAGTTATCAATAATGATGATGAATATGCTAGTCTTTGGCAACAATTGGCTGTTCCACGTCAAATCAGCACTTTTGCCTTGGATAGTAGGGCGGATGTGGTGGCAACAAACCTGCGCTTGAGTGACAGTGGCTGTGATTTCAGCTTAGAAACTAAAAGCGGTGACATTGCTATCCATCTCGCATTACTGGGACGACATAATGTTATGAATGCTTTGGCGGCAAGTGCTTGTGCATTGGCTTGCGGTTGCACTTTGGAGGCGATACAACAAGGCTTGGAAAATATGCAGCCTGTCAAGGGGCGTTTGCAACGTCGTGCTGGTATTAATGGCATTAGTTTGATTGATGATACTTATAATGCTAATCCAGGCTCGCTGAATGCCGCTCTTGCGGTATTGAATAGTAATATGCCCCCTTATTGGCTGGTGCTTGGCGATATGAGCGAACTCGGCGCTGAGAGTGTTGAATTTCATCGAGAGGCTGGACAGCGGGCGCGGGAGTTCGGCGTGGAACGTTTGTGGGCGATTGGTGACATGAGTCGTTATGCCGTTGAAAGTTTCGGCGATGGGGCTGAACATTTTGTTCACCATAATGATTTGATTCAGTCTTTACGCGCCCAATTACCCAGCCGTGCGACAGTACTGGTTAAAGGCTCACGCGGTATGCAAATGGAGAAGGTGGTTAGCGTTCTACAAAAGGGGACTTAATATGTTGTATTGGCTCGGCGAATATTTGAGTACGTTTTACAGTGCTTTTAATGTTTTTCAGTATATCACCTTACGCGCTGTCTTGGGGACTGTCACAGCGTTGTTGATTTGTCTTATGTTTGGTCCCCTAATAATTCGCAAATTGTGCTCCAATCAAATTGGGCAAAGTGTGCGCGATGATGGTCCGGATTCCCATTTGAAAAAAGCTGGCACTCCGACGATGGGTGGCGTGCTTATTTTGGTCGCTATTGCGGTAAGTACTTTGTTGTGGGGTGATTTGTCTAATCGGTTTGTGTGGATAGTTTTGGGTGTTACTCTTTTGTTTGGTTTGGTTGGTTGGGTGGATGATTATCGCAAGGTGTCGCTAGGCAATTCTGATGGTTTGTCTGCTAAGCAAAAATATTTCTGGCAATCCATTTTTGGTCTCGGCGCGGCACTGGTGTTACTGATGACAGCCCAATCGGATGCCGAAACGCAATTGATTGTGCCTTTTTTTAAAAATATCATTATTGATTTGTCGCCCTTGCTATTTGTGCTATTGACTTATTTTGTGATTGTTGGTACGAGTAACGCGGTTAATTTGACTGATGGTTTGGATGGCTTGGCTATTATGCCTACGGTGTTAGTCGGGGGTGCATTTGGCATTTTTGCCTATGTTACTGGGCATGTCAATTTTGCCAATTATTTAGGTATTCCGTACATTGCAGGTGTTGGAGAAGTGACAATATTTTGTGGGGCAATGGTGGGTGCCGGGCTTGGTTTTCTTTGGTTTAATACTTATCCAGCTCAGGTGTTTATGGGTGATGTGGGTTCGCTGGCTTTGGGCGCGGCATTGGGTGTGATTGCGGTGGTTGTCAGACAGGAGTTGGTTTTGTTGATTATGGGTGGTGTGTTTGTGGTGGAAACTGTTTCGGTGATTTTGCAGGTTGGTTCGTTCAAGTTGACTGGACGGCGTCTTTTTCGGATGGCACCTTTACATCATCACTTTGAATTGAAAGGTTGGCCAGAGCCTCGTGTGATTGTGCGATTTTGGATTATTACGGTGGTGTTGGTGTTGGTGGGGTTGGCGACGTTGAAGATTCGTTAAGCGCGTGGGAACCAGAAAAACCGAGGTGAAATATGTTATCAATCAATTTACGAGCCGATATCGAAAACCGTTTCATAAATGTTGTTCAAGAGAATTACAATGGAAACTGGCAAAATGCAATCGCTTCTTTTTTGAAATTACAAGAAAAATATGGTTGGAAAGAACAACTACTCGAGGATGTCGCAACGATTAGAGCAGAAGTACGTAGAAAAGGAGGGATTTCTTCAGCTGCGATTGACGAGGCGATCATAAAATACCGAAATCATCATGGTAATTCAAATGCTTGATATTTTGCGTGTTGTGATTGATACTAATCTTATTGTTTCGGCAATTATGAATGGAACTGGCGCACCTGCAAAGCTGATTGATTGGATGACTCGGGAGGAGGATTATTTTAGATTGCTAATATCTCAGCCTATCTGGGATGAATATACAACGGTTGCTGATTGGTTAATTCCTGATTCAAAACAGCTTGAGAAGAAACGTGTTCTGAAAACCTTGCGCGAACAGTCAGACTGGATTAAGCCCAATTTCCAATTGAGCGTTTGTTCTGATGTCTCTGATAATCGTTTTTTAGAATGTGCAGTGGCTGGAAATGCCGATTATCTGGTTACCAAAAATATTCGACATTTTCCGCTGAAAGAATACGAAAATATTAGAATTGTCCGAATCAGTCAGTTTTTAACTGTATTGGAGAAAACCATCAGTTTGAATTAAAAGCTTGGGCATAGCCTTGCGTGATTGTGCGATTTTGGATTATTACGGTGGGGTTGGCGACGTTGAAGATTCGTTAAGTGAAACGCAGAGCATGGGAACGATAAATTTGCCAGTTTATTGACAATGAACTGTTATCACGCACATAGTAAGTGTACACTTTAACTTGTTTAGGAAACAGTATGAATTTAACGCTTTCGGTAGATGAAGCAGTGTTACCCAAAGCGCGTCAAGTGGCAAAAGCTATGAATAAGAGCTTGAATCAATTGATACGTGATTATCTGGAACAACTCGTTGCTGGTCAAAATATACAAGATGATATTAGCGAACTTCGTCGCTTGAGTGCTGAAAGTCAAGGTCGATCAAAGGGATGGCATTTTAACAGGGAAGATATTTATGAAAAATCGTCACTTTCTTGACAGCAATATACTTATTTACACAGATGACCATGATGCGCCTGAAAAACAGGAACGATCTCTTGAATTATTTGAGGAACTACGTTCAAGTGGTTTGGGCGTTGTTTCAACACAAGTGCTGCAAGAATATTTTGTCACTGCCACACGAAAATTGGGGGTGCCAGCGGAGATTGCGCGTCGAAAAGTTGAACTTTTTGCCCGTCTTGATGTTGTCCAGATTAATTTGGATATGATTTTGGGCGCGATTGATTTTCATCGTCTTCATCGGTTCTCATTTTGGGATTCACTAATTATTCGTGCCGCTATAGCCGGTGGATGTTTGAAATTCTTAACTGAAGATTTACAACATCAACAACGTATTGAGGGTTTAGAGATTATCAATCCTTTTGTTTGATTTGACTTAGGATTGTGCTTGATTTAAATCTAAAATTTAGACCATAGTGAAAAAAGATATGAGCGAACTTGAGGAAGAGAAAATGGGCTCTTGGGCACGTAGTACGACTCAAGCTGCACTAGCAAGATTGCTGGCGAATGATGGGCGTTTCGTTGTGGCTGTTGAATTAAGTTTAGATGTCAGCTCAATCGATTTAAGCCAATTTGGGCTGGTTCAAAAAGAGTTCAAACCTGATGTCTGTTTATACACTAAAAAAAAGCGGGTGGAACCAGGCGACGACATATTGAAAATGTCAGAAATGCCCGAACTAGCTGTAGAAATTCTTTCGCCAGAACAAAACATATCAGAATTATCTAAAAAACGCTTGGCGTATTTTGCGCTTGATGTCAAATCTTATTGGCTGGTTCTACCTGTCAATGAAACGATAACCGTTTATTCTGCCCCGAACCGATTTAAGGCTTTTGGCAGTGATACCGAGGTTGTCGATAAAGTGATGGACATTCGCCTGCCAATTCAGGAGATTTTTGAATTTGAATGGTAGAGAAAACACGGGAGGAGAAAAATTTATCGCACGATTCCATTGACAATGAAGTGGGATTTATACAAGCTAATCCGTGTACATATTTAAGAAAAATCGAAGTTTTGATAGGAGAAAGCGCCGTGAATAGCAAAATAGTTGACGTGAGTGAGGTGCAAACGCATTTCACCCAGTTACTATCTTTAGTGCAACAGGGTACAGAAGTTGTTATTTCCCAAGAACATAGGCCGATGGCTCGTTTAATGCCCTTGGTATTGCCTACTCAATTGCCGCCGCGTATAGCCGGATTACATGCAGGGGCAGGCTGGGTTAGTGATGATTTCGATGAACCTTTAGAATTTTGAACTGAGGAAGGACAGATGCTCTTCCTGTTAGATACGCACACGTTCATATGGTGGAACCTTGAACCAGATAAACTTTCGCCACGAGTACTTACATTGCTTCAGGATAGGATAAACGTCTTACTGTTCAGTGTAGTGAGTGCTTGGGAAATGCAAATAAAACTCCAATCTGGCAAATTGAAACTTGATCACCCTTTAGCAGAAATGATTGAGAGCCAGCAGCAGATAAATAATATTGAACTACTACCTGTGACACTCGCGCATGTGTTAGCATTGGAGAATTTACCTCCACATCATAAAGATCCATTTGACCGCTTACTCATTGCTCAAGCCAATGTTGAAAATGCGACGCTTCTCAGCAAAGATACTGTTTTGGCTAAATATCCAGTTGAATTGCTATGGTAAAAAGAGCCATCACTATTAGAAGAACCAGCACAATCTCCGGGCTAATTCGCGGTGGGCACCGGCAAATGGTAATATCTGATGTCAAAGCCTTGGTAGCCGCCTATTGCGTCAACAAGCGCGTTCTGGCATGATTTGAAATACAGAGGAAAAACAACAATGACTTATAAAAAACTCGTCACCGCAGCCCAGCGATTATTCCACTTGCCGATTGTTCACTGGAGTTACGAAGGAAAAACCGGTCCCGCCTATTGGGATTGTTTATCTGAAGAATACGCCTTGTGTGGCAGTGGTAAACGACAATCACCGATTGACATTAGCAGCAGCATTAAGGCTGACTTGCCCCCACTGATCTTTAACTATGTCTCAATTCCGCTGATCATCGAGAACAACGGACATACGATTCAAGTAAATGCGGAAAAGGCGGGCAGTTTGAAAATAGGAGAGCAGGCTTATCAATTGGTACAATTTCATTTCCACACCCCTAGCGAAGAGGCGATTAATGGCAAACGGACGGATATGGTGATACATCTAGTACACCAAAATATCCAAGGTGAATTAGCGGTAGTTGCTGTGCTGTTAAAAACTGGCGACATGCCGAATTCCTGTGTTGAAACTTTGTGGAATATGATGCCCAAAACGCCTGGGGAAGTTCAACATTATGAGGATGTGCGAATAGATATTAATGAATTGTTGCCTACGGGTAAAAAAGATTATTATACCTTTGCCGGCTCTTTAACTACGCCGCCTTGCAGTGAAGGGGTGAAATGGGTGATACTCAAGCAAACGCTGTCCATTTCGCCTACGCAATTGGCGGAATATAAGGCTGTGTACACTGAAAATGCTCGACCGTTACAAGCTTTGAATGATCGCAAAGTGCTTTCTTCCAATTAAAACGAATATGTTGGAATCCAAAGCTTTAGCTTTGGACGTAATTTGGTCCGCCCAAAGCTAAAGCTTTGGACTCCAACATCACTTCTATTGGATTAGTTGTCATTTCGAGCAACGGGAGAAATCTTGTCCTGTACATAGCATAACTAAGTACTTAATCATGAATTTTATGGTAACCTTAATTGTCTGAATCAGAATTTTCAGAATTTGAGAATTAACAGAATAAACAATAGAACTAAAAAGGTTTTATTCTGAAAATTCTCAAATTCTGAAAATTCTGATTCAGACATTGTTGTACAAGAAAATTCATGGTTCTGTACTTACCAGAAAACAACACAACATGCCATCACTAATACAAACCCTACTCAGCTCACTACTAGACAGCCCCATCGTAGAATCCCTCGCAGCGAAAGCAGGGAAAAAAGCGATTTCCACAATCAAAGCCCATTTCACACTCAGCGCCCAACAAATCAGCACAGCTTATCAAGACAGTTATGGTTACGCCCTCGTTGCCATTAGCGTCGGAGTTGCTGCGCCCGAGCAAAGCCTCGCACAAAAAATCTTCAATTCAAAGCTCAGTCGCGAGTTTGCTGAACAAATTGATCGCCACTATTTGCAACCCTTTGCCAAACAACACGGCTTATCCAGCGAAGACTTGCCCGCCTTTCGCAAAAAAGCGGCTAAATCATTGAAGGAGTTTGCCAAACACAAAGACAAACTATTTCAGATTGAACAAGTCACCGATGACGACTTAATCGCTTTAATCAGTTATAGAAACACCTCCGCCATCACCGATTTAGTGCTAGAACAAATGCGGCGCATAACTCCGGTGGATGACACATTAGCCGACTTTCTCAGATTTGACGGACAACTGGGCGATGGCATTTTATTTTTCTTCCGCGAACTCATCCGCAAAGATGATAGGCTCGAAAAAACCCAAGCCGCTTTGCAGCGAGAAGGATTATGTCTTTCCGTGCAACAACTCCAAGAAAGCATAGAACATCTCAAAGCAACACAACAAAGCTCTCCTTTTTTGGCAGATCAACTCGCGCCACAATTAAAACAATTGCAACAAACTCAAACCACTTGGCAAAACCGCCATGAACAATTGATACGCTTTAGCCGTGGCTTTGAAAATCGCTTGGCAGAAATGCTTGAATGGGCAAAAGACGTTTACTCAACGCTAGAGCAAATCCATGAGGATGTCATCGAAACTCAAAAAGAGGTCAAAATCACCAAAGGCTTGGTTGAGGGGATTTTAGAAAAACTCACCGAAATGATGGCGCGTCAGGATTTGTCGTCACAAATTAAAGCGCGTGACGAGTTCACAATACATAATAGCACCAGCCTGCAAGTCATTCGGGATGCCGCTTCACAATTAAAACAGTTGCCGCCACAAAATCCTGAATACAGTCGATTGTCTCTTATGGTGGGCAGTGCCTTATCTTCGACTGGGGATTTGGAACAGGCGGAGCGCTCATTTAGAAAAGCGATTGAAAGTGCTCAAAAAGACACCGAAAAGGCTCTGGCTTATTTTAACCTTTTTCAAGTGCAACTACGTCGCAAAGCCTACACGGATGCTTTGAAAAATTTGCGAGCTGCTATTGCTATTGAGCCAGAGCGCTATGCTTTGCATGAGATACGCAAATATCCACTTGAGCGATTGTTAGGTGCTGGGGGTATGGGATGCGTGTTCTTATGCCGAAATGATAACAAATTAATCAGACAAAAACGGGTGGTGGTGAAGTGCTTTTGGGAAAATCTCAAGGGCTCGCTTGAGGAGGTGTTTAAAGAACCCTTTGCGATGCGCGACATTGCCGGTGATTATATACCAGAGCCGTTAGATGTTGGTTATGTCGATTTTTTTAAACAGGAACGAGCATTTTTTGTCACCGAGTACCTCGACGGGGCAATAGATGGTGAAATGTGGTTAGAAAAATATGGTCCGATGGATTTAAAAACGGGCTTAGCTGTCTGCTTGCAAGTCGCCAAAGGGCTAGAAGTTGCCCATAATGCTGGCATTTTTCACTTGGATTTAAAGCCGGCGAATATCTTGCTGCTGAAAAAGACATCGGATGTCTCTGTCAAAATCATTGATTTTGGTTTGTCACAGATAGCGACTTCTTTGCGAGATGAGATGGTAGTGCAACAAAGTCGTTCTGGATTAAGTATGTTTGGTCAAGCGATATTTGGCACTTTGGATTATGCGCCGCCTGAGCAGCGTGGTTTGAGCCAATATGGCTCGCCGAGCGCGAAAAGCGATTTGTATGCTTTTGGTGTGACGATGTATCGTTTATTCAGTGGCAAGGAGGCACATCCTTTTCGGGAGCGATATTTGCCAAATGTGGCAGAATTGCGTGATATTTTGGGCGATTGTGTGGAAAATGATCCAAAATCCCGGCCCTCGTCTGTGCGTGAACTGGTTAGTCATTTCAGTCGTTTAGTTAAGGAGGAAATTGAGGTACCGCAGCGGCTCGAAAGAGTGACTGGGAGCGAGGATGATGAGGAAGCGGACAAAAAGGCTTGGGGTGCTGCCAGTCGAGAAGATACGCTTGAGGCTTATCGGGCGTATTTAGAGGGGAATACGCTGAAAAGATATGCTAGTGTGGCAAATGCGAGGCTAGAAAAGGACGAAAAGGCTTGGGGTATTGCCTGTGAGCAGGATACTATCGAGGCTTATCAAGGGTATTTGGAGGGCAATACAGTTAAAAAATATGCCGTCCAGGCTCAAGCTCTAATTCAATCCTTCGCTGCTCAACAGGACGAGGATGCTTGGCAAAAGGCTTGTCAACAAAATACTCTACAATCTTACCAAGCGTATTTAAAAGGTCATACGCTCAAAAAGTTTGCCAAAGAGGCTCAAACTCAGTTCCAAGCCTTCGCTGAACAACAGGACGAGGATGCTTGGCAAAAGGCTTGTCAACAAAATACTCTACAATCTTACCAGGCGTATTTGAACGGTCATACGCTCAAAAAGTATGCAGAAGAGGCCAAAAAACGGTTACGCCACTGGCTCTTGCTGCGCTATGCAGACAATGGTGATGGCACCATTACGGACAACAAAACGGGTTTAATCTGGCTGAAAAAGGCGAATTGTTCTAAGCGTAAGATATTGACCTGGGAAGAAGCTATGCAATGGGCTGCCGAACTGGCTCATGGACAATATGGCCTCAGTGACGGTTCAAAAGCGGGTGATTGGCACTTACCGACTAGAGATGAATGGAAGGCGATGGTGGATGAGAGATACAAAAAGCCAGCACTATCCAACGCAGCGGGAACGGGTCAGTGGAAGGAGGGTGATGCGTTTTCGGGCGTGCAGCACTGGTACTGGTCGTCTACCGAGAACAGCATGTCCAGCGCATGGTTCGTGTACCTCGGCGACGGCTACGTGGGCTACCATGGCAAGACGCGCACGAACTACGTGTGGGCTGTCCGAGGCGGACATTGAGAATTTGAGGCTTTGATCCTTTGGACAAGACCGTATTGAAGGCTTTATTCGTTGTACTGCACCAGATGTAGGGTGGATTAAGCGATAGCGTATCCACCTGATTAATCGTGAGATTTCGGTGGTGGATACGCTCCGCTTAATCCACCCTACATGAGCTTGAACAGGTTATCAACAATCCTCATTGCTGGACGGGGTTTGCAACCCCGTCCGTAACGTTAAATCCCACTATTTCCGCGATCTAAAACGTTACGGACGGGGTTGCAAACCCCGTCCAGCCATCTTTTTAT
>Ga0209780_1005180_pt1 | contig 10238 bp, 7 predicted proteins | sample WorMetexBAHAMAS2_FD_187384 | JGI IMG/M metagenome (GOLD analysis project Ga0209780, IMG submission 187384) | Marine gutless worms symbiont microbial communities from Max Planck institute for Marine Microbiology, Germany - Inanidrilus exumae... | ecosystem: Host-associated > Annelida > Digestive... | reverse complement strand
AACCTAGTGACTTTTCATTATTCAGTTAATATTTTTAAGCAATAGATGTACATCACGACATCAACAGAATAGAGGATATGGTATTCTGTTACTATGCGCCCAGTGCACTCATAGACTTGTGAACTCGGCTATGGGGCAGATACTATGTTCCTCAGAACGTATTTCTTGTTAAACATAAGTTAAATAAATTAAATACGATACGATATATTTACGTGCGCTCAAAAGCTGACAAAATGGCCAGCTTAGTCTAACGCACGGCACAGAAACGAAAAATAAAGAAAAACTAAAAACAAAAACCGTGTAGCTCAGAAGAACGGTCTGGGCAAACGTCCGTGGAGGTAGTCCGGGATCAGGAAGAACTGAAACTACGGGGGTAGGATTTGTGAAACAGGTAGGTTTTAAGACGGGAGTGAAAGAGAGAGAGTTATGGATAAGCAGAGTGGTGAATCAGAAGAGGAAGAAGTGATGGGTGAAGAAATAGGTGAGTCGGAAAGGGATAAACTGGTACGAGAATAAGGTTGATGAAGAGATAAAGGGAGCTGATTCCACAGAAAGGTGAAGCATAACGAAAGGAGCGATGAGTAAATTTTTGGATTTTATTATTTTCCTATAAGCTATATATCTGATGACGACGATGATGTTTGTCAGGGAATTAATCTGAGCGGCGGACAGAAGCAGCGAGTATCAATGGCCAGAGCCGTCTATCAGGACTGCGATATCTACCTGCTGGACGATCCACTGAGTGCTGTGGACTCGCACGTCGGCAAAGACATCTTTGAACAAGTGATCAGCAAAACCGGATTGCTTCGAGACAAGGTCCGTCACCGCGCTGAAGCCATGTTCACACAGTATATTATCATAAAGTAAACATTACATAGACATCGTTAAAATAATGTACTTAAAACATTACCAGCGCAAGTAAATTGTTGTTATATTGTTATTATCTTAAGTGTATTGTCCAATAGTTACAATGTTTATTGACCGCGTTAGCCGGGAAGGTAAAGCAATCGATAGCGTCCGTCCGTCCGTCCATCCGTTGGTTTCACTATCTGTTGAACCGACTGGCCTTCGAACTTGCGTTTGTGTGTGTGTGTGTGTATGGGACATAACCATAGCTCGACTGGGATTGAAAGTCAAGGTTATGCAGTATTGTGCAAATTAATGTGAACAAGGCCATTTCGGGCATCATTTCAAACGTCGCAATTCTAACGTGTAAGCATTAAAGTAGCATTCTCACTGCGGCCGTTTACAACCAGTAACGGCCGTCGACGGCCGTTACTCGCTGATGACGGTCGTAAATTGCCGTCAACGGCGGTCGACCGCGATCGAACATGTGCGAACGCGGAGGACAGTCTCAAAAATCTAGCAGTGAGCACGACGTCGACGGCCGTAGCACGCTTTCAATGTTAGATTTTTGAGACCGCCTCGTTCCGTTCCTCAAGAGTGAGTTAGTAGATCAAGAAAGGATAAACCACGGGGTTTTCCTGTTTTCAGTGCTATGGGTTTCTTTCAGTATCACGACTCTTCTGGTTGGGTGACTGTCTAACAAGAAACGCGTCCGGCCTACAGTGTAGTCATAACGTTGTAGTTAGGCACCTAGTCAGCACCATGCTGTAGCATATTTCATGTTTGCTTTCTTTGTATATATCTGTCTGCGTGTCTTTACTGTTACCGTGATTCGGTGAATAAAGTTTCAAATATAAAATCGTGTGCCATCTATCTTCAAATCTTTTGTTTTACGACAACTGCAGTCTGCAGGAAGAAACACAAGAAGCCAGCTGGCTAAGTTTGTGCTAACTCAGGCGGTTAATTGATGTGTTTCTGAGCATTCTGACTTGCTTAGTATTGTTCATGTCTAAAATGATTTATTGCTATTTGTTTGATCTATTGTTAATGGCTCTACTGTGTGCTCGTCTACCGGTAGACTCGCCTGCTGGTGACACACGGCATTCAATGGCTGCCAATGGTCGACAATATTGTCGTACTTGTCAACGGTGAAATATCGGAGGAAGGTTCGTATGAGGAGCTGCTGTCACATGACAGAGCTTTCGCACAGTTCCTGAGAACGTATCTACAGGAACAAGACTCTGCAGATGACGACGACGAAGAATGTGTGTACCGTTACTTACTTACCGCACAATATACTACTACAATATACAGTGTGTCTCAAAAAAACCATACACTTGACTTTTGATCATAACTTTGGCAAATATAGACCGATTTTCAAAATTATTTTACTTACACATTCCCAAGGAAACTGTCTATGTAACTACCTAAACTGTGTTCCTACACTACCTTGCGGAATTCAAACATCTAAAATAACGACTGAACATTTGGTCACTAACATGCCGTAAACAGTAAAAACACGTACAAACGAACAATATTGACAGACAGATGAACCAAATACATAATGCAAAATATGACAAAGATAAATATAAACACTGAAATTAGTCTAATTATAAACTGAAAACACATATGTTCATATACAAGTATACGCTCAGTATAATAATACCAAACTTGATGCAAATTACTCTGAGAGAATACAGCTCCCCTCAAAAGCGAAATTTTGGCGTTTTGTCGCCAACACTTGGCAACACTTGCCACACCTACTATTAGACTGCTGCACACAGCAATATGAAAAATGTAAATAATCGCCGATTTACGGAGTTTTTTGACCGTTACTTCCACATCCCTCTACCGATCGTAACGAAACACGAACTTGGTCTTCCCTTTTCCCCGAGGAACCTTCCCATAAAATTTGGTACAAATTTGTCCACAATCTTTTTAGTTATCATGGTCACAGACAGACACACAGACAGACACACAAACCAACGCCGGTAAAAACATACTCCCACGCTTTCGTGGAGAGAAAACTACTAGTAAGTGGTGTACGGTCTCAGGTCAACCTGGGACAATGTAGTCTTGAAAAGAAATCTACAATATTGTAGAGGCCTTTCCATATGGTTGGCCACTTGCTTACTGAAAAGGTTTTTTTTTCTAACATTAATTGTTTCATGATGTGGCCTCTTCACATTTATGTTGTAATGTGTACCAGTGCAGAACTTGAAGTCGGAGCTCGTACAGCGAGTACAGTCCGTCCAAAGCGATCATGAAGACGACAGTGGAACGTCTGGCAGGTTACATAGAACCAGTTCTGAAGAAGCTGGAATTCGTCTACGGTTAGTTCCACAGCACTACTTAATCAGGGTGTTATTACTGTACAGACTATACTCATCCAGTTAATTTTCATACCATCCCCACCGACCGTGTCGGCAAAGCCTCAAAGCCATTCGACAAAGGCATTGTGTTTTAGACTGTCCCGTAGTCCCGTCCGTCCGTTCGTCCATCCTACCGTCCGTTCGTTCGTTTGTTTGTTCTTTCATCCGGTCACACATTGTTACCACGATATCTCATGAACGGCATGAACAGTTTTCGTGAAACTGATTGGGAATATTCAGTAACCTCCACTGATGATCCCGTTAGATTTTGGTGGTCAAACGTCAAAGGTCAAGGTCACTGCACGCCTAAGTATTGTGACGGCGAAGGCGTCAACGTCGACTCTGGGGCGTCGACGTCCATCTTCTAATTCAGCTTACATTATTTGCAAAAAGTTTAATTTTAAGTATTAGTTGTTTTCCTGTTATAATAGTAATACTGACCTATGATATTCATCTTTCTTTAAAGAGTGCAGAGCTGGTTTACTTTCCCTAGGATCGAATAGAAGGAGCGTTACTGAAGTGACAGTGGGTCGTATTACCCACCATTACGTCGCCTAAACTCCGTAGAAGCTCGTTGAGTTGAGTTGTTTTGTGGAAATCAATTAGGCTAAGCGTCGTTGGTTGAATTGCCATACAACTTTGACCATTGGCTTGTAGGTCTAGACCGACTTGTAGGATTACCGTAGAAGCCATCTTTCTATGCCCATATAGTTATAGTTTATTTTCTTGAAAATTTATACTTGTATAATGAAAAGATTTTTATGTTGTTCATTAACACCAACAAGTGACATCAAATCGTGGTTGCGTGTGAAGTTTGTCTGTTCGACTGTAAACAGACGTCAGTCGTCGTCTGGTACAAGTTCTGTAAAAAGACAACGAAGTAAAGTGGAAGTGGATGAAGACACGGTCAAAGTCGATAGAGATAGAATTATCCAGGAAGAAATCTCTGCAACTGGAAAGGTGTTCATGTCTGCATTATTTCAAACTTCTGAGACGCTGTACTTCCTTCTTCTTCAGAATTACTAGTGTATGGTTACTTATTCTGAATGATTCGGAAAACGGGAATTCGTGCGTCTTTAGGCGAAATGTGTAACGCTTTTGTAGACGGCTTCAAGATTTCTCTTAGCAGATTAGAACTTTGGAAGTAACTCGGTGGGATTGGGGGCGGAGCCCATTGTCATTTTAAAGAGCTATGCTCCCTTTGAATATGTGCCGACAGTATAGGACTAAAGTAATGACTTTTTACCAATAACACTTAACTTTAATTTATTATTATGCCCGGATATTAGACATTGCGATAAAATCTTTGATACGGCGTTGTTTAACTAGGTGTACTATATGTGCTTGTTTCGCTGGCCGCGTCCATAGCGGAAAGCGTAATGTAATGGTCCGTCCGTCCGTCTGTCAGTCTGTCCCGTCGGCATACTGACCGTGAATCGCCAGGGGGCAGCATGCGACGCAGCCAGCGTACATTTCGGCCCGATAATAATGAGGATCGACGTACTTGTTCGACTGTGGATCAGGTGTCGTATACCGTGTACTGGTTGTACATCAAGTCAATGGGCGTCGTACTGTCTTGCTGCATGCTGCTCTTCTTTCTTCTGTCGCAAATCGCTTCCATCTCATCGAGCGTCTGGCTCAGTAGGTGGACTAGCGATCCACTGCTGATGAACGCGTCTATTAGCAACACCTCTCAGTACGCCAGCCGCCAGAACTTGTTCCTCGGCGTCTATGCAGCTCTAGGTGGAACTCAAGGTACGCCAGTTATAATACAGGTAGTCAATAGTATATGACGCACGAGAAACAAGGTGTCGCCCTAACGGGACGTAACCGTACTGTCCCGCCTTGCAGTGTCGGCCGCCGGACCGGCCACGCGCCCGGCCCGGCGGCGGCCGACCGCCCATGGGCGTTACAGACGATGACAGACGACGCCGACAGACGGCAGTATGCAAAACAATACTGGTCCATTAGGCGGGCCAGTAATAAGCGGAAATCATTTCAGTTTGTAAAAATGCCGCCGGTTAGCTGGTAGTGTAACATTATACTTGAATTTAGTATACGTTCACCCCGAGTCCTGACTATGCCTTTGATAACTATTGGGTATACACTGGGTTATGGACTGTAGAAGATGTTAGACGCTGGTCGTATGTGGTTGTCGGGCTCTCCCTTTTAACCTTGGACAAACATGAGTCAGAGCTGTTGGCCGGAGCTGCTGATCGACTCCGTGGCATGGTATAACGTGACTTTAGCAAGGAACCTTGATTTCAAGGTCGGTTTCTCGCCTGCTGCTAGGAAACTTCCCACCACCATCTACTCCTTATCACGTGTGTTCTTCGTAATGCAGTCTCTCTGACGTCATAGTATAGCATATGTTAGTGGCCTGTTGGGTCCTTTGCTACTTATTTTTATTTTTAAATAAAATACCTGTCATTTAGGGAGAATGTCTCCGAAATGACCTATTTTGTGTCGGATGGGACGTAAAACCTTAACTCAATCAATCAATCATACTGTCATAGTTAAGTCCTTTTGGTTTAGCAGCTATAGCTAGTAGCTACACCGGTGTTCTATCACGGTTCATCATCGCACTGTATTAATTAACATTCGCTAGGTGACGCCTCTCTCGATGCTTTCTGACTCTTCGCAGCAATAGCTAGATGCAGTCTATTGCTACAGACGGAGTAGCGTGGTCTGTCTGTGTGTTTGTCTGTTGGGTCACGTTCGTAAGCCCTGCAAAAAACGGCTGAACCGATCGAGATGCCGTTTGTAGAGTACACTTGGGAGGGATCAAGAAACCATGTATTAGATGAGGTGGGGTCGCGATCCGCCCATGAGAAGGGGCAAATTTTGGGGGTTGTCCGGCTCACTGAAAAGCATTGGGAGTCACTGCGGCGGTATAAAGGGATTATTCAATCCTCAATAACGGCACGACATGCGATGCAGCTTTTTGTCGAACTTATTGACAGCATTCGTTGTTTCTGTGATTATTGAACTGCATGTTTCGTAGCTTTGTTCGTTGTGATCTACGCGCTCATCTTCGCTCTGATGAGCGTTCACGCGTCGCGCATCCTGCACTGGCGGATGCTGGCCAACATCCTCCGCGCTCCGATGATCTTCTTCGACACGACGCCGATCGGTCGCATCCTGAACCGGTTCTCGAGGGACGTGGAGACCGTCGACGGACTGCTGCCGTTCAACACTCGGTCGTGGTTGAACACGTTTTTCAACGTCCTCGCTACCATTGTCATCATCAGCTACTCGACGCCGACGTTCCTTTCAGTCGTCGTTCCACTTCTCATCATTTACTATCTAATACAGGTGAGTCCGTCAGGTGAGTCTTTCATGCTTTACTCCTCAGTCTCATTCATAAAGCCAGTTACACATAGTACCACTGTATCGGCAGTCGTGAGTCGTCACACATGTTTCTGTCACTGCACTCTTTGTCCATCTCGTTGAGTATACTTCGAAGCTGGTGGTTGCGATATGCGCCCAGGACAACACGGAATGTCCATGAACTCAGAGCGTTTTGTGACAATGATTTGCAGTAGTAATATGAATTTTAAACAAGGTGTCGCCCTAACGGGACTAACACGACTGGCCCGCCGCGTGCTGCCCCCTGGTGAGTTACGTTGCATATGCGCCGCGTTACAGACGACATCAGACGCCGACAGACGACAGACGACAGACGATGATGACAGACGCCAGCGACCGTTACTAGACTGGCCTCCTACATTGTGTGTAGGCGGGCCAGTAATAAATTAAATAAATAAATAAATCATTTTTCATTACAACCGTGGCCGGTCGTGATTTATAGTAACAAAACGGCAGGATAGTTTGAAGTATATTTGTGTATTACTTTATTTCATCGCGATATATCGCCAACATTGGGTCGTTTGCAGTGCATGTGTAGCCTAACGAAGTTTCGATGCAGTTAAAACGCCATCGTACGTACACAAAATGTGCAGAGATTTTACATACCGACGACGCGACAGCTGAAGCGGATTGAGTCGACAACTCGTTCGCCGATCTACGTTCATTTCAGCGAGACGATCACCGGTAGCAGTACAATACGAGCGTTTCAACAGCAGCAGCGATTCACTGAACATTCCGACCAACTTGTCGACCACAATCTCATCTTCTACTTCGCCACCATTGCGTCGAACAGGTTCTGTCTGTCAATAACGAATAACCACGGGCCAAATCAGAAATGTCCTCGACGCCAAAATTTTAGAATCTGCCCCGGCCTCGGGACACTGGCCTGTGCTTTAAACGTTTGGCCTCAGCCTCGAATTCATTAATTACGTATTTCGGCTACGTATCTAAGCCATGACGATTATTATGTATTTAATGAAACAAGCATTCATTGTTCTACTGCATCCTAGGCAGTTACGTACCAACGAACGAAAAACAATTGTCGCTGAAAGGGGCGTGGTCACTGTCGCGTGACCTCTTTAATTTTTGGAAAATAAGCGATAATATATCGTAAACGGTACGAGATAGCCTCATAGTTGCTATTAAATTAGGAAGTCGTATGCACTCTATCGAATGGTTATCATGTTGCCGATGACCTTGGGTGACCCCTAAGCACGTTAAACCACCTCAATTTCTACATTTTGCATTGCCTTATGCATCTTTGTAATTGGCAATCGCAAAGACTCCAAATTTGATGTAAAGGTTGAATGTGAAAGTCACAGTCTACAGACAACAAATTGTCCCTGATAGGGGCGTAGTCAGGTGACGTGACCCATTACAAAATTTTGGGGGCTCCAATCATATCACTGGAACGTCAAATTTGGTACACGAGTAGGCAATAGAACAAGATGACAACAAAAGGGGCGTGGTTATGGTCACGTGACTGTTTTAAAATTTTGCCGTTTGTTGTGATGCAGCGCGTCGCGCGGGTTTGTTAACGACAGCTGAGCTACTTGTTATATTTCATTGTCTTGTCATATTATAGTTTCATTGTGTTATTTTCATCATGTATTGTCATTGTATGCTTTCAATTATGTTATTTATTTCAATGCTGCGGATACGTTTGTCATGTGTCAATAAATCTTCTTACTTACTTGCTTACATACATACATTACGAAATCACTATTTAAAACTTCTGAAAGTTATATAGCAATTACTTTTTAAGTCTAATTTTCACTGGTGAGTCACACTGGTGTGCTGTAATCTTCTTTTAAAATTTTATTACAAAAACTAACGGAGATGTTGAAATTACAGATGGTTGGGATATCGTCTGGAAGTGTTGGGCGCATTTATTATTCTATCGGCAGCAATATTTGCCGTGCTGGCTCGCGGCAGCATCAGCGGTGGAATCGTCGGTCTTTCCATCACTTACGCACTACAGGTAATCTGTTCTTACCGGTACGTATTATCACTGGCCCGCCTACAGAGGGGAAGACTAGTAACGGTCGCTGGCATCTGTCGTCGTCTGTCGTCGTCGTCTGTCATCTGTAACACTGGCATATGCAACGTAATTCACCAGGGGTAGTACGCGGCGGGCCAGTACTGTTACGTCCCGTTTGGGCGACACCTTGTTACGCTGGTCGCATCTAGCGGTAAGCGTAATGTAACTGTCTGGCGTCCGTCCGTCCGTCCGTCTGTCTGTCTCTCTCGTCTTTTTTGACGCATACTCAACGTGACTCACAGCGAACAGCGCGCAACGCGGCTAGCGTACATTTCTGTGCGAGTATGACGAGGCCGGACATATACTTGTTTTTGGAACACCATGTATGTGTTTTGTTGTAAAGCAGAGCGGTGACCTTATCTGCTATTGACTGTTCGTTGTAGGTTACACAGTCGCTGAACTGGATGGTTCGCATGTCCACTGACTTGGAAACAAATATCGTTTCGGTCGAACGAATAAATGAATACTCGGAAACGCCTTCTGAGGTTCGAAACAATTATCCAGACCAGAAATAAAGTTGCTATCGACTTGCTTAAGTAAATGTCTTGTGCAGATCGGTTTATCTATTATCACACCTTGACTTCATGTCCTTGTGATTAACAATCTTAGAGTAAAAGCGTATTGGCATCATCACCGTTCTCCGGTACACGTAGATGACGTTCTCTGACCGCATCTGTTATTGCCTATTAATGCCTAACATGTTCACGTCAGCCAATGAAACCACTATTAACCTAATGGCTGCTAGAATTCAGTAATAATTAGTTGGGCGGTTATTATTTATATAAGTCTTTGGTGTAAGCGTGAAAATTTTGATTTGCAGAAGACAACTGTTTGTCTGTCATACTATTATTATTTATTATTAAAAATGTACTTATTTAAGTGACACTGTCACCCACGCGGAACGCTGCAGGGGCACTTTACACAGTCAGTGAGGTACCGGCATATAACATAGGAGGAAACAGTGAATTGGCGACGCCACGGTCCGCCATCCCAGCACTTGCTGAGTTCATGTCGCTTTCTGGAGTTACTAATAGGTCAGGCTGGTTAGGTCTCCTAACGACGAGGCTTTAGGGACTCGTGGATTGGTTTACAGCCCGAAGGCCTCCCTGTCAAAGCCAACGACGTTGAAGCTGTAACGGTAAATGACTAAGTGTCATCAGACATTCCAACCCAATGAAATGAAAGTGTATGAACAGTGCTGGGTCAAATGCTCAAAAACTGGTATTTAAATAGAATACCAAATACATGTTAATTTGTGGGCATTTAAATACTTTTCCAAATACTTTATGGGGAGATGGTATTTGGTATTTCAAATACCAAATACCAAATACTTTTTGCATCTTTAACTTTAATATAATTATTATAACAGAACACAATAAATGAACTTCTGTTACTTATCAAGTTATTTCTTATTTGTTACTTTATTTATCAGCAAACATCAGGTTAAATGTTCACTATCAGTCTATCATATCACGTAAGTATCCAATCCAGAATCCATGTTATGAGTCATGAATGAATGAATGAATGAATGAAAATGCGAGGATTTTAAGTGCGTTTGAAAACCGACTGAGAGCCGGCTTTGTCTAACACACTATGTAAACAAATCAAGC
>Ga0209780_1005179_pt1 | contig 10239 bp, 4 predicted proteins | sample WorMetexBAHAMAS2_FD_187384 | JGI IMG/M metagenome (GOLD analysis project Ga0209780, IMG submission 187384) | Marine gutless worms symbiont microbial communities from Max Planck institute for Marine Microbiology, Germany - Inanidrilus exumae... | ecosystem: Host-associated > Annelida > Digestive... | reverse complement strand
CAATTATACTCGCAAACAGACAGGCACACACACACACACACACACACACACACACACAGACGTACTCATTACAATACTTCGCCACCGTTCCCCCGGGCGAAGTGAAAATGGTATACCGACGTGTAGGTTTCAATCTGGTCTTATTTCATGATTTAGCTGCCTTCAATTTTTTAACGTTGTAAACTTTTATCTGCAGTTTTCTTGCTCGTAAGCAGTTGAAAACAGTTTAAAAACCTAAACATTTTACAGGTTGCAGTGAACGTCTCGTTAAGGGTCACTGTAAATGCTCCTTGAGCCCTGTTCGTCATGCTCACGTATTTAGTTCTTCTTTCTTATGTACATTTTATGAACAGTACTAGAAAACCCTCGCTGAAGGTCGCACTGACCACCTTAGAATCGTTTTCCTCATGACAGTGAACTTTGACCTTGACCTTCGATAGGGTCAAGAGGAACCGGCCGTTACCAAATCTATAGGTGAAAGGTCGTTGTTTCGTTCAAAAGTCCGAACACACAGACCCACACTAAGGACGGATTGCTCTAGCTGGAGCACTACGGTTGTCAATAATGAATAACGATGATGAAAGCGAGAAACTGTAAAGTGAATATGTGAGTGCCTGGGACGGCCGCGGTGGCGGTGTTGGCCGCGAGGGCGGCGTATAGTGAAGGGACATCAGGGGACGTCAGTGTCGCCCTGGTCGTGTTGACGGCCACTCGAGACAGGAGCACCGGCATCTGGAACGTCGAGCTGTAGGAACGGATCGTCGCTAGACTGGACACGGAATGTGTCACGAACATGGCGAACACTCCGCTCGACATCAGCTCACAAACTGTATTCACACACCATCATCACCATCTCCACCACCACCACCACCACCATCATCATCAACGTTATCATCAACGTAATCATCATCACGCGTTCGATCCTTCATCTCAATCAATCAATCGATATATTGCTATGACGCCCCCATCCTACGTTCCGGGGCGCCTCACCAGCGAATAATCTGAGATAAAAAAAGTAAGCAAACTGCGCGGTAGCTAAGAATATAACTTAGGAAATAAGAACGTTTTAAACCTTTCGCTGCCTTGCACGCCGGATATTTCCGGCGGAGGAAATGAAGAATAATCCTCAGAATACTAGGTAGGCTATACTTATAACCGTGGTATATGATATAATGTTACCTGCGGTATTGGCTTTTTTTCCACTGTTTTCGGTGGTATTATACTTTTTTTCGGTCTGGCATCGAAAGGGTTAAGACGGTTGCAAAATGAGCTGTAAGTAGGTGAGGAACGAAGTTCAGCCGGTAAGAAGTTCCACGCAGTGGGTCCAGCAGTAGAAAATGAACTGTCAGTCAAACGTTTATAAATACGTTCGTGGTACGACACAGATAACAGTCGATCATTGGGGTGGACTTGACACAGTTCAGCCAGATATTGTGGGGCTATACCATTAAAAACATGATCAATGAGAGTAATTATTATAGTTCCCAACGATAATATTCCGCCAGCAAATATGTGTTCAATTTACTCGCACGGTACTGTTACAAGTGAAATCTCTATCGTTTAACACGAAGACGGTTCAATGCTGGCCTGTGGCTTGCTATGTGGCGTACCGCACAACAGCCTTATCAAACGTTAGCAGGCCACCCATCAAGCCAGTGTACCACGATCGTCATGTTGCACATCATTACAAGATGCATTCGGAGAAGAAAAACTGCGTTCCCGGTGCCGCCACCTGGCGAACTGGACAACATATGCGGAGTCTCTGATTCGCTCTATTTTGCGAAAACATGACGCGTCAGCCACAAAACCGGAAGTACATAAATTATTGCATTCTCGTCAGAGGAGGACCGAGGTACGACCACAAGTAACACGAACAGAAAATTTAGAGGTTTTGATATATGCGAACGGACAGACAGACAAACAAACAAACAGACAGCTGATCGCAATACTTCGCCAATTTACCGGGTCAAAGTAATCAGTCTGCAAAGAAAATCGGCATCAACATGCACTGTACATGATCGGTGTGTTGCACGCAGCAAGGCTGTGCAGAAAATGCGCGAAAACACGAAAGCACTGAGGGAACTCATCGCTGAATGTACAGAACCGGAAGAAACGGATAGGAAAGATGCATGTGGTTAACTCTTTCTCAACTGGTGCAGGCAGGCTGCATGTGAGGAGAATCTCTCTCCCAAAGCAGCGTAATCTCCCCAAGAGGAATATATCGTGAGAAATATTACGACAAACAGTGATTATGAGAATGCACCACTCCCATTGAAATGTGAAAATTTTCAAAAAAAAGACCGGTTCGCAATGCCCCATCCCACTGAAGAGGGGAAAGCCGTCATCGCCCGATTTGCCCCATGCAATTGCTTCAAACCTTGGGAGTGTATGTAACACTGCTTTTTGATGGAGAGAGGTGCGCTACATACACTGTGTCTCAAAAACGTCACACTTTTTGACTTGCTGTATCTTCGACGTACATCAACCGATTATCTTGATAATTTTTGCGTGAATGCTACTGAGAAAGTAAGCAATCAAATGACGATTTATTTTCTCACTTCGCCTTACTAATGTTTCTGCAATCCGTACTATCAAAAAAACATGGAACAAGAAAATCGCATATTTTCACTCAAATGCTGATTACTGTTTTGCCTGAGTTCAACCAGTCGCTGCTTGATTTCTTCAATATTGTTGACTTGCAATTCATATTCACGATGCTGTATACTGTATCTGTATGATTCCATAAATTTTGTAATTAATACTGAGCTCAGCTCTGGGTGTAGGGAGCCTTGGCTCATGCAGGAAAAATGAAGTTGAGAGTTTTGAGCTGTAGCAGTTGAACTGTTCTGCGTTCAGCATGCGCTAGTGCTAGTGTAATTGCTGAAAGATGCGATTTCCAGGTTTTCTATTCCCCAGGTAGTGCAGAAGCACTAATTAGGTGAGGTGGGAACATAAATGATCATTTGATTGTTTACTTTCATTAACATTTCCGCCATTTTCGGTTGACGTGTGTTGACGTTATAGCAAGCGGAAATAAGTGAGACACTATGTAGAAAGCAGACGCAATGAAACCAAATCAGTAGTCAGTTATTGCTGTTAACTCATCGCCTCTTACAGAAACGGATGAGCCTAATCGCATTTTGGCTCAGCGATGTCGAGCCTGTGTGTGTGGCGGGAAGAAATTCCACAGGCAGCAATTCTTCTTGTTTTCCTTCAAGTCTACGTCTCCAATGACGCCATTCTTCTCCGCTGTGAGCTTCGTCTGTGACAGATAGGTAATCAATAATTTTATTCAGTCCAGTGACTAGCATCTGTGATAATAGTGATGGGAGTCGATCTCTTTAAGAGACGGGGACATGTCATGCCTCGGGACATCCACAATAGTGTCCTCAACAATGTTTGAGCAACAGCACTTGTAACAGGGTGTCGCCCTAACGGGACGTAACACTACTGGCCCGCCGTGGAGTGTCGGCCGCCCGACGACCGCGCGCCCGGCGGCCGGCCGGATCCCCGCCGGCAATGTTACAGAAGACGACAGAAGACAGACGACGACAGACGCCTGCGAGCAAAACGATACTGGCCCATTAGGCGGGCCAGTAATAATGGTTGTCGTAATCACTGTTGTGTGAATGCTAGAATGACGGTAACAGAGTGTGCTCGTGTCTACGGTATAAGCCGCTAATATGAAGTAACTATATACTGCAGTGTATCGTGTGAGATATTTTACCGTGCTTCACGTTTATTACACACGTCTGAACTAACAATTAAAGCGTTGGTTCTTTTTATGCACTGTTTGTTAAAAATTGTAAGAGTCGCTATAAGAGAAAGTAAAATAACTGGGAGTCGAACACGAACAAGCCACCGTAGTTACTGCGTCAGAATGCCAAGCGGGGGTTGTCTCCAAGTGTATTACAGAGAACAAAGATTAAATACTGAGGTTAAACGCCGCTTTCAAATTATTGCCTTTTAGTAAAAACTGAACTAGTCCGAACGATATCGAACTAGTCTGTACGATACCGAACAAGTGCCGAAGCACGACGACTAGCATTCCTACTAGGTTTCGTACCGAATATCTAGTTCGTCCTTCGTTAAGGTTGGACCGAAACGTCTGGACAGCTGGCGAACTCCTAGCTAGCTAGTTCAGACCTACTTCGGCGTTCCTTCGTTAGATCTAATAGCGAACTACCGAAGTATCCAAACCCACTGAATAGACGTCTTCCCATTAGGACACCGAATCACCGAAAAAGAGTGATGCTAGTTCTGACTCGTTTAATTGACTGACCGGCGACTCCAGCTACAGTGAACGAATACACTAGCCGAATCGTCGAAGCGCCGGAAATGAAAACGAATCAAGACGAAACGGCTAGGCCTCCCGTAATGAGATATAAATTCCGGACAGAAGACTCCGCTTTCTTTAACGAAAATGGAAAGCCTGATAATGCCATTCTGAATGCCGCCACCGAACGACCAGGTTTAGCGAATTTCCAAATTCTGCCACCGAAGCGAACTGAGTTTTTCGAATTCCCCGCGATGTGTAACAGAACCCCTCATCCTGCGGAGTTGACGGCCTATGGTAAGTATGCAAAATAATTAAACAACACACAAAAATCACCAGGCCTATACAGAATGGCGCGATAATCACTGATAAGGGTTAACGACGTACAAACACAGTCGTATAGAGTGCGTGTCGGAGGTTCATGAGACTGCGTCGCGCCGCGCAGTAGCGCCGGATCAGAGAGGTTTTGCACAATGCAATATATCTACGACGTTGCACGTACGCGCGGCTCGTGACCAGCCTCGCTAATACCACCCCAGTGACTGTCCGTCCGTCCCCATCGATGTACTGCTCCGTCCTACTCCGTCCTGCTTCGTGTCTCTCTCACACGCTTTAATGGTGCGTCGTCAGGCGGTCGCAAAAACGACGCGGGCGTAATAAAAAGACCGACACAACCCCCGCACACTCGATAGTCTCGCCCGATTAGCAACTAGAATCCGTTCAGTCGGAAATAAATCGCAGTTGCACCCGGTCTAGTCGCATTAGCAAGCGCAGTTCATCTAAAGAGAAAAACAAACAAACTTACACGCTTCGACGGAATTTTGTTCATTTCCGACATCTACCACCAACAATTCGGCTACTTATATGCATCAACAAAGTGATCGTTAACTAAAACATTCACATCCGGGCTACTAGAACTACGCTCCAGCCCAGGCTCACGCGGTGTGCTCGCCGTGACACTGTCTGCTTCTAGTCGTAGGCCCCGCCCAGCGTTACAGGCTTACAGCGTTACGCGTTACAGCGCGTTACAGCGCTGGCCAATTAATAGTAAAAATTCGCCATCTTGTGTAATAACCGTCATCCAGTATTCCCTCCATACGTACGGCATACATACATACATACGGAGCCCGTACGTATGTATGTCAACTGCAGCTGACATTCACACGCGCAAACCGGACAAATTAAATGGACATTCTCCCCAAATATGACAACACTTACACAGCAGGCGCGTAGGGTATAACACAACGAAACACGTTTCACGTGTATCTGTACGTATAAAATTAACGAACATCTTGAACACGTCATACCAGCGACACTGAGTTCATAAGTTCATAAAGATACCAACGCTTACAGCTAATAGCGTGACCAGCGCGTTACAATGTTAAAAACTACAAAACAACAAAAACATTAATAAAGAAAACTAAATTAGACATACGGCTACCGGTAAGTCTACGGCGGGATTTCGTGACGTTCTCGTCATCGAAGACAACTTCTAGCTAGTTCAGTTCAGCTCAGGCGTATCACGGCAGTGTAAACGCGCCTTTAGTTTACAGCACGCCGCAGTGTGACACGGAACGTCGCACGCTCAGCCTGCGACAGCTAGACTTTTTATCACGCTGGCCGCATCTAGCGTAATGTAACGGTCAGGTGTCCGTCTGTCTGTCTGTCCTGTCGGAATACTCACCGCTACTTACCAGGGGGTGCATGCGACGCGGTCAGCGTACATTTCGGCCCGACAATCAGGAAGAAGACATACTTGTTACGATGTGTGTACTAAACTGCAAGTGGCCGAATAAAAAAGCGACTGTTAAAGAAAGTACTCCTGGAACTGACGTGCGATGTGTTTGCGATAGCTAAGTTTCTTGTATCACTGGCCAACACATATACACATGTGTAACTGACTTCTAGAAGACTTGTAGCTTATTACTGGCCCGCCTACACATACTGTAGGGGCAATATTGTTTTGCACTTTGGCGTCTGTCGTCTGTCGTCGTCTGTAACACTCTACAGTAAGACTGCGGGCGGCTTAACCCGCGCGGGCCAGGCGATGACGTCATGCCGCCTCCAGTCTAATTATAGCTCCACGGTAACACTGCACGGCGGGCCAGTAGTGTTACGTCCCGTTAGGGCGACACCTTGTTTGTAGATTATGTGATCGGGTAACAAACATTTCTTGGAACCACAAAATACGTAATTCTTGCGATTGTAAAAAAAGTTGTTATAAACGATAATTTCACGAAACACTGCCGTACGCCTACCGCTACCGCGGTATATTGTCTTCGAATATTTCAAAATGCGTGGCTCTCTAGCTGCATAAACGCGGTGCAAACAGTGAAGTCTCAGACAACGACAGACGTCCACGTTGACGGCGACAACAGACGAACGAGGAGCGGTCTGTGCGGTATATTAATCGCTCCCCAGACAATCGGACGAAACACGCTACCAGCACTGCCTTAACTGTCGAAGACCGAACTGTTATTCGGCTTAACTCCATGATGTGGTAAGCTTTAGAAGCTTCTAAGAAATTGGTCTGGCAAGTGGTCACGCGTGTGTCATTCACGTTAGTGATATGCAGTATTAATTACTCGTTCTACGAACTGGGTGCCACGACATGACCCATCGCAGTAAGTAAGTAAAACGAAAATGCGACGTTGAAGTCTAAATGATTAGGCCTACGTAACATTTCCGCTTCTGACTAATTTAAAGTAAGCAACACAGTCTAAGAATACTGTGCGCTGAGCTTAGCAGTGCTACCGGAAACTGAACGACAAACTTCGTTAAGTCAAAACTGCTTTATGCTTACTCTATGAAAAGAATGAACAGATGTAGGCTACTGGTAAATTTAGGCAGATATTTGGCGGTACTTTTATATGGAACTTGTTACTCACTGCCCGAATTTGGAACCGGGTAATGAGTTTTGGAAACGGGGCTGGGACTCGAGTACCCGGTTGCGGCAATAATTCGGGTTTCATATACACATTATGAGCACAACATAACGTGACCAGCCGCCACTGAGCAGATTCTGACGTGACTTTCGTTCCCCATGGAGAATATATCGATCTTGGCGGTTATGCTGGTCACAGGCCTACGTCGGGGTCCGTACAAGAAGCTCAGATATCGCAGAGGGACTGCGCGACGCACTCTGTCAGTTGAAATCTTGTCCACTGCTGCACAGCTGTACGAAAAATTACATTTGAAAACGCTTGCAGTCGGTGAGTGACTTCGAAGGTCACTCAAGGTCATCGGAATCGCCGCTGAGCTTCTTGTTAAAACTTCCATTGTAAGTGAAAATGAAAAACAAGAACTTGCGTCAGTGGGACTAAAATATATCCGCACATGCCGATCCTACGTCCACACGCCGCGCGATGTCACTAACGGCGCATCTCTAGAGTAACGTTTACGTCGACGCATCGCTACGGTAATGTTTGCATGCGAGTGGGCGTGGCCCGCGCGCTGGCCAATTCGTCCGATTTTGGGCTTGTGGGGAGCAAAGTGCCCCAAAATGGGGGATTCCCTGCCTTGGAGGCCGATGAACCGCCGTGCAAAATTTGACGACGCTAGCTTTATCCTCGGCGGAGAAATCCGTAACCGTGCAAACACACTAACAGGAACCGATATATCCACACCTTGCCTATCGGCATGTGTGAATAATAACGGCAGATACACAGACCTAGTAACTACAGTTCTGTTTGTGATGTGGACGAGGCTTAAGACGTCGCAGTGCGTCCGTATATTACACAGCTGCTATGATTATGGCTCCGTGCAGGGCATTCATAAGCTTCGACACAGCAGCAGTATACATATCCACGCGGTCCGACGCATGCTGTCGGCCAATATATGAGACCGACAAGTTCGCGGAACGCGTGGATATAAAGCAGTATAATCAGGTCATCAAGTCGACTTAACGGTCTCCATCAACGGTCGCAAATGCCCACAACCATAGCCCCTTCGCTGCCGAGGAATTACGTCCAGACATGGCGATGTGGCCAGCGCCATCCATTCATTATAAATTTATATAACGGCATCCCACAATGCCGCGCGTCGGCCGTGATTTATAATTCAAGATGTGTGCGATGCACTGTGTTCGATCGCTAAATAACGTTCAACAGAATTTCTTCACTCGTAGGACTCATACATCTACATTTTCAAAATGTAGTTCATAAAAAGTCGGAACAAACGCAAAGCAGGTACCAGTATATTACCTTCAAATGACTATTGAAATAGTAGAACTTTATTATTAAAGACTGCTATCGATTGAAATAAACATAGTTTTTATTGTTTTAGTGACAGAAATATTTTAGATTGGTCGCAGACTTGAAGGACTGTTTAAGCATCACTTTGACTAATCGTGATGCTATCCTTTATTGTCGTCTTTTACTAGCAACACTGCCTAATACTTTTAAGAGAGACGTTCGTTTTTGCTGGCATCATGGCAGTATCATACAATGACAACAGTTTAGCGGCTGGCTCTGGCGACTATCTGTCCGTCCGTCTGTGTGTCACACGCCATTATACTACCAAAACGGTTGAACGTATGACCACGCAAACAACACCATACGATAGCCGATAAGCTGTAGTTTTCTGATGCCAAAGATGTCGGCGACATGCCAACGGATTACGGAATTACCCCCAACGGAGGCGCCAATGACAACGCAAACAGAGGTTCAAATCGGCGATTTTCGACCATTATCTCGCTATATCTTAACAAAAAGCTCAGCTATCGCAGAGGGACTGCGCTATGTTACTAAATTCGTGCTGTGTTTCACGAGGTATGGGAGTTATACAAGTTTCAAACAGCAAAGTGACCTTCAAGGTCATTTAAGGGCATTGGCAATGGTGCCATTCGATAGGCCACATAATGATTTCCTATTAGTCATGTACTGCAACTATGTCTCTATCTTGCACCGTTTCCGAGATACTATCACTTATTTCCCAAAATTTAACGAGGTCACGTGACTATGAACACATCCCTTTTGGGAGTAATATATCACGCACGCACTCGTACTCCTCTGTATCAGTCAGTACACGAAAGCTGAAGTGTCTAGCTTCATGCATCAGTTACAAAAATATGATTGCTGTTAAAATTTGAAAAACGGGTTACGTGACTCTGACCACACCCCTTTAAGGAGTGGTTTGTTATCCTTATGCTGGGACTTGACATAGCGTACATTCATGCAAAATTTTTGACCACTCTAGCTCCAGCCATTCCAGAGATATGGTTGCTGCCCCTAAATTTAAATGTATCATGACTTACCTGACCACGCACCTTTAGGGATGGTTTGTCACCCGTGGGCTAATACTCGCTACGATCAACCTATGTACCAAATTTGAAGTATCTATTTCTACCCACACCGAAGATACCAAAAGCGACACAAAATATCGGAAATGGGGTGGTTTGGGATAGTTAGGGGTCACTGAAGGTCACTGGCAATAGCGCCATTCAATAGAGCGCATGCGAGTTCCTTATAAGTGTTCCATAGTAACTGTATCCCTATCTTCCACCGCTTCTGAGATATAGCGAGATGTTAGTCGAAAATTGCTAATTTGAACCTAGCTCACCTGTATTTGGCGCCCCCGTTGGGGTGACCGTGGTCGAATTTCGCTGAGATCTTTGACTTCAGAAAACTAGAATCTCTGCGCTATCATACGGCCTTGTTTGCGTGATCCTACGTTTAGCCGTTTTGGTATTACCGGCGTGTGACGGACAGATGGACGGACAGACAGACGGACTGACACACAACGACAGCATAGCGTCGCGCAATACAAACGTTGCAAGGTAGGGACATATAGTTACTACTGAATTGGAATGGTGAATAGACACTCGTATGCGCTCTAACAAATGGCGTTATTTTGGAAGACATTAATCATTAAGCCGCTAAGCCGCCGTTAGCTTAACGGCGGCGGCGGCTTATACCCTTAACGGCGGCTGAGCCGGCTAGCCGTTAGCTTAGCGGCTGACTGCG
>Ga0209780_1005178_pt1 | contig 10240 bp, 7 predicted proteins | sample WorMetexBAHAMAS2_FD_187384 | JGI IMG/M metagenome (GOLD analysis project Ga0209780, IMG submission 187384) | Marine gutless worms symbiont microbial communities from Max Planck institute for Marine Microbiology, Germany - Inanidrilus exumae... | ecosystem: Host-associated > Annelida > Digestive... | reverse complement strand
AGAACACGTTACTCTGAAGTTGGGAGTTTTGCAACGTTATGCACTAGACTGGTATTGATGCCGTTCAAGAAAGGTTAAAATGTAAAATGTGTCCTTGTAAGTTGTAACTTTCCTGCATCATAAGTGGACAGTGTTCAGTGGGACCACTTAAACTGGTCCACTCATATCACTTCACATAGTCAGTATTTAAAATCAGACCATATATGATAACAACCTTCATTATACAAAGTAATGAAAATTGTACACTGTTCCTGTTGTTCCTTATGCCCACCAAATTACAGACATTCACACTACAACTTAAGTTTAAATATCACTGCAATGCTTGGTTGGTTGGGGTATCAATGCCCCCTTTCAGCACAAAAATAGGCTATATCGGGGACAAGGACTTAGACTAGCGCCTACAACAGGGTGGAAACTAACCAACTACCACAAGACCTATTTATCAGTTCAATGTGATACCTTGTGTAAAATTTTGCTGTTCTTTAGTTCCTATAACATATCAGTGCCTAATGACTCTTGTTTTATAATATCTTTTCTGTGTTGGTCTGGCTTTGGAATACTTCTCTTATGTAAAACCCAAAAAAAGCATCCAGGGGACCGCCCACCCATGGTACCAGATCTTCCCCTCCACCCCCAAATTTCACTGTGAACAGTGCATAGAAATTTGTATGGCAATTTTTAATATAATATATAAATTAAGTCAATAGTACACAATCACATGATGCAAAAATAAACCTACGACCACAACAGTAACCACACAAAGCCTCCTTACAGTATTATAGCTTTGCAGCAAATGACAACCACATGCACAGACTTAAGAGATGCACAGTACACAAAACGGCAGTTTAAGCACATGCTCTCTCACACACACACACACACCCACACACACACTTATAAAGGTAATTATCCTTGAGTATAGCTAATACAGGTAAGTTACAACAGCCACAAGTTATGGTCAACATGAACAACTGTTGCAACACATTCCCATTCTACTACTACTGCTTCCCTTTAATGGCCATTTTTCCAGGTGAACCTGGGGCCTGATCTACAAAAAGTCTTAGGAAAAATCCTAAGTTTAGCATAAGTTTTTCCTAAGTTTATCCTAAGTTACAAAGTTAAGATTTTCATAGATTTTTACATGTAATTTACTAAAGCAGTCTTAAGACTTACTAAATTCCTTTATATATACACAGACAATTCTGTGAAGAAATGTTAAGTTATTTTTGAGAAACTGCATTTTTCTTATTAAGATGATCTTAAGTTTTGTGTAAGTTCGTCCTACGTTTTTCTAAAGATTTTCCTAAGTCACACTTTATCCGAAGTTTTTCCTAAGTTTGTCCTAAGATTTTTTGTAAATTGGGCCACAGGGTGGTTCAGCCAGTTCCTCCTTGGATCCTCCTCCTCAACGTGTTCTGTAAGAGAAGCTCTGGGATAATTCGAACGAGCTTTTCTATGGACCAGGTGTTCTTCCTCTTACCCAACTATTAGTGTAAAAGGACTGCCTTGTAGCAGCTGACATAATTAGAATTACAAGCACAATGCAGACAAATCTGGCTGTCTGTTTTCACAACCAATAATCTGTTAACCAGTTCTGTATTATGTGCTGCAATATTATAAGTCTTACAGCACATAATACAGAAAAAATATACACAGCAGCGAAAACAAAAATACTGATCAATTAATCTGTGCATTTTCAAATACTTATCTCTGACACAGTAATCATGCGACGATACTTGTTGGCTTAGTTCATTCAACAATCACAGATCCACTGCGATCTATACAGAATGAACCTAATCCCATAGACACAAACAGGTTGTGGTGACCACGGCCAGTGACTTATCTGACTGATGCAAGATATTGTCAATGTCCTGAGAATATAGTTAAATAATTACTTTTTTGCAACTAAAGACCAAAGAGAAATAATTAACAATTCCTGATTTCAACGTATGCACAAAAATGTGAAATGTAATGTAAATATGCTTATAAGTTCAAATTACACTACATATATAAATTCACTAATAACAATAACTTGTGAGTTTGCAATGACATCCAATAATATGTCAGCATCCAGAAATAACTGGTAATGGTAACCAGAAAAATACTAGTTTTAGATGAGAAAAACTCAAATATTCTCAGCTGAGTACAGAATATATTAACAAGTCATATGTTAACAAAGACAAAACTAGAGACATTGGGACACGTCACACGTCCCAAAGTGAGGTCGCCTGTTTTCATGCATTTGGCGCATATGACTGAATGATTCGATGCCCTGCATTTTATCCAGTGCCAGGGAAAAAGCATCGTTTTTTGCCCCTGACAAATTGGAAAAGATTCTCCAAAATGAAGACCTAGTTAATAAATCAGCACCTATGTGACACATGTCCACAACAATTCCGCTGAATCTCTGAGATTAGAGTTCTAAAGATGAAAAAAGGAAAAGAAAAGACAGCACTAAAACATAAGATTGCCTTTCTGATTACATAGGAATGAGCGACCTAACTACCTGTTAATAGAAATTTACTTCCACAACAGCTCAATCATGTCAACAATGAGTTAGAAACAATGCAGCTGATTCTTATTTCTAACTTATTACTAATACTTTCTTATCATCTTTTAACAATGTACACACAATGGCATAAACAACGGCGAATTCAAGGGACAGACTAGGCAGCCAACCCCCTTTGTCTGGGGACATGGTGGCCACCCTGGCAAAATGCAGTGGATTTTTAAAATATGCCCTAAACTGCAGACAATGTTAGCCAAACTATTAAGCTTCTGGAGGCTCTGCCTCCTGACCCATTTTGTGGCTTTGCTGTAATCTCCCAAGGGGCTCTACAAATGTTCCCCAGTGGGGCTAGCCCCAGACCTCCTAATCCACCTCATTTTTCAAATTCCTGACACCGACACTGGCCATGAAGTTGCAGCTTGCGTGACACAAAGCTTTAAATACAGTACACGGAGCACTAACAATGGCATTACAGCTTACATGCTCAACATGTAAAGTGTCTATTGGCCTGTGTGACACACACGTACCATTACCTACCAAAAAGTAACCACTGCATGATTATTTTAACTTTCATTACACTTCTTACTAGCACGTTAAACAGAAAACATAGCAGTAACACCATTCAACAGCTTTTACATGCATACCAGGGCTGGGTCTCAAAACCTGAATCAGATGCATTCAAATAACAGAACACTTATTCAAATCTTGTAAAAAATTTTTGCATATCCACAAAAATCAAAACGCGACATTGTTGACGTCAGTTTCTGTGGCAATAGTTTTCATGATATTAGGACTATCGGCATAGATTTTCTGCAATATTTTTGTCACACATGCATATGACATGACAGAAGCAGATGTATTTCAACTGTTGAGGAAATAAGATTTCAAGATCTCACAATGCCCAGCACATACCGGTACAATGTTCACATTATCAACTTGACATTTGAGTGCAGCAGTCACACAGTATCGAGTTAGCAAAAACACAAACTGTGGATGGTGCTGTGTGTGGTAATCGTATGATTGACGTATATGATCCACATATGAGCACTATTAAATCTCGAATACCTAGCTGAACAAATAATCAAACAATTCTGCACATAAATCCCAACCCCATAATATACAAAAATGTCTTAATGTGCAATGAATGAAACAGTCTAAACATGGGTGCACGAGCAGTTTTGATACTGTCGTTGTAGCAGGCTGTTTAGTGGTTCATGGCAACACGTCAGAACAGCAATGCTTCTAGCAGCAGGTGACATTTTCTCTTGGGATGATAGCTGTGTCATCGATATCCCTGCCAAGCATTACCAATGTCGGCCAAGTCCCGCTGCCAACGAGTTGACGCTGACGTTGAAGACGAAGTGCCTCGTGGTCCAGTAGCAATAAACTGCAGTGCTTCAGCAGCAGCAACTACCAGTTCTTCACTGTCTGCAGCTGTTCGACACGATTCCATTGGCTTCGACTTCATCTCGGTCTTTTCGTCACCCTCCAGGCAGCGGATAGCTTCCACTATTGTCTCTAGACTGCCTTTTCGAGGTGTTGAAGAAAATGGCCCTATGCCAGTACTACGACTGCGATGCTGTGAAACGTCATTGCGCATATACTCGGACGATATGCGGCGTTCACGCTCAAGCTGTCGTTGCAGGTCTGCAATCTGTTGTCGAAGTGCATCGACATCTGGTCCATCGGCAGGCAGTTCAGTGCGCAGCACTTTTGGAGAAAGCATTCCGCTAATGCCTCCGTCTGGCGATTCAGCGTCGAGCTTACGTCGCTTGGACATAGTGCCGGAGGCAGCCGAAATGCTGGATAATCTAGTGAATTTGTCATCGTCATTGTCTATTTCACAAATGTCACGACCAAGGGCTCGCAGTCGGTGAGTTAGGCGATCATTGCATGCTATCAGGTATGAGCGGTCGTTTTCAAGAGAGCAGATGTATTCAACAGCTTTCTGTAAGACAGAAGCCTGCACACAGCAAACAAAGACAGCAATTTAACTATCACTTAGTCAGACATCCTACATACAATTGTGACAGCATAACCACAATACTTTTATTACGGCGGGTTGCGTGCAGCACATACACCGGTATTTAGCATAGTTCTTCTGTACATTCACAATTTTTAATGATTTCTATTCACTGAACCACGATTTTAAACGATTTTTATGCCGTCTCGAACATATGGAAGAACAACTATGGTATTTAGCTTACACGGGGCAATTTTAAGGTTTTTTTGCCATGCACAGGTGACACGCTGCACTGATGGGTGCAAAACATGGCATAGAGAGTTGTCCTTTGGTCTACTCCTCCCCACAAAATTTTGGCCCCAACAGTTCAGAGATGAGTGTGACCCCAAAAGCCAAAATTTTATGAAACTTTGGAATACAATATTGCTTGATTTTTACGAAACTGCTAGGTTTGTGGGTAGTTCCATTTTCAGTTAACTGTAAACGATTCAAATTTGGGAATTTACTCAAAGGATTCCGGAGTTATGGGGTTTAACTTCTGGGTTGGGTTCCCCAAACTTCCAACGGCCCCAGTAGCAAAAATGTAAATTGGATGCAAAAACGTTTTAGAGGTGCAAAAAATGATATGGGCGCCCTCAATGACCATGCTAGGTTTGGTAGGGCTCTGTCTTTGCAAGCTGCCAGAGGGTTAAAAGGTTGTTTTTTGTTCGTTTGTCCATCTCGCTTTTGAATGACAAAGTTTGTGAATGAGACATTGCCATTAAAGATGATATGCAATGATTTTTTTGTTGTTAAAGTAAATTGCCCATCTTATGTCTTTAATATAAGCAAATCTAGTTGAATATTAAGTAACATCAAAAAATTAGGAAATTTCAGAAAAAGCGCTCAAAAGTGCGCGCCCGATGATTTGTTTACTTCTGCAAGTGATGACGTCATACCAGGAAAACAAACAAGGGAACAGGCTATTAGAGTGTTGAGTGAGTCATTACACTACACTACACTACAGTAGTAACAAGTAAAATGTCAATGTTCTTAAAACATAAATTGGTAAAATAAATAACTTCTTATCTAATCTCAATAACGCATAACAACGCAAACAAGACAAGCGTATCCTGGTATGACATCACACATGACGGAAACAGCCGAAGAATAACTATACCAAAAAAAACCAATAAACTATCATAATTTGTTACACAGATGCGTTTATGTTGCAGTAAGCAGCTAGAAACTGCTTTTAATCAATTTGGTAAAAAATCGTTGCATATCACCTTTAAGGCCTTTGAACTCAGAAATGATTTTGATATTGTTGGATAAGGGAAGTCTGTAGTTGTTCACCCACATTCAATGTGTCTGTACGTCACTAGATGGTGACATCACAGATCGTTGTAGTTGAAAGAACTGCAACATTTGGGGGGTGTTTTAGCCCTCAAGGCAGAATGAATAACCAATTCGGATAAAATCTGGCATGTAAGCACAGATCATTGGGCTACTCTATCATGCCAAATTTGGCCCTGATTGGGGAAGGAAGGGGTGGGTACAGGACTCAAACAAAATTTAGTCAAGATCACGTTTTTTACATCACAGGGGTGACATTATGTACCTATCAAACAAAAATATGTTGTGGTACAATGTTCAATCTCTTGCCAAATTTGGCCTTGATTGGGAAGGGGGTACAGGAGCCCAAAAATCAAAAATTTGATCGAAATCGTATTTTGGCAGTATCTGCCCCAACTAGGTGACAGTGTATGCTGATCAAGCTGAAATCTGTCATGGAGGAGCATACAATGTGTTTACTCTAGTATGCCCATTTAGAGGTGGAGATGGGTGAATATGGCTATCCTGCTGGCCTTGCAGCAGATCAGCGATGCTCACGGTTTCTAGTTTCCTTCTGTCATTTTCAGCATTTTACTGGTTTTTCACACAAGCAATTCTCAACATTTAGTATTAAAAGTCGAGCCCATGCCTTTATAGTCATTTTTGACAAACTAAAGCAAATAATAACAACAACAATAAGGTAGTTCGCCATTTGGATTTGCTGGCCCAAGTATCATGCAGTAACTTTGAGTCACCACCTAAGACTTTGAACTAAGGTGAGATGTGAAAAATACGAGAAAACATATTTTTAACAATGACATATGGCAAATATCTTGATGCTCTACAAAACAAGACCTACTAAGAAATATCAATATGAACGCACTGGCACATGTACTCTTTATGAATAATCATACATCATCATCCTTAAGTAACCCTCATGGATCACCAAAGCTAGTGCAAACCTTTCTAAATTCAATACGAGAACATATACCACACATGAAGCAAGATGCCATTATCGACGGATAGGATTCGATACATGGGCCTTTATGTTAAATACCATATCCAAGGTCTTATTGTTCTAGTATAAGTCACAACAGTACAAAATTAGCCCCATACGGGACTGACGGTCGACTCCTACTTATTGCTAACTTCAAAGTCACGTGACAGAAAAACTAGGACAAAAATCAAAAATCCGGCCCCGATAAGCTTTAGATGTTAAACCTAATTTAAGAATCTGTGGTCATTTGCCAGCCCCATTGTAAATAGGGGAGGAGATAGCCGTTGAAAATGGCCGAATTTCCGACTTTCAACGGCTCGTGACCTTGACCGTGACCTTGGATCAGGTCATACTGCATACCGTCATGCATCAGTCATCGACCTCTACCTACATACACAAATTTCATTGAAATCAAACTTTTTGTGGATGGCTACTTACTGACAACTTTAAAGTCACGTGAGACAAAAACTAGAACAAAAATAAATTAAAAAATCCGTCCCCGATAAGCTTTAGGTCTTGTCTTGTGCCGTAATTTAAGAATACGTGATAATTTGCCAGCCCCCATTGTAAATGGGGGAGGAGACAGCCTTCGAAAATGGCCAAATTTCCCACTTTCAAGGGCTCGTGACCTTGACTTTGACCTTGGATCAGGCCATACATCATAATATCATGCATCAGTCATCGACCTCTACCTACACACCAAATTTCATTGAAATCAAAGAAACTTTTTGTGGATGGCTACTTACTGCCAACTTCAAAGTCATGTGACACAAAAACTAGCATAAAAATAAAAAATCCAGCCCCAATAAGCTTTAGGTATTGCCCCTACTTTAAGAATCTGTGGTTATTTGTCAGCCCACATTATCAATGGGGGAGGAGATAGCCTTTGTAAATGGCCGAATTTCCGACTTTCAATGTCTCGTGACCTTGACCTTGGATCGGGTCATACTGCATACAGTCATGCATCACTTGTCGACCTCTACCTACATACCAAATTGAATTTCATTGAAATCGAAAACTTTCTGTGGATGGACGGACGGGCCGATGGACATTTGAGACCGACTGTATTAGGTCGACTCTGAGGAGTCGACCTAAAAATACAGAAATGACTACTGCAGACAATTAACATAAAGTTGTGTCTGCTCACTCAACTAGCAGTAACTACTGTCAGTCATCTTGTTTATCTTAACTTGTCTTTAAATGATTTCTGCCTGAATTCATCTGTCAATCAGTAAATACTTACGTACTTATTTTTACCTGCAGTGTGATGTTTAACTTTTATGCAATTGTTCAAGTATTCTAGAAGTCTTAATAGTAGCCTGAAAACACTGAAAGCAAGTGACATGTTTATTACAGAGCAGCTGACAGCACTAATGGGAAGTTATATATTAGCTGTTAATTAGTACCACTGTCATAAATGTAGGTGACTGTAAATATCTACTGAAAATCATTCAAGGTCAAGCGTAAAATGAGGAAAACATTCGGTGCAGAAGCCTGTAGCATAACCTTGGATGGATTTTTTGGAAATTATAAATATGGATATTTCCAGTATTACAACCAGCTGATGGAGCTACAGTATGCAGCTTTACTAAACTGTGCAGTTCTGAACCAGTCGGTGTGGTGATTAGAAAGACTGGATTAAGATGGTCTGCGGAAGAAACACAAAGACGACTGGATCTAATGCTTCACAATGATGGATGAGGCAAAATTACACTGACAGACATCCGAGGAAGACATGGCAGGAAAGTACTGTAGGATATAAAAAATTGGTCCGTCCACTAGACTGGAACAAGTGAAGTAAACTCAAGAAGGCAACCAGCCAACAACAGTTCAACTGGAAATGACCATTAAAATAGTGTGTCCATACAGATGTGAGCTGGCATAAAAAAACTTAAAAGATAGCTATAACAACCTTGCTCAGCTTTTCTCCATCTCGCGGCTGCAGCATCCTGCGTAGCGCCTGGAACCCAGCATTGATACTCTGCATACGACGTCTTTCGTTACTGTTGGCAATCTCGCGTCGTGCCTTGCGCTCGTTGTCACGTGGCACATAGCACGTTCTGCGACAATGCAAACCATGACAACAGAAAATTACTACCACATAATCCACATTTCTAAATTGCAATATGCACCGCTGTTTCAGTAAACTAAGTAATATATAGTTATAAAATACACACATCTGTGAACTAAGTGACGAATGCCGACTGTACCAGATATAGGACTAGTTTATCACAGTCAACAATAACAAAGCAACTATTTACTATTTATCATCAACGAAGTCACTGGTCATAAGCAGTTTGCATAATTTTTAATGTGCTGCATGGGTCAGAAGGTTGATGTCATGAAAAATCATGAATTGCTTAGAAACTGTGGCAGCAGACATTTTTGCGTGACAATGACTTTAATCAACAAGGTTTCATTAGCCCCTTTAACAATAAGGTAGAATAACTACAAAATTCTCACTTAAGGCTGCAGTGACCACTTCAGATGACCACAGTAATGGTCAGGCTAGAAAAATGTTTGACTGTACTTTATTCAGTTTCCAACTCAGGTCTGCTTTTCAGCCACGGTCGGTCATCTCAGCAGACGAGCCCATTTCCTCCTGCTCTTGTGACTTTGAACTAAATCATCCAATGTCACCTTCACCTACGTAGTGTCAAGGTCAACCAGCATAACAAATACTCTCGGTCAATGGTCACTTAGTTCTGAAGTTCTTGTCCAGACACAGACACACACACACACACACACAAAGCGGACAGATTGCTTTGCATTTTGTCTACTGCAACAGTGCAGCATTCACGTAAATACTAGCACGTCTCAGGCAAGCTTAATCAGCTGTCTGATGCCGCAGGTCATACGCACGCCACTCACGCGCCGGTCAATTCATTCAGTACACCGGCCTCGGCTCACTGCGATGACGAATCAACAGATGACAGCCCCACGCGGTGGCGTCCCGCCCCTCGATACGTCACGTGACTCTCACCTAGTCTCTCGCCGGTCTGGCACACTGCCAGCTGATAAGCCACCCAGTCATGTGCTAGCTTCAGAGATGCGGAACATTTTCGACGCGTCAAGCAAATGATCGCAATAGCCAGCGGTTGACAACAGTTGTAAAGCAAAAGAAATTTCTGTTGTAGTTGTCACAGAGAGAGACAGCGAGATGACAAGTAGGTCTAAACCAGTGTAGAAAAGAGCCACGAATTCCGAAACGACGTCAGATTGTCACTGATGCTACAGTCAACAAGTGGTCAAAGAATTTTGATGAAAGGCCGCATCGCAGTGAAGGGCAGCATATTTCTCACGGGATACAAAGTAATGTGACACCAAGCTGCGGCTGTCACACTGCCATGCCGTTATTGAGGACGAAATAATCCCTTTTGCTGCGCAGACTCTGTCGAAGTTACGATGCTATGGCGCTATACAAATATGTTTATTATTATTATTATTATTATTATTATTA
>Ga0209780_1005177_pt1 | contig 10240 bp, 6 predicted proteins | sample WorMetexBAHAMAS2_FD_187384 | JGI IMG/M metagenome (GOLD analysis project Ga0209780, IMG submission 187384) | Marine gutless worms symbiont microbial communities from Max Planck institute for Marine Microbiology, Germany - Inanidrilus exumae... | ecosystem: Host-associated > Annelida > Digestive... | reverse complement strand
TTCCTTCACTGGGTAGAGATGGCTCTCCACCCTTGACCTTTTGTCTCTGATATAGCCATATTTGTGCTGAAAGGGGACGTTAAACTCGAACTAACTAACTAACTTGGAAAGCCTGGTGTTCAGAATGACCTGTTGTCGATTGACTGGAACTTTTAACTGACTCGCTCAACAATCATTGCGACACACCGGTGAAGATGTGCGTCTCGTTCATAATATTGTTAATATTATTAATTATGTAACGTTTAATTAGTAATTTATTATCAACCAGAACTGTACATATTGGCAGTGGTAAAAGTGGCGTGGGACGCCGTCCCCCCACCTCAAATATAGGCCTATGGTAGAATGCGTTCCCCACGTCAGGTATCCCAACGGACGCACGAGGATGGTAACGGGAACGCGTGACACAACGCAAAAGTCAGCAATAACTGAAGTTGAATGCTCAACTAAGTCGACTGGAATGATGTCTGATAACAAAGTGTAACGGAACGTATTTGTAAATTTTCATGTTATTGGGGGCCTAGTTTAACAGCTAATGGCCCGCAACTGCTGACAGGGGGCCCAAACTGTAAGTCAGAATACCCCCACCTCTACTTTTTCACTTTAACCACTGCACATTCGAAACTCAGTGGTGAGTGGTTATAAATGTTAACGATAAGAATGTTTTAACGGTTGTTACTGGCCCGCCTAATGGGCCAGTATTGTTTTGCTCGCTATTGTCTGTCGGCGTTGTCTGTAACGCTGCCGGCCGTCAGGCGGCCGACACTGCATGGCGGGCCAGTATGGTTACGTCCCGTTAGGGCGACACCTTGTTAAAACTGTAACTGTTAAGATTGTTTATCATTAGGTCACTGTTGCTTATCTGGATTTCGGCGACAAGCCACCAAAGAACGATTTATTGGATAACGTTGTTGTGATCGTGGTGTGATATGCTGAGAAGAAAGATTATAATAATAATATTTGGCTTTGTTTGATGTGTTTGTTATACTGGCGTATATAGAGTTCCCGACATAGGTAGGCCTACTGTTAGTCTCACAACAATACATAGGGTGACATACATGCATACAAACATATTTATATAGCGCCAAAATCGTGGAAACGAATCGGAGGTGCTGGCGCAGGAGGCTAGACAGTGAAAGCAGACGGGAAGAAGTGTGACTTTAGTTGACGCTTGAACGTTGAGAATCTGTTTATAGAGCGAATATGTTGAGGTAAAGAGTTCCAGGTTGACGGTGCGGAAACAAAAAAGAACGTGAGGAGAAGTGACTTGTAACAGCCGTTGGTATTGCTAGAAGATACGTGTTGGAGGAACGTAGAGTTTGCGCTGGAACGTAAGGAGAGATTAGCTCAGACAAGTTGGATGGTTCAGCAGTATACAATGCTTTCCAGGTAAGCAGGCTAAGTTTATAGCTAATACGATGGTTAATAGGTAGCCAGTGTAAGTCACGACGAATGTAGTGCTGAGCTAATGGTCGACTGTGCCTGCGACAGCTTAATCTATTCTAGTGCACGGCACAAAAACGAAAAAATAAGGAAAAAATAAAAACCGAGTAGCTCAGAAGAAACGGTCCAGGCAATAGTCTGTGAAGGCAGTCCGGGAGGAAGAAGGGGAAACTACGAGGGGTAGGGTTTGTAAAACAGGTAGGTTTTAAGCGGGAGTGAAAGAGAGGGAGTTATGGATGAGCAGAGTGGTGAAACAGAACAGGAAGAAGTGATGGGTGAAGGAAGAGGTGAGTCTGAAAAGGAGGAACTGGTACCAGCTGGCATCTATAACGTTTCTCAGTTTATTATGTAATTAGTTCAGCTGACAACCAAACAGCTACAGACATCATTTTCTTACTTACTGAATTTAGGGGCAACTGTAGTGGACATGGTGGACGTGACTAAATTCGGGTGACTGGAATTTGCAGGACTGGAAAATGACGGACCATCAAAAAACGGGGTAGAATTTGCAGGAGTGGAACATGACGGACGAAGTCGCAGGGGTGGAAATTCCAGTCCTGCAAATTCAGCTATCCCCTGAATTCGTTGGAGATGCGTCGTTAAACTATGATTCTTTCGTTCACTGTTACGTTATTGATTTTGTCAAATAGGGGCCTATCAATCATGGGGCAAATTAGCGGCTCCCTTTGGACACGCAAAATGCAGAAAGGCCTTCAGCTGACCCCCACCGGGGTCTCTGCCCCCTGGACGCCCACTGGGAGCTGTGCTTCAGACCCCCGTTATTGGCTCGCGCTCCGCGCTTGCCATGGGATCCAATTAAACCATGTACAGTTCTAAATTGATCCTTAAAAACAGCTGTGGCTGGCACTACTCGATCGGCGCTCTCGAGTAAACCAATAATGATGCCGCTCAATCGATCTGCTTAATTAGCCGACAGGTGGCACCATGTTGCATTATTAAGTAAGTAAGTAAGTAAGTAAATGGCTTATATAGCGCCAAGGTCTTTAGAAGAATCAGGGCGCGTAGACGAAGATATTCTAGGCAAGATGATGGGCAGCCGAAAGGGGATGGGCCGACTTAAAAATAAAATGTTTTAGATGACGTATGAAAGTGGGAAGTGACTTAGTTTTACGAATACTGACAGGTAATGAATTCCAAACTCCTGGATCATAAAACCGAAAAGCACGAGATCCAAATGTTAATTTGTGGCGGGGGACTAAGAGCTGATGATAACTGAATGAGCGCAGAGACCTATTAGGTTCATGATGTTGCAGGAGGTCAGAAAGATATGGCATGCGATCAGTGTGCAAAGCTTTGAAGGTCATGGTGGCAAGTTTAAACCGTATACGCCATTCAATAGGAAGCCAGTGGAGCTGTTTGAAAAGTTCATTTGAAGACAGTGGAAATGTACGAGAATGCTGGTACAAGAACGAACAAAGTTTATTTGCCAATGAACAGAGTGAACAGTGACAGGTTACCAGTAAAGGCCAAAGCCCATCAAAGCTGGCCACCAAAAAACAAAAAACGACAGAGTAGCATCACAAAAACGACAAAAAAAGACAACCTGAGCCACTGCATGCTAGATACGTTGAAGACGAGCTGTGTGCTTAAGCGGAGTTCCATACAGAATAGAGTTCAACTGATCAAGGCGAGAAGAAATAAATGCTGATGCGACGGAGGCAGCCATACTATGATATAACGATGGACGAATTTGATACGAATGTGATAAAAGCAGGAGCTTGATAAAGCCTTGACATGAGGGGCCATAGTGAGGTTCGCATCGAGCGTGGTACCAAGGATCTTAACTTTATCTGGCAGTGGGATGACTGCCCCAGCTACATTGACAGATTTCGTTGATCATTCAGTTTGACATGCACGACATTCGTTGGCTGTTTTAAGTAAATTTAGACGGATTGTGATTATGGCGACCGTGGTAGCGTGCGCCTATGAAATGGGTCTAGTGATCAGGGAAGGCGGCACAGGGGCTGTGAAAGGTGAATCATCCCGCTGTCGGCAGCCGTCGGCAGTTTGTCGACAAGTCTTGAGGCATGTTTTATCATATTTGAAACAGTGAATGTGATTTTACTGTTTCTTACCGTGCGACGCTATGCTAGCGCGATAGCCTATGCTGTTGTTGTGTGTGCGTCTGTCTGTCTGTCCGTCCGTCTGTCTGTCACAAGCTGGTATTGTGCCAAGGATCACGGAAACAATGTCATGCGTAGGCCTACCCTGGGTTCTCTCCTGACGCCAAAGTACTCGGCGAAATTCCAATCGCGTCACCCCTAACCGGGCGCCAAATGCAACTTGATTTTTGGCGATTTCGGCGACATTGTTCAGGAGGTCAACTCATTCTCCGCAACGCAGGGTTGCATGCCGGGAAGGCGGCTGGACCATTTACAAAAGTACCGAGAAATCCCTCCAACGCCGACAAATTTTGACCTTCTTTGGTCGTCGAAAAGCTAACAAGCTTTCAGCTTCAGAGGGCTTAACCCTGACTTCTGGATCAGGGGCTCTGCCGCGAGACCCCGCTGGGGGCTTTGCTCCCAGACTCTGGTTATAGGCTCGCGCTCCGCGATTGCCATCCGCCCCACTGCCTCCCCATAGCTACATTCCTGGATCCGCCCTTGGTCAACTTCAGTGTGATGAACTGTGTTGATCGCCAGTTTATCACGTTGAGCGTCCAACTTTGTGTAGGCCTATGTACATTACAATACGATGGGCGTGAAGCAGCGCGTCGCGCGGGTCTGTCTGCGTCAGCTGAAAGTGTATTGTGTCCACGAACGTACGCAAGAACCACGGAGCAACCTGCTTAACTTTGCATATAATATATACGTTTTTCGACTAATAATCGTCTTGCATACAGTTAACTACAGTAACAGTGACTCCGGGTATTATACAATAGGCTATACTAGGACTATACGCTTACGCTCGCGTGAAGAAAGTCTCGCGTTTACGCACCGAAAAGCTGCGGCCTGAATCCATTATTACTACTACTATCACAATAAGGCTATCATAGATATCAGACTTCGCCCGCGGTGTGCAATCCCACCCCCTTTCGCGGCCAATAATAGACTCATTCAACACGTGCAATCAGGCGTCTGCCCGTATCGTGCGCACGCAGCTGCATGGATCAGTCCTATTCGCAATTCATAGGGGTGTTAGACTTGTCGGACATGTTTTCGCCCAAAACTGCCCCTTTTCTTCGGGGATCGTCACCCTCACCTAACACTGTTCCTCATCATCACAAGCGGCATCTCGATCAGTTCAGCTTTTTGTATGGGTCCCAAATGTTATGCTATACAATGCATTATCAATGGGGAAGAAAACTCCCAAAACTGCTCCTTCCCCTTGGGATTTCGTCACCCTGCCAAGGGAGGACCGAGCCACGGCCATAGGCAACATGCACAAAAAAATTGGTAGAGATCGCGCGTGTGGTTCCGGAGATATCATCGCGGACAGACAAACATACACACGCAGACGTACACATCGCAATACTTTGCAACCGCTCCGGCAAGCGAAATAACTAGGTGTATTTCGGCTCCGAATATGACTTATTATATATTTGGACCGGTATACAAGCAATAGGCATATAGCATAGCATAATAGTGGTTCTTCTGCACGCTTGCTGTACTTGAAGTCCTTATTTTTTACCGGCGCGGATATAAAATGTCATCAGTTTTAGTCGAGAAGCGCCATTTTCTACAATAATATGGTAAAAACTGGCCAGTTTACAACCAAGTGTAAGGGCAACAAAGTCATAGCTCTAAAACGGCAAATATCATCTTGCTAGGAGATTGACAGAACCGATGGCTGCCCTTGCAACAGAAGTCACGTTAAAGCGAGATAAGGCATTCTTTGCATATCGTATGTCCTTTGACAAAAGCACTAGCCTAACTGCAGGGTATAAGCTAGCCAGAGACTTCCATCCTCGATGACAAGATATGCCCATGTTACAACATAAAATGCTAGATTCTGTTTCTGTGTAGCTTTTCGAAGCCGGTAGGTGGATAAACCACGGGTCTGCAACGGATGGCCAGTGTGATACCAGACCTACGGTTATCTCCCCGAACCGCTGACTGTTGACCGGTACGAAATTACAGCGCTTGGTGACACAGAGTCGTTTACGCAGCGGCGTCCCAAGGTGAAGTCGAACTGTCCGTTCACGTGTCGATCACAGTTCCGACGCTGGACTCGTTGTGACACCACGTCAGTTATGATGTACGACATCAGCGTTGGTTCTTGTCTCGGTGAGAAGAGTCAACAGCGGATGTAGCAGCACGAGCGTCGACAGCGTGGTCGCCAACAGGAACAGCCAGAAGAACAGCCTGTCGACGATCTCCGCCATCCGCTTCCAGTCCTTGGAGTAGTCCGGAGGTCCCGCCGACGGCGGCGGATCTTTGAGCGGTTCCACGTAGAGCCCGGCGCTGCGAGCGGCCGATCGTCGCGGCGGGACGCGGTCGCGCGCCGGCGACGACTCGCACTCGTCGGCCGATCCGCCGGTGGCAGGTGCCCCCGGGCGCTCGGTCATCTCGAAGTAGGTCGTCGACGCGGCGTCGTCGTCGTCGAAGTCTACTCGCTGCTGCCGCTCGCGGCCCACGAGCGTCGTGCGCACGAAGAAGTTGAGCCCGGCGCCGTTGTCGCGCAGTCGGGCGCGGTGGCGCTCCGTGTCGTCTTCTCGTTTACTTACTTATGACGTTCATGACGTAGGAACTATGACGTCACGTCCATTTGTCACGGTCACTTTACAACTTGCTTTCTTACATTTACTTACTTATGTGACGTTGATGAGGCGACCGCGGTGGCGCTCCGTGCGGTCTTCTTGCTCCCAAATAATACTTACTTACTTACTTAGTTATGACATCAAACTTATTTATGACGTTCGTGACGTATAAGCTATGACGCTACAGTCACGTCTATTTGTCACAGGCACTTTACGCCTTACTTACTTACTTACTTACGACGTTGATGAGGTGAACGCGGTGGCGCTCCGTGCGGCCTTCTTGCTCCCGGGTGATACTTACTTACTTACTTATGACGTCAAACTTACTTAATACGTTCGTGACCCATGATATGTGACGCTACAGTCACGTCCATTTGTCACAGGCACTTTACGCCTTACTTATTTACTTACTTATGACATGACGTTCGTGACGTGGGAACTATGACGCCATGTGCATTTGTCACGGTCGCTGTACAACTTACTTACTTACTTACGTATAGTATGACGTTGGCGAGGCGGGCGCGGTGGCGCTCCGTGCGGGCGGCGGCGGCGGCCACGTCCTTCGCCTCCTGGTAGGTGCGCGCCGTGTCGCACATGCCCAGTGCCCGGGCGATGAAGATGAGCACGAAGTCTCTCATCCAGGTCGGCACCGGGTGGTCGACCGTGCCGTAGATGTTGAGCACGAGGACCGTGAGAACCATCGACAGAGTCGTGATCACCAGAGTACACGTCAGGTAGATGACTATCGACACGCATGCACACAGCAACTACAACTATAGAAGAAGCCAGCACTCACAAGAGTGCAAAGGCCCACGCACACAACACAACAGCTGTCACAGACTACAACTCGATGGAAAGTACTCCGAGAGAGTATAAATTCCCGCGAAAGCGTTTTTGTCGCCAACACAATGGCAACACTTGCCACACCTACTATTTTGCGGCCGCTAGTTTCGAATGTCCCGACGTAGCTATTTTGTAGACAATCGCCGGTTTACGGAGTTTTTTGACCGTTACTTCCACATCCTTCTACCGATCGTAACGAAACACGAACTTGGTCTTCCCTTTCCCTCTAGGAACCTTCGCGTAAAATTTGGTGCAAGACCTTTGACCATTTGACCCTAAAATAAATGAATTTCCAGCACTCATCGTGGACCATTTGTACCTCGACGTGGGTAACTATAGGGCACTCGGTAGAATTTGTTTTAGAATTTTTATCGGAAGCTGCTAAATAACGTTTCTGCGCATGCGCAATGAAAATATAGCTAAAAATCACCCTAAATGCTGCCAAGTCGTCAAAATGTGAAGCCCATTATAATTATAAAATCGATGGCGCTTATAACGATCCCAGCAACTCGTTGAGGCACCGTTAACAGACTACGTGAATTTGCGCATGCGCAATCAGTTCTATGCCCAGTATCACAGAGCTGGACACTTTTGGCGGATAACTGGATTTATCTTGGTCATAGAGCCATACAAGTTGCAAAGTGAATAGGCAAATCGGGATAACGGATTTCATATATGTGGGGGAAATTTTCCCAGTGCTCACGGGTCACGTGATACGGCGCATGCGCAGTCGCTGAAACGCATTCTCAATGGTGGTGTATGGCAGACATCACAACTATTAATATTATTAAGAACCGATAGACGTAGGATCTTCAAACTTGGTGGAGGTATTGACCACGTGATCCGCCACCTACGAAGACTGTTCAGGGTCAAAAGGTCAAAGGTCAAGCTCACAAGGTCACATAACGTATCAGCAGCAACAATAGCCGTAACTCGGCGACGGATAATCGTATCCATTTCAAACTTGGTGGCAATTATCGTCGTGGGTGGCTAATCACATGGCACGCTTTTTAAGTCAGTAGGTAAACAAACCGGAAGTAGAAATGTGGCGGACTTTTAGCTTTTCCGATGAAAACATCAACGGAAAACGTCCTGATATCGCCAAAATTTCGATACATATAAGGACATCGGGGTCAAGGAATCGAATGCTGATGTCAGCATTTTACCGGAAGCTCCTATGTAGACGTTTCTGCGCATGCGCAGTGAGAACAGCTAAAAATCGCCACAAACATTGATAAACCTCCTGAATTTAATAACTTCGTGCGAAATCCTGGACACTGCTGACAATCATGTTTGTATTTTGAAACATATTCACGGGTCTTGTGATTTTGTGCATGAGCAAACAACTGTATAACGCTCTTTAGATTAGCAAATAACTAAAACTGCAAATATTAATGTCGAAAGCTTCACAGTTGGCTTACAACGACTTGTAAGGACGAAAGTTGCTACGTCGCACAACTAAAACAGCAAAACTCAAAAAGGTGATATTAATTGTCAGCACATTGACTCTATGGCGATGTGCTGCTAAGTAATATCATCTCTTTGATTTTTTTAAAGTTTTTGACATTAATTTAGCTTTAAGGCCCGTTGACATCTCCGCACTATAACCACATTATACAAAAGCGTCTATTAGTATACTGTGCTACAACTGGCAGTTTCATTCGCAATTGTGAAGACGTCCAGTTCAGTCCTGGTCCGTTCTATTGCGGCGATGTGAACCGGCCCTTAGTTTTACGGTTAGTCTAGACAGTGCTGGTCGTATTCGAGTCGGTGGCGATAAATTCGGATTCGCTTGCTCGCTGTTTCTGTCCCGACATAGCCGTACTTCGCGGGTATCAGGTTCAGCAGTATGGTCCGGCCTAGATACACCGCTAGGAGTTACGCATTAAAAAATTCCCCAGCACTCAGTATACCAATACTTACTGCTCATGTGCTTTTTTCATTCAGCGAATTTTGTTCGATCAGTTTTTAAACCGCATATATGAGTCTTTGAGCAAAATACTTCGGATTCCATATGCCAGACATCCTACCAACGCTATCGTCAGGCATACCACCGGCTGTTGTCCAGTGTCGCCATCTTATTCAAGAGAGACGGCTCCGCTTCTTTGGGCATGTGGCACGTGCTGACTTTCAGCAGGATCACCGTCGGGTTATTGAGGCGTCGCTGCGACCGCCCAGTCATTGGATGAGGCCTTGCGGACGCCCGCGTGGGTAGGTGTAATGAGTACTGGTGATGGTGTCGACCACCGCTATATAGAAGAAACAGCGAATTATGCGTAGTACCAGGACTGTCAACACACTGATCTAGTCGGTTAAAGCCGCTGACTGCTATAACTCAGCTGGCCATTCGGCCGACGTCGGTCATAATTTCGTGCTGGCTTAATTGGGTCTAAGACCGATGTTACACCTGCAATTTTATCGCGCGATTTTGTCGCGCAACTTCATCGCGCGACAAAGTTGCAGTATGCAACTGCGCATGTCGCACACTGCAACTTTGTCGCATAGACAAGAACTGACCAATCACCGTTCACCGTATTTTCGCGACAAAGTTGTTCAGAATAGAGCGCTACTCTACATTTGCCTACATTTAGGTTTAATCCTACGGAATGGCAGTAAATGCGGTGTTATTTTCGGACACAACTAGTCGACAACGCAACCCTGCATCTGCCCAGGCACTCGCTTAGCCAAGGCGACAGACAGGGCCAAGCTTTTCAGCCAGGTCATTAACTTTGACATGGCAAAGTAACGTAAAGCAAAGTAAGCAGTGTATAGCAGTTAGCACCAACTAAGCTCTTCACCGCTACGGGAAACTCGCATGCCATATGGGATCACACAGTGTTATCTGCCACCCGACAAAGGTGAGAATCTCGCCTTTACCCTCTGCCGAAGCAGGCACTCGATTTAGCTACCACGGAGGGATGCAAGGCCGAGTTGACCTATGCCATGTGAAAGCGGACCGGCTGGGAATTGAATCCGCGACCTGTCAATCGCAAGTCCAACGTCCTACCGCAGAGCCACTACGCATCACGGCGCGGTTACGCCGGTTAGTACTTGGATGGGGGTCTGGTGTAGCGCCGCCGCCGCTGACTGTGCGTAACCTTTTTCTTCTTCTTCTTCTTCTTCTTCTCCTCCTTTGGGGCCATTCATTAATTACGTCACGCTTGAGGGAGGAGGCAGGGGGTCCGACTACCGTGGCAGTTTGTGACAGGGAGGGGAAGGGGCTGGTTGATGCGTACG
>Ga0209780_1005176_pt1 | contig 10240 bp, 6 predicted proteins | sample WorMetexBAHAMAS2_FD_187384 | JGI IMG/M metagenome (GOLD analysis project Ga0209780, IMG submission 187384) | Marine gutless worms symbiont microbial communities from Max Planck institute for Marine Microbiology, Germany - Inanidrilus exumae... | ecosystem: Host-associated > Annelida > Digestive... | reverse complement strand
CTTTCCGCCAGGCCTGCGGTTACCTTCCCAGCCGAAGAGCGTCACCGCCCATCGGCCGGTACCAAATTATACTGCTTGGTGACAGAGGCACATGCGTGTGAGCAGCTTGCCCAGGGCTGTTACTTGGAAGCGGACAGGCCTAGATTCGAACCTGCGACCTTTTGGATTGCGAGCGAATGCTCTACCGTTAAGCCACACAGGCCACTGTAGGTCATTGCGAAGGTTTATGGTCATAGGTCAATATTCACGACTAAATTCCTAGGACGTAATTTAAGAAAGGCCTACCAGCAACGAAATTAATCCATCTAAATTGAATTACAGAAGACGCACATTGACCGAGGCCCTATACAACACAACGATATCGTGTCTACATAATATCCGCATTGCGCTCGAAATCTCAATTACTTTGCACTCACATGCAGCAGATTTATTAACCATACTAACGAATAATACAGCTATGCCGAGTGCTCAACTGCAAAACCTAGTCCAGAAATTTTTCTTGCTCAATGACTTTGTTCATACAACAGCACGTAAGTCTATAATGTAAAGTTTAATTATTAAATTTACACACTAATTATCACCAATAATTTCTGCTATACAAATTACAACCAGTTTAAATAAGTTGGAGTATCAAAGACATTTTTGCACCAGCTGGGATGCAAATGTATAATACGATACTGACAACAACAACAATTTACGTGTATGGGCCTTAACAGTTGAACGAGTAATCGGGCAATATTACACGGACGGCACATTCCTATAAATGTGAAGCAGTAATTTAAGAAACCTTAATAAATGGCTGTAACGACAAGTTGAAGTGAAAGAAATAAGCCACAAAAACGACTGGCTTTAGACTTAGCTGAGCGCAAGGAATACGACCACATTTAATGATCAAAATATGTTATGTTCACAACAAAGTAAGTAAAAATTAATATGTACATGACGAACGTGTTAACAATGAAAGTACAGTCAAGCAATACTTATGCTTCAAATCTATGAACACAGCACTAAGGCAAACAGTACTTCTTCCAGTTTTTACATAATGGCCTTTGCCATAGATATTCCAGGCTGGGCATTTGGCTGCAGCAGGATTTTTACAGATCATATTCCCTTTTTGTCCCCAACCAACAGTTTCAAGGAACTGAAGAGAGTTACTACAGCAAACATAATAACAGAAATAAACACAATGATAAGCTTATAAACATCACCGCATTTGCAGTTACGTAACTAGTCTGTGTGAAGTTAGATTATACATCATAAATAGCAGAGAATACTCTGATGAAAATAATGATATTGTGGAGAGAATCCAAATAACCTGCAGACAATCATCATAGCTTTGACGCCGTCTAATACAGGGGAGGGGTGCAAACATTTAAAAATGGCAAAATCTTCCTCACGTTTCCACTGCTTCAACTTCAACACCATTAAACCAAGACACAGCCACCTCATTTGTTGTTGTAGTTGTTACCGTGTTCACTACGAGCCATGTGACATCAACCATTGCACAGCTGCATTGTCAGCCAAGTGAAGATGCGGTAGGCCATCCTCCAGCTTGGTCTGTGGTCAGCTGTTGACGATATGAAACACTGACGTTTGCCACATTGACACTTGTCACTAGTTGCAAGGCCTCACTTTGTGTGGCAGAATGCACAGTGACCTTGGTTAGTCCGAAAATGGTTTATTTTTAACCGGCATCATCGTGGCAGAGTGAATCCTGGTTGCCGGATAGTGCGGTCATCCACAATGGAAGAGTTGACCACCTAGGCCGACTTCCAGTCATCATGTCATTGACTGGTGACGTCTATGGGATGAGTGTCTGTCCAGAGTGGTCTGTGTGACGGCAGACAGTTAACTGCAGGAAGAAGAGAACAGTTGTGTAACGGCCAATCTTCAGGTAAGTTAGTAGGTTAGTCTTCTCAATCAGCCTGTCCATTGTCCATTAGTTGCCAGTTACACATACAAACATGGAAATGATAATAGGCAGCAGCAACTGGCAAATAATGGACATATAAACCAAACAATGATGTCAACATTCTAATTACTCAACTTATTAATCATTACAACCCTCAGCACGATTAAAAACAAATGAAAATACAAAAAATGCTGGAATGCTTAGAACATAAACGTGTTTTCTGTTTGTTAACTATTCATATCATTTTCACACAAAATCGGTAGTCAGCAATATTTGGGTCAAATACTGCACCTTCTGGGGGAAATAAAAAATACGTACTTATCGTCTATAGTGCTTATTTTCGGGTTGCAGCATTACTCTAAATTTCATACATTCTACTATTCTACACTACCACTGCTAGGCTGTTAATCTTTGATACAACTGGCACAGAAACTAAGTCAGCAATATTTGGTGAACTATACCACTGTTTGTCTTGGGACCTCCGAGAAAGACTGGATGAGAAGGTATTAACGAGGACATGAGAACGTTTGGTCCATCTGGAAATGATACACAGGTCTGATACAAGTGGAGGAAGAATATCCACCAGATAACCCAGGTTTACCTATAAAATCACTCCCAAACCTTTTTTTCTTACGCCTCGTACACTAGGCTGGCCTAGAGGTCAGGTATGCGCTCGCCTTGAGGTCCAGTTTATTTGTACTCATCATACTCCAGCAGCAGGTAGTCCTGGAGTGGGACAGGCAACGGCAACGATGGTACGGAACGAATACGGAATGGACCTAGACAATTACGAACCACGACGCGACAGTGGTGTTGGAGTGTGCGCGGCGACAACGCAATGTTCTGGTACCAACGACATCGTCTCAAGTATGCACCGTGCTGCCACTGGGCATTTGCCGCCACATCGATGGGTGGCATCACCCGAGGTGCGGCAGTGTTCTCCAGGCTGATTCCGAGCTGCTCCAGAGTGGGCAGCCGGGCTATGGTTTTGATAATTGCTCGAAGGATTATACAGTCGGTGGTGATGCGGGTCAGTTCCTGCTCTAGGAGGGACATGCCACGCAGCTGCCGACACGTACGGCGGTTTTTGAGAATGGAGAATGATGCACCATATGCTATGAGGAATGCAGCAAGGAATGGACGACGAAACTGATGCAGACCGTTGAAAGCAACGTACTCCAATGGTGTTACACCTGCATTCAACAACAAGCTCACATAACTCACGTCATTCTGGCACAATGTGTTCCAGCAAGTAACAGAGTCATTATCAGAGCCTATCAACACATACATCTGCAAAAAGCTGAATGTGCCTCACTAACCGATAACAACTCTGACAAAATCTAGTTTACTGTTATATTTTATATAGCTCAATCAGTTATTTTTCTAAAAACATAAAATTCTCCATTAACCCAACAGCATTTAATTTTGTAACATCTTTAAAATAGCCACTTAACACCACAATACTTAGTATTTTGTAATTTCTGCTTTCTGCAGCAATGATCGGTAACGTGACTAGTCTTCAATACTGTGCAGAATATTACTGCGGTATTTTACCGATACTGATGGTATGGACTATTGAGACAGTAGAAGAAACACTAACAAGAGGAACTCGATAGCATCTTCTACCTAATCCAAATGTGCCAGATGCTGTCACTGAGGGGATACAGGCAGTAAAACTTGCTGCAAAGAAATCCCCAGTTCTTAACTGAAGGTGCCGGCTAACATAAGTCAACCTAAATTTACTCACTCACTCACTCTCACCTAAATAATGGCCGTAAAACTGTTCTTGTTGTTGACGTGTTTTGCCAACATTATTTTTCAGCAATTCCATTCATTTTTACTCATTCATTTTTCAGTATTAAATTAAACTACTACTGAACATTTAGTATTACATGTAATAATAATAATAATAACAGGAGCATCGCTGACCGTCACATGAACTCAACGCTGATTTAGGCAGATTTAGCCTAATAGTGCCTCAGCCGTGACAGCTAGCGAAAAAAGTCGCCATCTACCCCATCTGAATTCAACTGCTTACTGCCAAAGTGCAACTAAAATCAATTCAAATCTGTCATTAACACAAACTTCTGGGAAAATGTTAATAAAAAAAATTTGTGCTCAATACCATGCGTATTGCATATAAATAGCAAAATTAAATAAAAATGTGCCAACTTGTTAAAAGTAAAATTCAGCATAGCATTTTTTGCATACCTATAGTCTTGAAAACCTCGTTATTTAAAGTCAGTAAATATTAAAATTCCGCATATAACGTCAAAACTTTTATCGCTCGTTACTCTCGCTAGAGTAGGGTCTATAGTCCCTTCTGGCATTTTCCTCTGTTGAATTATGCATACCTGTACGCCACAGGCATCAGCCGCTGCTGGTCTGGCCGTTAAGCCCAGTCCACACCAGCAACAATGTCGAAGCAACATTCGACGTCGTTGCCAAAAAAAAACGAAAACACTGTCGAACGAGTTCATCTTAAAATTTCTTCCTATCGACAATAAGTTCCAGTGAAGTTTTACTGTAGTGCATTTTAGCTGGTTATACAAGAAAACAAATATCAGATGAGCACAGTATACATGGTTAAATGTGACACTTAAATCAGCATATCAACCTCCTACATGTTATCATTTGTTATGCATGTTTAAGTGTCACATTTTCTTGATATCTGCTCTCGACCAGTCTTATATGATAATGAAAATTAATTACGTGACACTGCATTACACTGGCACCTAGTGACATATGTTAGATGTAGTGCGCTTTATAAATGTACTTACTTACTTACTTACGTACACTGTAAAACAATAACTACAAAGTCCTCAACTGTGGTCACACAAATCATTTTAGCAACATTTTTCATCCTATGAAAATAAAAAAATTCCCTTTCCTTTTTTGGGTGGCTGCTGGACAAAAAGGTGGCCAGGGTTGAGGTTAATATATCGCTGGCCTTCCTTCACTGGATAGGGATAGCTCTCCACCCCTGATCTTTCGTCTCTGATATAGCCATAATTGTGCTGAAAGGGACGTTAAACTCTAACTCCTCCTATGATCATTAACTTTGACCTGTGACCTCTAAGCCTGACTTCGTGTCGAAGTGAACCAGCATGCTACATATCCAGGTCAAAGGCCATTCTGTTCATAAGTTATTGTCCGAATACAGGCAGACACACACAAACACACTGGATCGCTTGCTCTACCAGGACCACTAAAGTGGTCGGAAATGAAGACTGAAAATAGCGGAGAATACCATGAGCATCAGGCAAATTGATATCGGTGTTATAACCGTTCTTCACCAGACAATGAACAATCTCATCACTGGTGAATGGATGAGCTCCGCTCCTGGTCTCCAGGGCAACATGCAGCGGAGATAAACCTTGTTTGTTCTTGCAGTTCACATCTGAGCCATGAGACAGCAGCGCGGACACGGCTCGCGGTAGACTGCGTTCAACGCACTGATGCAATGGAGTGTCCTCTATGCACAAAATACACGGTGGCTTAATAGAGACTACACTTTTTTAAATGCACCTGGGGCCGGATCTACAAAAAACGTAGGACAAATTTAGGATAAACTTAGGAGAAAGTGTGAATTATAAAAATCTTAAGAAAAATTTAATACAAAATACACGGTGGTTTAATATATAAACTACACATTTTTAATACACCAGGTCGATGCAACCATTAAAGAAAAACTAAACGGTTTTCATCACACTGTTTAGACAACTCATAGACTAAAGAATCAAGTGACATTTTAATGCAGTGGTTAAATGTTCTTTGTACATAAGCTAAATCTTATTATATATCCACAATATGTTATTTCTAAGAGAACAGTTATTGTTAATTACTTCCTATTGTTACTTCTGGTACAATAGTAAGGCATCCATCCTGTCTGGGTGAAAACTTGTTAAGTGCTGTCTGAGAGGCAGGCAGAGAAAGCAAAAGTATGCCACATCACTGGATTACATACGCCAAACCAATATGCAAATACAATCTTAACAAAACTGAAAAATTATAGCTAAGTAGAAATTGCACAAAAACTATAAAACATGTGAAACGTATAACTGTAGTGTTTCAAAATTATTCAACAACAACAGCCTAATCATAAATTAAATGAGTCAATCATAGACAGTAGACTTTGCTGCCAGTGCAAACTTTTATGCCATTATATGACATGATTATGATGTCCCCGAACAATGTGTAGTGATAGATGTTTGTGCCTACTGGCCAACTTATCACCCCTCGCTGTGGCAAATGCACTCGTCCGATGCGGGCAAGATGAAGAATGCATAATGCCTGTGGTGGACGAGTGTATTTGCTGCCACAAGGGGTGACAAGCTGGCTGGTAATCCACAAAACCATAAGTACATGATGTACTGCACTGTTATCAGACAAAGACCAAGTCACGGCCATAGTTAACATGTACAGTAAAGTTTGTGAAATTTAGACACACGATGTTCAAGATATGCAGACGACAGACAAACTGACAGACACCTGGACATACAGATACTGATCGTGATACTTTGCACCTACACAAGTAATAATACTCAAAAAATATCATGCGAAAAATAGCTTATCAGCAGAACGTAACAGCATGCACACCGGTGTCTTTAACAGGTAGAGAGAGAATAGTTTTGCCGTAAGCATTGTTGAGATGAACAAGCACTGCTTCTTCGTGACCCATCTCAGCTGCCAGGTACATACTAGTACGACCCTGACTGTCTACTGCATTGTAGTCGGCACCATTCAGCATGAGCTCAAGTATGCAGGACAAGTGATTGTTCTTCGCTGCCAGATGCAGGGGTCTTGTGTCGGCAACATAAGGATATACTGCCACACGCATGCACAAATAGAAGCAGTATTAAGTCCACAAATGAGTCATTCTGCCACCAATTCTGTAAGCAGTATTACTCAAAACGTTGCCGATGTACTTTGATAAAAATTCCGAGAAGGCTATGCCTTGGCAAATGAACAGTAATCCATATCTGGATGCAGACTGAATCTAGTGCTATTTTAGTTACATATTTTTTTCTAGTTGTAGTTTTAGTCGTCTTTATGGCAAATTTTCTAGTTTTAATTTAGTTACAGTTTCTACCGTGCGATGCTATGCTAGCGCAGTATTATCATGTTGTCATATGTCAATCCGTCCGTCTGTCACATGCCGGTAACTTAGGATCACACAACCAATGCCATACAATAGCCCAGGGACTATGGTTTTCTGGTGCCAAAGATACTGGCAAAATTCCAACGGGTACGCCAAAAAGAAGTGAGGTAGGAAGGATAAAAGTGGCGATTTTCGACCAACATCTCCTTATATCTCAGAAATGGTGCAAGATAGGGACAGTTACTACGGAAGCATGTGCTCTATCAAACGTTGATATTTCCAGTGACCTTGGGTGACCCCTAACTACCCCAAATCACACCATTATCGACATTTTATATCGCATTTCAGATCCAAGTTACAACTGTTGCAAAAACCACTTGATGTTCTAGGTACGTTTACGGTGAGACAACGGCAATGACCGTGCTGGGCCATCTTGATTCTCATGGCTGACTGCTGCAAGACTTGCAATTGCTATCAGTACCCCTCTCACAGATAACATGGCTAATAAGTCTGATACAGAACGGAACGTTGCTCGTCTTGTCGATAAACTGCCACGATCATCATGCTTGGGTATTGCGTCTGCTGCCTCTTGTCCCCGCCACCAGTATACTCTCTTTTCTAGAGTCTAGACACGGCGGAGACACGGTGGTGTCTATGTAATCTCCTGTGGGTGGCAGCGTTGTGTTGCACGAGTGGTTGGGGCGGCACCTGAATGGACAGTAATTAGCTAACGATCGTCGCATGCCCACGGCTGTTTGGAAGCCTTGGACTATGCCCAAGTTTCATCTATCTGTTTGATCATCCTAATGCATTCATTACATACGTGCACCATCTCTGCTTCACATATGCCGTGCCGACTAAGGAGTGTGTGGTTACTGCCGAGTGACGCCAGCTTTGTCGCCCAGTCAAGCAATTTGTGTCAGTAAACAACTTTGTATTGGGTTGCAGAGAAAAGCCAAACTAAAGTTTTCCCACGATTTTCCCCTCAAAGTTAAGGGGTGCATATTATACAAGTGTGCATATTATATTTAAATTTTTATGGTAGTTGACAACTTACAAATGCTTTAGTGTTTCAATTTAATTCCGTCTGATACTTTTCAGTTGTAGTTAATAGTACTTTACAACTTTATTTTTCAGTTATGCCTATAATAATTAATATTTATAATTAATGTAAAATAAGACTGATCTAAAAAAAAATAAAAATGCACCTTACTGACATACACCAGGTAGCAACTATATGAAGGTCGGAACTTATCAGTTCCTTCCAGTTATAATTAACTTGCTATTGCATGAGACTTGTTTCTTCACTGAAATGTGGTAATGGACTATGAAAATGGGTTTTCTACATATTTCATTAGTTCATGTAATGCTGCAAATATTTTGCCTCTTTATACTTTAATTTTTACTGTGGAACTCAACAGTCATGGTCGCCAACAACAATAATACTACTACTACAACTACAATTGCAATTAAACATACGTTACCTGTAGTAGTAACCCACTGAGGTCGTTTCTCAGCAGTGCCAACATTACAAGCAGCTCCAGCATCAAGCAATACTCGCAGGCAGCTAATACGTCCATTTTCAGCAGCAAGATGCAATGGAGATACTCCGTACGTGTCCAACACATCAACGTCAGCTGTTTAAATGCACATTAAGCACAGAGCTTCAGCTACACTGACATTCTGTAAAGAACTTGACAGATATGCATGGAAGTACACGTAAAAAGTGCAGTACAAACATTATATTGTAGCCAAATTTTGATCCACAATCTGTCAACTTTATTCAATTGATTTCTGATTACAGTCAGCCAACATACTAATGCAGTGCAACCCGCACAAAATAAAAGCTATGTTCAATGACAACTTCCAGGCAGCAAGAAGGCACATACAACGTGCAGGCTGCTATGCAGGTGTGAACATTTGCCAGCTACTGTCAGTGCATGTGCATCACTGCTCTACGCACTGAGAGTGCTTTGAGCACATGGAATGCCCGAAACTGCACTTCAGACGGTTGACCAGGCTACTGTCATGGCTAAGGTGCTCTACGCCACCAGTGCCTGGTGGGGTTTCGCGTCTGCATCTGATAGACAGAGGATTGAAGCCTTCGTTGGTCGTGCCAAGAGATGTGGACTCTGTCATGCCGATCAACCACCAGTAGTCGAGGTCTCGAGGACGCTGATGACAAACTGTTTCAGTCTGTGCTACATAATCCTGAACGTACACTATACCAACTGTTGCCACATAGTAGACATGACATTACCTACTCGCTGCGACATGATCTCACGCTAAGTCGTGTATCGCAGTGCACATATGACTAATTTCATTGTTAGGCAACTATTCAAAGACAGCTATTGATTACTTGTTATAATTACTTTCATATGTGTTCAAGTTGTGTCCCAACGGCTTTCTTAATAAAGTAATATTGTACTGTATTGTATCATTCGTCGAATAAAAGTGAGATATTTGTCAATACGTGAACTTTTTAGGTAGTACGCATGCTTTAGAGGCATGTGTAGGATGCCACAATCATTATCATTACACAAACACAACACCTCACGATAGATCAAAGACTCCAGTTCTGACGCAAAACAACTCGGTGAAATTCCAATGAGAACACCACCAAAGCCCAACTGGGGCTCCAAATACACATAAGGTAAGAAAACTGTGACATTCAACAACTTGATCACATAAACGATACATTAGAGACACACAGTCTCTATAAAAGAGAAATAGGAAGTCATATGTGTGCTATCGAATAGTGACACTGATAATGATCATTACTAACCATAACCCTAACCTTGTTAACCATACTTACTCATCTAACCTCAGCTCATTTATCCGTTGTAACAGCCGCAAACCCGCACGCCCACATTTTACCAAACGACCCTTCGGCGAAGTTGGTAAAGGTAAAGGTAGAGTTCTCCCATACTCGTTACCGAGCGTTGGGCCCGGAGCTGATTCCGGTGTACAGGCAGCAGGTGACTTGAAGCCATACATACATACATACATACTTTTATTTATACTTAGTTATTTGTATAGCGCATATAAATTCAAAATAGTCACTATGAGCTTCGGTCGCCAAACAAGTAAGTTTTCAGAGATTGTTTGAAAGTGTCAAATGACAGTCCCGGCCGTCGTAGTCTTGGTGGAAGGTCGTTCCACAGACGGGGACCGGCGACTGAGAAGCTTCTGTCACCCAGTTTGCTGTGTGTGCGCGGTACTAGCAG
>Ga0209780_1005175_pt1 | contig 10241 bp, 4 predicted proteins | sample WorMetexBAHAMAS2_FD_187384 | JGI IMG/M metagenome (GOLD analysis project Ga0209780, IMG submission 187384) | Marine gutless worms symbiont microbial communities from Max Planck institute for Marine Microbiology, Germany - Inanidrilus exumae... | ecosystem: Host-associated > Annelida > Digestive... | reverse complement strand
TTTGCACTCTTGTGAGTACTGGCTTCTTCTAGTTACTTACATTGGTTATTGGTTGAGTTGGATCAAATTAACTTTGATACATAGTTGGTTGGGTCCAGCGCCTTGTCGGTCGGGTTGTGAAAAGCAACATTTCTGACCACCCATGAAAGGTGATCGTACCAATCGTTGTATTATCCGTCGTCTGACAGATGCTGGTGAAACTGCTGTCGCAATATTATTCACCACAGGTGACGTGAACTATCGATGTCGCACCACTGAGAATCAGATGGACGGATTAACGTTCACTTCGCGTTGCAGCCGCTGTGTGCGCCAAAATCCACACGTTATAGCAAGATCAAAAGCAAAACAGAAGAATCCAGGGAGAAGGGATGTACATCCATCACCATCAGCCAGTCTTTGTTACGTTATCACTTTCGTTTCCTACCCTTTCTATCTCTCTCTTGCTCTATTTCAAACAGCATATCCCCACCAGCAAATCCTGAATCCGATTGTGGGGAACTTCGTCCCACATACCACCTACCGGGGTTTTGCCCCTGGGTCCCACTGGGGGACTTCCGTCCCCAGACCTCTTACTTTCGACCGCAGCACAAAAATATATAATCTAGCACTGGCTGTGGAAAGCGAGTTTCTGTGCGACCGTGAGAGTGACGTGATATAGCTATGTAGCAGCCGAAAGATTAGTTCACACCAGCTGCGGTGCATTGCGTGATTGCGTTGCGGCAATGGCGCATTAGTCAAATACATGGAATCCAGTAGGAGTGTTCACACGGGACGCGTTGCCTTGCGCTGCGACATGTTGCGTCGTTTTTGCCGCAACATACCGCAATTGTCGGTGCAACCGGTTGCGCCGACAGTTGTATCGTGTAAACACCGTGTTAGATTTCATTAAGAACATTCAGACAGCTGTTAAGCCTATCAAGAGGGCCTATGGTGTATGACACAGTAAGCCTAAACGCATATAGCTATAGATGCATGCAGCAATTGGCGGTTTACGCTGAATACATAGGTTGAAGTGACGTTATTTCTTCATTCCGGCTGTTCTGGCTGCCATGATGTAGGGCAAGGAAATGTAAACGTTTTGCCACACTTACAGTCAAATCGCCACTCTGGCACGGGCACTAGGCTTTTCTTAAACCTAACGATTCAGTTTTATTGAAGTAACATGATAAATCTTTACATGCAGTTAACTTCACATTTCGCAAAGTACGACATCATGCCGTACAACATGGAGATCGTATCGTTACGAAATATTGATGTGACGTTACTTCACCCAGGCTATGTTTATGCAGCAAAATTAGTTACTGCAAAAATTACACGACATTCCCAAGTGTCAGAATGCTTTATCGGTTTTATTACAGAAATTCAGATCAGAGCTTCAGAGTTTTTGTTGTAATTCACGGCGAAAGATGTGAATAAAAATCCGTTTTTTTGAGATTTCGCTTCGTGTTCAGAAAGCATCGGCGAATGAAGATTCTGCAACAGACAGGAGCAGATCGATCGTTAGTGAGAGACGAAGATTAGATCGGATTTTATCGGAATTTCTAGCAGTCACGCGTCCACTATGCCGGCGACTGGTCGTTCGGGATCTGAATGAAGTCCAGTAAAGGATTATCCAGTGGACACGTTACGTGCCATTTCGTCCGAGATAAGCGCGAGCGCGAGCCGCGAGTGCGAAGTTGTAAATATCGCTGTTGAGAAGCGCCGCTGCGCAGCCTGCGCCCAGCGATCAGTGCATGAGTCGTAATGTCAATGTGAGTTGCAGCACGACGACTATAACTTCAGCGACCGCGGTCGACTCGGGCTTCGTAAACAAGCGAAGAAATTGAACGGTCAGCGTCGGCGGCGGGAACAGGCGCCGAAGTGATCGTACGGGCGGGAAGAGAGGGAGAGAACGACAGCGTGAGCGACATCGTTGATTGACGGGTGACTAGCGACGGTCGCATCTGTATCGACTGCACAATGTCATGCGGCTCGACCGTCTCATGGTGGAAATGAAAACGAATGTGGCATTGTGCGACCATTCGACGGGATTTCTGCCACGCACGTCCGTGGGCGGATTTTTCATCGCGTCTCCGACTCGCGATCGAGTTGTCATTAACGCTAGCTAGCACGCAGACACATCAGTCGGCAGACTTTTCTGTACAGTCTCGCGAGACACATCACCGACACTCCTACAGTATACATTTACATCGGCTGTTGCGTGTCGCGGCTTCAGTTGTGGTTTATCTTGACTTCGTTCTGTCTATCCAATCGTCAACTGCGCGATAGTTTAACGTCCCCATTCAGCACAAATATGGCTATATCAGAGACAAAAGGTCAGGGGTGGACCGTGGAGAGCTATCCCTACCCAGTAGGCCCGTACGGCATCTATGGACAGTCGTTCGCCAGCGTGAAAGGCTATGCATTATTCTGGCGTTTACGTTGTTCATAAACTCAGCTGCAGGATCATCATTCAAGCTGTCTAATCTCATCCTGCATTAATCCCGTCTGAAGAAATTAACAGAATGGTCCCATTGAGTCGACTAATCACTAATGGCAAAATTGGCAAGTCATTCGGGTGGCAACACTGACTCAATGTAACCCAGCAGGTCACGTGCTGCACGGACGTGTTAGCGGCGACTGGGCTTGTGAATGGGAAAGGGAAAATTTCGACCCGCCAGAGAAACGTTTATTGTTATTGCACTGCAATAGCATTCAAAGGCAAAGGCAGAGGAGAGTAGGCATACCTGTTATCAATAAAATTTGGTGAACATCGAGTTATCATGGACAAATGACCTTGACCGTGACGTCCCAAGTTAAATGTTGATTATTTATAAACATACCACGTCAAAAATGCGGAAAACACAAAGTATAAGCCTACAAAAGTACAAAACAGTGAAACAAGTGGTGCTAATAATAATTTCTGACCGAAATTTCACTTACCTATACACTAGAACAGTTTCAGACATCTTGAAACTAGGTCGTACTTTGGGCATCTGCGTGTGCAGAAACTGCAGAGCCCACGGCGAGCAACAGCTGATAGGCTAGTGGCGACATCAGTCCTGACGAATAACTTTGAGTCTTACTCGTCACTCCCGCGTTCAAGGTGCTTTCAACGCAATTTAGGTCGTATCGCGCCTTCAATGTAGAACTATTATATTGTAAATATTAAAATTTAACAGGGATTAATTCGTGAAGTAAGATAACTAAAAAAGAAAAATGAAAATGTACTAATAATAGTAAATTTAGATTCAATGAATAACTTGCAATTAGGTAAATTATTCGATTGAAAAAGTTGGATTCGTGTGAGATTTCTTAGGCTATAAATTACAATTGATCATATATCCGTCAACTTTTAAAATAAAATTTAAATTTTGGCAGTATCTGGATATACCACCGTACCCACCCACCTGTTTTCACTGTTGATCTCTCTCTGGTAATTGTATCTTCTATACTCAGTTATGGAAGATGCATTGTCCGTGTGGTTTGTAACAGTAACCGACCAGTGCCCACTCTAATGAGCACAATAATATGCAACTCAAAATTCCTAGGATCAAACCTTTCATATAGGCCCTACCCTTGGCCTTACATGGGGCCTTTCAAGCCACAGTCACTACTTACGGTTTGGAGAATCAAAGATGAACATGTCAAGCCTAAAAAAGGGAAATTTCGTCTATTAACAAGGTATCGCCCTAACGGGACGTAACAGTAAGGCCCGCCGTGCAGTGTCGGCCGCCCGACCGTCCACGCGCCCGGCCGCCGGCGCGCCGACCCTCCACGACAGAGGACGCCGACAGACGACAGACGCGACAGACGACAGAGTGCAAAACAATACTGGACTATTAGGCGGGCCAGTAATAACGCACTTCAGTACCGGGACCGCTGGAAGTGGAAGTATTGTCAAGAGTCTGATAACTTTCAAACGAATCACTTTCAAAAGGAAAATCCAGCAGCATACTGCATGACTATCTGTGGTATTATTTTCAACTTCTGTGTACCAGACGTCGAACAACTGATCACTAGACAATGTTGACACTATTAGTTTTGACGCAGCACATGATTATCAACAAATTTTGTTTTTGAGGCATTCTTTTTCTTACCAAAACTCACATTCGATTATAAAACAACACAATGCATATAATACGCGTTTTATTTGTCTCCCAAAAAATCATGAACTGAATAAACGTAACGCGTGTATTACGAGGCATGTAGAATTAGCCAAGACAAGATCATTTTCAATCCACTCGGTTAAGATTTTACGTCGCACTTGACACAACAAATACGTCATTTCAAAGGCGTTTTTCCAGGCCAATCACACCATGGTACTGAATAAATGAAACCTAACACAACAAAACCAGACATGATAATTACCGTATTTCCTGTAATAGAAGCCCCCGGCTTCTATTGGAACAAATGAAGTCTGACCCCCGGCTTGTATTAGAGACCCGGCTTGTATATGAGACCCTGCTTCTATTAGAGGATATACGGTAAGGATTAAAATAAACATTAAAAATTAGCCCCGTACGGGACTGACGGTCGACTTTTTGCAACGGACGGAACGTTCCAACTTCAAAGTCACGTGACACAAAAAACTAGGCCAAATATCAAAAATCCGGCCCGACCAAATTTAGATACTGTGCCGTAGTTTAAGAATCAGTGGTCAGTTGACAGCTCCCTTTGTAAATGGCGTAAGAGACAGCTTTTGAAAATGGCCGGATTTCCAACTTTGAAGGGCTCGTGACCTTGTCCTTGGATCGGGTCATACTGCATGCCGTCGTGCATCACTCATCGACCTCTACCTACACGCCAATTTTAACTGAAATCGAAGAAACTTTTTGTGGACGGAAGAACGTATGCACATACATACGGACGGACCGACATTAGAGACCGGCTTTATTAGGTCGACTCTGTCGAAGAGTCAAACTAAAAAATCTACAGTTAGATTTCGGCATATTGGAAGACATCCGTCCTGGAAAAGGATTGGACCTATTTATACAGGCCTGGCCAACCTGGGCCTTTCAAATCACTAATTATGGTTTGGAGAACCAAAGATGAACAAGGCAAAAATAACTTCAGAACTTTAAAACGGTGCTGTACAAAGGTCCTTTACCGTTCTCAAGCAAATTCCGCTACTGGAAAAGATAACATACGTGAAAACATGAAGAAATCTATTAATAACACCTTTAAAATTCTATATAAAACAAAGCTGCATAAAAAATAAACAATTATAAGCAGTGTTGCATACTCAAGTCACATTGCAACACTAACCTATACATGTCTACTGTGGTATATCTTCACAGCCCAAACAAAATAAATGTGTACAAACCATCACCAACTCCTATCTACGTTCCCTTATGTGCACGTTCTACCTATTTATGTGTACACTGAGCTACTATGTAGTCACTGGGATGCAGCAGTCACTGTTGACAGATAGGTACAGACAGGTAAGTTGTACCTGACCTGGCACAACATGACGTCGCTGGATGAGAACAATTTGCACTGCAAAACAATAACATTCAGAGAATGCAAGACGCTGACAACTTAAAAAGAGTAAAAGCGCTGTCTCTCAACAGCTTGCCACCCACTCATGACGTAGATGCATAATGTGCAGTGAAGTGAAGTGATATTTAACTAGACGGAAAGTACTCTTAAGAGAGTACAAATCCCCGCGAAAGCGTTTTTGTCACCAACACTCGGCAACACTTGCCACAACTACTATTTTGCGGCCCGCTAGTTCTGAATTTCCCGACGGAGCTATTCTGTAAGCAATCGCCGGTTTTTGTAAACAATCGCCGATTTACGGAGTTTTTTGACCATTACTTCCACATCCCTCCACCAATCATAACAAAACACGAACTTGGTCTTCAAGCTTTTTAGTTATTGTGGTCACAGACACACACACACACAGACAGACAAACCAACGCCGGTGAAAACACATTCCCTCGCTTTCGTGGGGATAACTACAATTTCACAATTCAGTCAGACCGGTATCTTCCACTGAGTGGACTCCAACTGCGTGCATTCCACTACCTCGCTGGTACGATAACTAAGAAGTATGCTGCAGTGTACACAGCAAAGTCATCAATCAATCCTCAATAACAGCATGAAATACGATGCAGCCTTTTGTCAAAATTCTTCAACTACTTGTTGTGTTGTGTTTCTACACGGTAGATTAAGCTGGCCACCTCTCCAGTTTTAAGACATGTTAAACATCTGTAAAACCCTTTAATTTGGCTGCCCTAAAAGTTGACGATTTTGCATGCAAAATTATTTTGGCACCTTTTATTTTGGCGAATTGAAGCCGCACAATTCCAACACACGAGTAATGCCAATTGAAGTTGCTACAGTATCAATATTCACGCCTTTTAATTTCGGGGTTTCGTGAAGCTCGCGAAATAAAGGGCACGCAAACATAAAGGGGTTTACAGTATGTGTTCATATCTAACATGTGGACTTGACAGCATCACTCATGCTGTGTAACAATGACACAGTCCTGAAGCTCAAAATGCACCGCATAAAACACACAAAAACAAAACTGTTTCACGGCCACATTCAAAGTTCATGCGGCTTGCCGGCTGTCATTACAAGCAATCACTTGGAGCAGTATTTCTTACAGGCTGGAAATGCTCTTCACGACGCCAAACCACAAGCAGCAAGCACTGGAGGCATGCACAATACGTACAACCCAACATATACCGACAACAAACTCAGTAAGTAAAACTATTGCTGTTAGCTGTAAAATATATTTACTTGACTAATCTAAAACAACGTTAAAATAACAAGGTGTCGCCCTAACGGGACGTAACCGTACTGGCCCGCCGTACAGTGTCGGCCGCCCGACCGCCCATGCGCCCGGCGCGCCCGCTGGCAGCGTTACAGACGACGACAGACGACAAACACCAAAGACCGTTACTAGTCTATACCCCTACACTATGTGTAGGCGGGCCTGTAGTAATAAACTAATTAAAATACTATAAGTTTTACAGATGACGACCAACAATTCTTAACTCCTGAAGCAAAAACAATCAAATATTTAATGCAAACCTTTTATCAGAACTCAAAGCTCAGAAAACTAGAGAAATGTGCAGTCATATCGACATGCAAACCCACTCACGTCAGGCAAATGTAAGTATTCGTTGCCACTTCATAACCCTGTGACGTTGTCCTTTCACTTCTTGACCTCAGGGTGACAAACAACTAATGTGCAAAAATAATATATGGTCTAACTCAAGGGTTAGGGTTAGGATTTGACCTTCGACGTTTTGACCTCAGGGTCAGTGCATGCCGAGAGCCTACCACGGACTACATGTCTACCAACTTTGATGCTGATAGCTCAAGCCATGTTCCTTTTAGAGCGCAGACAGACAGACAGACGCGACTGGACGCCCTACCCCACGCCAGCGGCTATACAGCCGGCGTGGGTATTAAAACAAAAGCTTTTCTGCTGCTGACAACCAGAAGTTCATTCAAACATCATGAAAACATAACCCCTTGAATGCAAATGCATCTTCCTGTTAGAGCATTACGACAAACAAATAAAACTGTACTGCACCTTCACTGCACATAAAACAATAATCAATCAAAAATAATAGTGATAAATTAACTAATTTATCACTAAAACTCGCATCCACATAAATAACCGAGACAACACCTATAGTTCTGTGATCTAGTATTTGAAACTCAACTACACCAGATCAGCACAGTTTCAGCTGCTAATAGATTTAATTACTTGTTTAAAACAAAAAAAATACACAAACAGCTGTAAGAAACCGATGCTTAACAGTAAACATATATAACTACGACATATTATGCAACACTAATGTCAATGCATACACCTGCTACTAAAGTCTTTGCTACGTCGACCGTCGACAGATTACTACTGCAATGTGATGACGTCTCAGCACAGTCAAGTTTTGGCGACGTTGTCGAAAGTCGTTTTTCTACGTCTACACAGTTCTCCTTGTCTTCGATCCTGTCAGCCGTCGGCTGGTCGACTGGCTGCAGCTGCAGGTCCACTTCACATCGGCATTTCTTGGCCGGCTCACGCAATGACGACACGTCATCACTGTCATCATCCGTCAGTGTCGACGCCAGTGCTCGTCGCTGGCCTGACGGCGAGTCACCGACCGAAGGGATGCGGCAGCGAGGCACTAGCGGCGAAGCACCAGGGACGGGAGATGAGACTGCTGGCGACGGCTTCACGTCCGCATCTTTCAGCCACTTGTGTTGCAAGCACTCGGCAGCCGTCATTCGGTCTCTACATTATCACGTACACCATGTGAGACACTCAGACACTGCAGGCCACATGCAAAATTAATGCGACTGTAGTATAGCGAATATGATGTAATACATTACAATGTGATCACGTAGCCTATTTACGACATCTCAACCTTATGGATCTCACACAGAAAGCAGCTAATATCTGTAATCTGATCAATCTTCATAACATGTACATAAGTTGAAGTGACCTCACAGTAATCTATGGTCAATTGGTCATGATACGAGCTCCATGTTGTAGGGCATGGTGTCATACTAGTTAACTGGTGAAGATATGTCACATCATTTAAATAAAATTGAATCGGTAGGTTTAAGAAAAGCTTAGTGCTAATGCCAGACAAGACATATGACTAAGTTCTGCAAAATGTTTAGATTTTCTTGCCCTACAACATGGTGGCCAGAACAGCAGGCATACATAGGAATGATGAAATTACATCACTGTCAGTCACCCTATCTATATGGCTTTCTTTTTAGTGCGCGATGATAAGCTCTGTGGTAAATGCTGTGCCCTTGTGTTTGTCAACCCATCTGTCTGTCTGTCTGTCACAAGTCAAGAATTCTACTAAAATAAATAAACATGATCATGCAAACAACACCACATGGTAGCCTAGAGAATTTTCTGCTGCCAAAGATCTGTCTGGACAAACGAACAGATGGATAGCTGAAAACATAATGCCTTCACTGACAATATCGGGCAGTAAATGCATTATAAGTGATAATATCTTAGAAAAGGTGCAAGAAAGAGACACAGTTGCAGTGGAAGACTAATAAGAAATCATAAGTTTCAGCTGTTGTTAAGTCAGACAATGTTACAACAAACCACTAGTAGTACCGGTAAGTCATATATTGCCTATCAAATCGCATCATTTCCAATGACCTTGAGTGACCTACTCAAGGTCACTCGGCTATTGCAAGTCTCTCTGAATGAGATTTTTCATACAACTATACAGCAGTTGACAACGTTCAAGTGACATACAATGTCACTCAGTCCCTCTCTGATAGCTGAGCTTCATCTTAATAATCACTTATTGTAACATAAACTTAAGAAGACAGTCCATCACTGCACTGTACAAGTGCAGCCTACAAATCTCGCATCGTTTCCAAATACTATACGAGTATCGAACCTATTAGCATTTAACAATTCTAAAGTAATCTTCATTTAATGATCCAACAAGCCGTACTTCAAAATAATAAACTACATTAAAATAAGCTTACATTTCTATCACTTATGTAAATACCACTCGCAGTAACTCAAGGACAACACAGAAATACATTAGTACTGCAAAACTATATATCTGGCAAACCGCATAAAACTATAATAAGAGGGAACTAACTTTGTGTTTTTAGTCAAAAGTCCACGAATGAAGTCTACGGCATCTGTTGATATGGATGCAAACATGTCATCGGGGAAGTCGAGGTCTACTTGCGAGATGTTCAACATCGTTTCCTGTTTTGAGTTGCCAGCGAACGGCGCACATCCAGTCAGCATGACGTATGCCAACACCCCAACACTCCTGTATTAAACACACCAGGTCTTGGAAATACGTGCAAGCTATGTCTCACTTACAGAGTGACCATTCTGTGACTGAAAGACTGCAGAGTGCAAATTCGACTCCCATCCGACTGGCTGTTCACATCGTGTCTTAGTTACGTTATCTGGTACCAGCCAAACGGCAGGGATGATCTAATATACACTAAACTAAACTAAAACGGATATGTCTGGGAAGATAACTGTGGGCATGTGAGAAGTAACGGCAGTCTAACACTAGGTTTATGAATGTGGCGGTTTGGCATAGTGGTAGCATCGTTGGTCTAGATCAACGCTGAGCCCGGTTAGTACTTGGATGGGTGACCGTGTCCGGGATCGACTCCCGAAGGCGTCACTTTATTTCGGTATGTAACCAACCACCCAGGTCGACTCAGCCTTCTACCCTCCGTGGGACGGTAAAATGAGTACCAGCCAAAGGGCGGTGATGCTCTGCGGC
>Ga0209780_1005174_pt1 | contig 10243 bp, 7 predicted proteins | sample WorMetexBAHAMAS2_FD_187384 | JGI IMG/M metagenome (GOLD analysis project Ga0209780, IMG submission 187384) | Marine gutless worms symbiont microbial communities from Max Planck institute for Marine Microbiology, Germany - Inanidrilus exumae... | ecosystem: Host-associated > Annelida > Digestive... | reverse complement strand
GAGGTAGGTTTTAAGCCGGGAGTGAAAGAGAGAGGGAGTTATAGATGTACAGAGTGGTGAATCAGAAGAGGAAGAAGTGATGGGTGAAGGAATAGGTGAGTAGGAAATGGAAGAACTGGTAACAGAATGAGGTTGACGAAGGGAAAAATGGAGCTGATTCCAGAGACAAGGTGAAGCATAGCGGAAGGAGCGATCAGTTATTTTTAGAGAGAATGGTGAAGGTGGCCACGCAAGAGTAACGGCAGTGCACAGTGTTTAAAGGTCGATCGTTGACACTTCGGCCTATTTCGACGCAGCGAAGCAACGACCACTCCGCGCATCTCTTTGCTGGCGTCATTCCAAGGCTAAAAGGACTAAGGTTTTACGTGCACCCGACACAAAATAGGTCATTTCGGAGACGTTCTTCCCAGCCAATCTCTTGGCTTGATACCGAAAAACGAAAACAAACACAACAAAAGCAAACATGCATTCGTAACAAAATATACTACAACATAAAATTAACACAAAAACTAAAGTCATGTTTGATCTCCTCCTACGACCTTCGGCCTGGAAACGCAACGGGTGTATTCTGCAAGGAGTGGATAGATACGTCAGGAAGTAAACCAGTAAGGATTTAAATAAGAAAGAAAGAAAGCATAAGGACAATAAGCCTGGCTTGTCCTACCTATTATTGTTATATTACATTGCATATATTGTCATTTTTGGCAGATAAACGTAAACGTGAACATGAACAACAACTAATACAACTATGCATGTTACCGTATATAGCCTCTACTAACTCAATGCGATCTCAGCGTTCACCACGATACGGCGTGTAAAATTGTAACGGTCGTTGTACAGAGCAGCATGCAGCCTATTTACAGGCCACAGTATTCTATACGGCCGCTAACGCACAATGCGTATAGCCATTCAGACATTGCCATTCGCAGTCTCATTATTTGCCACAGCTTAGCCTATAGCTGTATGGTGACAAGAGGCAACAGGCCCACGAGTTCTAATGAATGTAGCCTACACCATGGGCCATGAAAACGTGTCACTTTATTTTTCACTATAACTCCCGTATTTCTTGGTGGATTTTCACACTTTATGTACCAACGGAAACAGGAGTGGATATAGGCCCCCTAATCTCTACAGAACAGGCATAAAATTTACAACTTAATCTTAACGGTGTCTTGATTGCGGTAGTGATAGCCTATCTGCAGTTCCCGACAGATTTCAGCAGTGCGTTCAATCGAACTGCTTATGCGCAACTTTCGCAGAAAGTCGTCTACTGTTTGTCTTCTCAATTTTTGTGAGGGTAGAAAATCTTCTAGATTTCCGCAGGTTTTGGTCAAAATTTTATCTTCAGAACTCAACATATTCCCATATTCCATTCCAATGCATTATTATTATGCACGAACGAAGTAACTCAATGAAATAAACATTGCAGTGTTACGCAATATTATTATAACGTCATCAGTCCGTTAAATAACTCAACATATTCCCATATTCCGTTGTACAGTATTCTTTCCTGTCTCCATTTGTACAAAAATGTAAAGATTCACCAAGAAATACGGGAATGATAGTGAAAAATAACGTGACACGTTTTATGGCCCATGATGTATAATATTATTGGCCCATCAGCGTTCGTCCAGACGTTACGTTCGTCGCGCCTAAAACGACATCGTAGGCGAACTTCTGTCGAGAAAATGATATGCAGCTTGTCTACCGGAAAATGACAGTATCGCGTGATCGACCATGGGAGATAAATAGGTCGTCTGCAAACCGTCGTTTAGAATAATGATGGCAATGATTAATAACAAGTGGTCAAATAATTTTGACTAAATGCCGCATCTCATGGGGCGGATTTTTTCACGGGGCACTGTAATGTGACACCGGCCAGTATGGAGTATTGCAGTCGGCCGGCCGCAGTTCCGCTGTCGCCGTTGTTGACTTTTTTGATGCGTAAATTGGCGCATTACTGACTCCCAACGCTTTTCCTTTCTTTCTTACTTATTTAAATCCTTACTGGTTTACTTCCTGACTTATCTATCTACTCCTTCCAGAATATACCCGTTGCGTTTCCAGGCCAGAGGTCGTATAGGTGGCGATCAAACCTGGCTTTATTTTTTGTGTTAATTTTATGTTAATTGTAATATATTTTGTTACGAACAAGCCACAAAAGTGCCCCTTCCCGTGCGGGATCTCGACCCCCTAGGCCTATCTAACGCATGGTTCATTTGCACCACCCGAGTGGCATCGGCATCTCGATCGGTTCAGCCGTTTTTGCAGGGCTCACGAACATGATCAACAGACAGACACACAGACAGAGACCACGCTATTCCGTCCGTAGCAATAGGCTGCATGCGATATAGCCTAATAGTAATAATAACACGCCAATAACAATAATCTCACTATAGCTATAAGCAAATTAATATCTCTTCCATATACAGGTACCATACAGGATCCAGCTCTGTCAACGCCTTCTTTTTTGTTACTAGCTGTAATTGAATTCATTCTAATGTTTGCTTCGCACTTTTGCATTTTATTATCACCAAGCTAATCATGTCACTTTCAGCTGAAAGGGAAAAACGAAATCATGACAGGACTTGTAGCTGATTAGTTCACCTTAGAAGTGAACAGGTAATCACATATTCACAATGGCCATCAACTGAAAACCGCGCCAAGCCAAAAATGTTTGGCGGCAGAAAACGAGAACCACAACGAAATTTCTCCTGTGCCTAATATGATACGCAACAGAGTCATGTATCAACTGGCCATGTATTTAGTCAACGACAGGCCTATACTAAGTATAGGCTCGATCCAAACCACAGTGACAGTTCACTAACCAGCAGCCAGGTTGTCGCCGACTGTGTTGGTCACAGTTCGTCGATGCCTGTCTTATCTGAAGTGCACTCTTATATATCGATGACGTGACAAAAGCAAGCCAACCACTCGAGAATGGACTGCATACGCGACACCGACAAACCAACCGAGTCGGTGACAACCTGGCTGGTTATCGCACTGAATGAGCAGCAATGTTGGCCTATGCAAAACACTACGTTTCAAAACGTAGGCTATGCAAATAACAATAGTCAAATAGTCAACGAATACCAAACCATCCAAAATAGTATGAAATATGACAAACGTACGTCGTACGTCAGCTGCAAACAAGCACAAGTTAACACATGGCCTAATTCTTGTTTATATGAAAAATAACGACGCCAATGAAAACGCAACCATACAATAGTGACTAAGTGAATTCGGACGACATCCGTGAGACGATACAGATGACAACATTCTAACGTGTGCGCATCCGCCACCACTGTTCACACTAGTCACGTCACCTCCGCCGATGAAAATAATGCGTCGATCACAAGACGACTGAACTCCGCTGCCGACCGCAGAACCATCGGCGCACAGCCTCTAGACAGTGCTACAGCTCAAGCTCCACTTGTTACTTCGCTCCGTAAACGGGTGCGCAAGTATTGTGATGGGTATGTGTGTGCGTGTGTCTGTCTGCGATGATATCTCCGGAACCACACGCGCGATCTTTGCCTATTTTTGTGCATGTTGCCTATGGCCGTGCCTCGGTCCTCTTTCGGCGTCGTTGCGATACGTTATGTAGTTACGGTCTTGTGGATGACATCATGCTTTTTCCATAATGGATCGTATATTGGTAAGAAATTCGCTACAAAGGACCATTTCGCTTAAATATACCGATTTTCACCAAATTTTTACCAGATGGTAGTTATTTGACCGTAGATTAAGAATAATTATGGCCTTCTTTTTTCGATCGTTTAAGGGGACTTTGTCATGGCAACCAATTTTACGGTTAAAATGGGCGAAATCGGCCGAATCGCCTTAATTTTTCGCCTTGGCATTCCTAAGCGGAGTGGAATATCGCAATTCCGATTGCAAGAGGTTCATCTGCGATGATCTGGCTACATTGTGTAAAAATTTGGTCAACTGCAGTTTAGTAACTCCGGAGTTTAAGAAAAGCAAAGATGTACACCCCTCGTCGATCAGCAGTTTGGCTACGCAACGCCACTGCTAGACGTTGCGGGGATCAGTACTAGGTTTTCTGGGGCGATCGCTACTTATTTTACTCTTACCTATACGCTAGAGGGCGTCACTGCTATGCCGCGCGGGCTACACGCTAGGCTATGCCACGCATTTCTAGTTTTATTTTATTTTAATGAGCAGACGGCTTAAGCTCTATAGTTAGAACATACGGGCGGAAATAAATGACACAAACAGACGATGAAGGCTATGCATACAGGGTACCTTCAACAGCTTTCTGTAGCCCTAATTCCACCCAGCAAATAATATAAGCCTAACAAATTATATTTTTAGATGTTTACTCTAAAATATTAACGGTTTCTCATCGATTTACTTGCTAGAAGAAAGAAAAACTTTATCACAGTGTAATTATCGTATATTCACAGATATTTGTGGCATGTTGCTTAGTCTATAAAGACCACCGGTGAACGCTCTGTCGCTCCATTAACGAGTTGACGAAGACAAAAAAATTTTGCTTTCCTCTGCGAAGTAAACCAATGATGTTGTTTACAGCCGTTTTCGCCAGGTGGAAGCCGGGCAGCACCTGTATTAATGTCAGTGAAAACAATGGGAGCCGTTCTGCAGGTGTCCAGCTACATTGTGTACAATGGCGCTCGTGTACGCGGCTGCGGCAGCTGGTGGATTATTGTACGCTTACGCCTATGTTGACGCCGCGCTGTTATAGGCTTCGCACGGTGCGAAGGGCCGCGATACGGGCGTTGTTTGTGGCGATTTAATCCGTCGAACCTGCTAGATTAACAAAACGAAAAAAACGGCGGCTACAGAAACGCGAACGATTGTTAGGGATGACGTTCCTCGGACCGACGAGAGCGCGTTTTAAAACGATTACGGCGTTTTGGAAACGGAATAATGTAGCGGATTAAAAATTAGCAAACAGAGTCAGAGGAAAAGAACGGCTGGCGTTGTCTGTTTGACTACAGAAAATAAACGAATATTATTAAAAAGATATGGCGACTCGGGTCGTATTTTAAAAATACCGTGTGTGATATCTACACGATTTTATCATGCCAACAAGTGGATTTGTCGCAAAAGTCATGTGAAGTATCTCGCTACGATAGCACTCCTGTTGTGGACGGACTAATCTGAGTGATCAACGGGATACACTGGACTGACGGACGACAATGAGGAGGGGACGGCTGTACACGCCGGCCTGGCGAAGTCCAAACGAACCGGACCGTAAAGTGGCTGTCAAAACGGCCAACGAATTGACCGGAAATGAAGCTGGAACTCTGCTTCCTCGGCGCGACGGAAAGGTGGTACCCGTGTCCGTGCACTTCGAAGATAACGGACTGTGTACGGATGACGACGACGATGACAAAGATGACGAGAGGTTGGTTGCGGCGACTTCGGAGGATCAGGGTGACGCAGCTCGACAACCGATGGCGGAGTCAGACTGTGCCGAGCGACGAGAGTCTGTGCCGTTTTCCTCGTCGTCGTCGTCGTCGATGTCAGGAGAGCTGCGAGCCTACGACGACTCCAACCTCAAGTCCTCCGTGTACGATCTGCCGTCCGAGCTGGACGGAAGTACGTCGTCCGCGTTGCCGACGCGTCCTGGAACTGATTCCACGACTGGACTGCGTCAGTCGCGGGTCGAAGCTCTGGCCCGCAGCGCTGTGTCGGCTGTGGTCAAGTCTTGTCGAAGTCCTCAGTGTTCACGTCGAGACGTTGACACTGACGTCGTGGACTGTTCATCTAGCGTCAGCTCACCCGCTGTATTCGTCGTCTCCGATACTAAACAACTCGTTATTTTCACCGTCGATCGACAACTTCGCTGCACCGCCGTGTCACCAGTGCTACGTGCTCCACGTTTATCATGCAGCGACCAAACTTTGAACAGGTGAGCATCATTTACCTGATGAGATGTGATTAATTTCGGCTATTAGTTAACTTAAATGTAAGGTTCGTTCGCACGAGTTGAATCGCGCTGCGTTGCGGTGCCGCGCGACGCCAGGCGGCATGTTGTGTCGTTTTCGTTGCACGATGAAAAGAGCCAATAGGACAACGCAAATCGTGCACGTGGACAAATTTGCATACGGTATATGCAGGGATTAAAGTAAGTGGGCTCGGGGGGCTCACCCCCCAGCTCTTAGCTAAGCCCCCCAGCTCAGGGGTAGTTGGGTGGTAGACTGAGGGAGGGGATAAGGAAAAGGGGTAAGAGGTGAGAGGGAGCCCCTTAGCTTTCTCAAACTACTTTAAGCACTGGGTATATGTATTAACTGTATTTGCGTTAAAGTTAAGTAAAAGAGCAGTTGGACTATACGTTGCTAAATCGGCGTACTCTATTAGTAATAGGGTAGTCAACGAATGGAATATCCTCGGTGATGGAATTATTAAAGCTAATTTATTATCTGGTTTCATAAGAAAATTAGATCGCTTCCATTTATTTCGTCAATAAAATGTCATTTTTGTTGACATATCGAGTTCAAGTTCGCTCACGATGCCGCCATACAACAAACATAAACGTACATACGTAATCCTGTTGGCATCTGTCATGTATAACGGTTAAGATGAAGTCGATTCGCGTTTTTCGCTTTCACAAGACAAGTAACAGCAGCAATGGGACCACACATGTCGTGTCGTTGTAAGTGCTCTGTCGTAACGTGGCCGTTGCTGTAAATTGACGTCATACGTCGACGTCATTAGCCTATTGTGACAAATACGCGTCATCATGAATCTGTCGATACGTGACCATGTCAAACCATCGCTGAAGGAGCTGCATTGGCTACCCGTCGAGCAGAGCAGAGAATCACGTACAAACTCTGTTTGCTCATGCACTTAATTCACATCCGGCAGGCACCGCAATATTTGATTGACCATGTGTCTACAGTCTCCGCAGTTGGCGGCAGATACAGGGTGAGGTCAGCTGATACTGCAAGGACGATAACTGTCAAGGTCAAGGACAATAACTTGCTTACTTTCATTAATATATAGATGCTATTGTTACGGAGCCTACATGTCCTGTTTAGATAAGTACATGCCATTTATTTGTGTGTTTTCTTTTTCTTTATTTTCTCTTTTCTTAGTTAAGTCATTTTCAATTGTGTATTTGTATATTGTTACTACCATTTGTGGTGAATAAAGGTTATCAATAAAAAAATTTGGCGAACGTGGTTTCTGCTACTTTGGTCCAGCTGCCTGAAACAGCTGCTCTGCATGATGTCACTTACACTAACACATTTTACACAAGGTGTCGCCCTAACGGGACGTAACACGACTGGCCCGCCGTGCAGTGTCGGCTGCTTGACCGCCGACGCGCCCGGCCGCCGGCGCGCCGACCGTCCACGCGCACGGCGGCGGGCGCCGGCAGCGTTACAGACAGACGACGACGACAGACGCCAGCCAGCAGAACAATACTGGTCCATTATGCGGGCCAGTAAAACGGCTCAAGAGTGTACTCTTATGATCGAGCTTATTTGTGACATTTGTGCGGCGCTCCTGGACGTTTCGTAGAGCGGCGCCCTACAAATCGTATTACTGGCCAGCCTACACATTGTATGGGGGCATACTAGTAACGGTCGCTGGCGTCTGTCGTCGTCTGTAAGTTGTAACATTCGCACATGCAACGTAATTCACCAGGGGGCAGCACGCGACGGCGGACCAGTAGTGTTACGTCCAGTTAGGACGACAACTTGTATTGTATTTGTATTTGTTTGTATCCTGGGTAGCGTTATCCATGGTTCAGCCATCGGACCGGCAGCGTACATGGTCATTGCAGATGACCTGCGTCATATGCACGACACTAACAAAATACTGAAATTCGCAGACTTAACTGATTATTCCATCGGCCAATACCAAGACATTTGTCACATATCAAGTCGTGGGCAACTGAACTGCGCCAAGTCCAAGGAAATTATTTTCCAATCACGCAGTAACCAAGGAAAAGCAGTTCAGCTTCCATAACCGCAACAAGCCATCGAGCGTGTGGACAGTATAACTGCACTGGACGTCGTCATCAATAACCGGCTGACAGCAACCGATCACATGAGCTAAGGAAAGGAAGGAAAGAAAGAGTATATATACGGCGCCTTTTATATACTATGCATATCTCAATGCGCTCAGGCATGGATCACACAGTTTTACCTGCAAATACACCATGCCTGTCTTTCCTTCACCTGATGGCGCCACCTCTAACCGAGGCAAGAGACATCCAATTGCAGCTTACTACTCATCTATCGACCCCGAAGAGATGAAAGGCTGAGTTGGCCTGGTTCGTTGACCTATAGCGGACGGCTTACCCATATAAGTGGTCCCCCGTCAGCTACAGGTCGAGCGCAGAACAGGGAAAGTTCGCCGGCCAAAGATTGACGTTCTACCGCTGTGCCATGCAACTAACAAACCAGCTACGTCTTGACAGCATGCTCAGCCTCCTCTATGCACTTCATGTGCTTCGCAGTCACGGTTTACTTCAGCCATCCGTAAAGGATGTGTTCCAGGCCACAGTGCTCGCCGAGACCTGCATGGTTCGGTTTTTGTACCGCGGCTGATGATGAGCGTAGGCCCCAGTCACACTGAACGATATCTGACTGCATTCTGCTGCGTTCTAAAATGTCAATGAACGTAACGAGAACGTGTTGTTTGGGAAGAAAATTAAATCCATCTGTTAAGTTCCTAGACGCGCGTCATAGTCACGTTCCTGTCAGGTTCTTAGTACGTCGAACCCGTTCCCATTGATTTCCTATCACTCACATGATCACGCGTGTACTACGTGCAATGCGATCGAACCACGTTCTTAGTTCGCCCTTAGCACGTTGTCGTTACGTCATTTACGTTGCCATAAATACTACGCCATGTGCAGCGATTTTTAGCGAGTTTACGTTCGCGTTCACGTTCGCTATTTATGTCATTACCCGTCCGTCTGTCGTCTGTTTGTCTGTAACGTCGTTCGTGCACCCCATTTAGCAGCTTGAAATCTTCGGCAATTTTTCTACGCCATTTGGTACCTTGGCCACCGTTGACATCCACTGAAAATTTTACGAAGATCGTCCCAGAGGAACCCCTCCGTCGGGGGTTTAAACGCAAGAGAGGTAGCCAAATATAGCGATTTTTGACAATAGGATTGCTGCATCTCGGAAACGGTGCAAGATAGGAGGTAAGTTAGTATTAATCACTAATTGGAAGTAGTGTATGAGCTTTTGATTGGTACCAAAATCGGTGACCTTGAATGACCTTGAACGGCGAAATGGCCCTTATTTTGCGTTATTTTTCCTTATTTGGTAGTTTCCGGGGCGCATGGCGTAAAACTGGTTGACAAAGCCATAACTATGGGCAATTTACGATTACTATGTCTAGTAGTATACGTCTGCAGAGGGATCGCGCGACGCCCACGGTAGGCCTATTAATATTCTATAACTGCAAGGTGGAAATTTTGTAGCAGATTCATAAATTCAAGACTTAACGCACAGTACTTGCCTATCTATCGTCTAATTTGTTAAAGGAATTAAGTTCTTTTTTTGGTATTTTGAAGTACGTGTGCGATATTATTATTATATCGTCTTTATAAAGTTCACGTTCGCTATCTCATCTCCTGATGAGTTCTTATTTTCATTGTTTTCGACAACTATGCCTCGCAGGCGCACGACGACGTCGAGTGACTATAGGAGACAAAGTCCTTCACCAGCTGCATCGTTTCGGAGGCTGCATCTGACGATACGATACGGTAGATTAACGTGCGCTCAAAAGCTGACGGATGGCCAGCTTAATCTAGTTCACGGCACAGAAACGAAAAAAATAAGGAAAAATCAAATCAAAAACAGAGTAGCTCAGAAGAAACGGTCTAGGGAATGATCCGTGGAGGCAGTCCGGGAGGAAGAAGTGAAACTATGGGGGAAAGGATTTGTGAAAGAGGTAGGTTTTAAGCCGGGAGTGAAAGAGAGAGGGAGTTATAGATGTACAGAGTGGTGAATCAGAAGAGGAAAAAGTGATGGGTGAAGGAATAGATGAGTAAACAAGAACTCATCAGGAGATGAGATAGCAAACGTCAACTTTTTACGACGATATGGCACGTACTTCAAAATACTAAAAAAAGAGAACCTACTTCGTTTAACCAATTAGACGATAGCTAGCCAAGTACTGCGCATTCAGTCTTGAGTTTATGAATATGCTACAGTCCACCTTGCTGTTATAGAATATTTATGCCGTGGGAGTCGCGCGGTCCCTCTGCAGACGTTTACTAGGTAGTAGA